>ERZ1673736.63-NODE-63-length-157894-cov-13.586325_pt1 | contig 157894 bp, 110 predicted proteins | sample MGYA00580212_ERZ1673736 | MGnify/ENA primary metagenome ERZ1673736 (study PRJEB41218, sample SAMN15661752) | gut metagenome | host: Homo sapiens | place: Canada: London | collected 2015-08-20/2019-03-30 | study: EMG produced TPA metagenomics assembly of...
TTTTAGCATTTTTTTCTGTGGTTGCAAGCTACTCAAATCTTTCCACATTTCATTTCGAAAGACAAAGGTAGAGATTATTTCTGATTAATTACTAACTTTGCTGCACATTAACATCATTTTTGTATGAAGAAGAGACTGAAAAGAGTAATAACTCTGCTGATATACATCGGAGTGACAATAGGAATCTATTATGTCGTTTGCCTGTCGATGCACAAGCCTTTTACAGAATTACACTATCTGTATGGAGCCTTAATAGGATGCATTGCCTACCTGCCGCAATTCATTGCGGAGAGAAAGAAGAAGTAAAAAGTTCTTTCATTGTTTTGTGTAGTACCGGATGTACCACATCGGGAGCAATTTCCGACAAAGGTTCCATTACAAAACGACGTTCGGTCATCAAAGGGTGGGGGAGGATAAGCCTTTCTGCGTCCATCACCCTATCGTCATACAATAGCAGGTCGATATCTATCAAACGATCCGCATATAAGCCGTTCACCGATTTCTCAGTCCGCCCTAATTCCCGCTCTATCCTCTGAGTTTCCTCAAATACCTGCAAAGGCAAAAGAGTCGTTTCTACACAAACTGCCGCATTCAGAAAACTATTCTCAGAAGAGAACCCCCAAGGAGCAGTTGCATAAAAAGCGGAAAGAGAAACAACATTCCCTATCCGCTCTTCTATTTTTTTTACAGACATCCGGAGATTCTGCTCTTTATCACCTAAATTGGTGCCAAGACCCAAATAAACCATAAAAATAGTGATCAGTCAATAATCAACATCGCATCTCCATACGTACCGAAACGATACCCTTCTTTCAACGCTACATGATAAGCATCCATCACCTGATCATACCCACCGAAAGCGGCTACAATCATCAGCAAGGTGGATAACGGCATGTGGAAGTTGGATATCATGGCATTGGCTACCGTAAACTCATACGGAGGGAAGATGAACTTATTCGTCCAACCTTCAAACTCTTTCAGATGACCGTCTGTGCTGACCGTACTTTCGATGGCGCGCATCACAGTAGTACCCACGGCACAAACATTCTTTCCGAGGTCTTTGGCACGGTTTACAGTCTTTACCGCCTCTTCGGTCACAAACATCTGCTCCGAATCCATCTTATGTTTCGTAAGGTCTTCTACATCGATATCACGGAAGTTGCCCAAACCGGCATGCAGCGTAATATAAGCAAAATCAATACCCTTAATTTCCATACGCTTCATCAGCTCACGGCTAAAGTGCAAGCTGGCGGTAGGAGCAGTAACCGCTCCTTCGTTCTTAGCAAAAATAGACTGGAAACGCACAGCATCTTCTTCTTCCACCGGACGGTTGATAATAGAATGCGGCAGGGGCGTTTCACCCAATGCATAAAGAGCTTTTTTAAACTCGTCATGAGGGCCGTCATAAAGGAAACGCAAAGTACGGCCACGCGAAGTGGTATTATCGATCACCTCAGCCACCATCGAATCGTCATCACCGAAATAGAGCTTATTGCCGATACGGATCTTACGGGCAGGGTCTACCAGCACATCCCACAAACGGAGCTCTTCATTCAACTCGCGCAACAGAAAAACTTCGATACGTGCACCGGTCTTTTCTTTATTACCGTACAAGCGTGCCGGAAACACCTTCGTGTCATTGAAGATAAACACATCCTTATCATCAAAATAATTCAAGATATCCTTAAACATCTTGTGTTCTATCTTCCCCGTCTTACGATGGAGCACCATCAGACGCGACTCATCTCTATACTTCGTCGGATGCAAAGCAATTTTGTCCTCTGGTAACTTAAATTTAAATTGTGACAGTTTCATATCTATTCTTCTTTACGTTAATTATCTTCTGTTATTTCAATCTCTTGCCGGTCTATCCACTCGGCAAACGTCAAGGGATCAAGGCAATCCTCTAATTTTACTTCCCCCACACGGGTACGTACCAGTCCTGTGAGATGGGCACCGCTATGAAGCGCCTCTCCGATGTCACGGGCAAGAGCACGGATATAAGTACCTTTGCTGCAAACCACCCGTATCTTTATTTCCATCTTCACCAGATCACATTCCAGCAATTCAATCTCATCGATCACAAGCAGCTTCGGCTTCAACTCCACCTCTTCTCCCTTGCGTGCCAGATCGTAAGCCCGCTTACCATCTACTTTACAAGCTGAGAACACAGGAGGCACCTGATGTATCTCTCCCAAAAACTGCTTCAATGTTTCTTCTACCATTTCGCGAGTGATATGCTCCGTCGGGTAGGTGGCATCTATCTCATGTTCCAGATCGTACGATGGAGTAGTGGCACCCAATTGTATGGTAGCAATATACTCCTTGGTATGATACTGAAACTCTTCTATTCTTTTGGTCGCCTTACCGGTACAGACAATCATTACCCCTGTGGCTAACGGATCCAACGTACCGGCATGACCGACTTTCAACTTCTTTACTTTCATCCTCCGACAAATGTGATAACGTGCATGACCTACCACTTTGAACGACGTCCAACCGAGAGGCTTATTGAAAAAAAGTACTTCTCCTTCTTTAAAATTCAAATGTTTGCTTATTTATTTACGATTTGACAATTTACGATTTACGATTGAGATCACTCTTTCATTGAAAAAGCTCAATGCTTTTTAATTCAAAAGACTCAATACCAATGTAGCCGTACCTGCTATGGCACAATAAATGGCAAAGTAAATCAGCTTCCCTTTCTTCACAATATTGATCATCCATTTACAAGCCAGGCAACCGGAAACAAAAGCGGCAATAAAACCCACGATCAATGAAAGAGCAGGAATATCCCCTGCCACAGCCTCACCTTTCATCATCTTCATCCCATCCAGCAAAGCTTCGCCCAAAATAGGAGGGATCACCATCAGGAAAGAGAATTGTGCCAATTTCGCTTTATTATCACCCAATAAAAGCCCGGTAGCAATCGTCGAACCCGAACGGGAAAGTCCCGGAAGCACGGCACACGCCTGAGCCAGACCGATGATAAAGGCATCCTTCATGGATATATTCTCTTTCGGACGAGGTTTCGCATAATAAGAAAACGTAAGCAGAAGAGCCGTTACAAGCAAACAACAACCCACAATCAACAATCCCGAGCCAAATATAGCTTCTACATAATCTTTAAAAAACACGCCTACAATCCCGATAGGAATCATCGAAATCAGAATATTTATCACATAACGGGTTTCGGCATTCATTTCGAACTTGAACAATCCACGAAAAATCCAGTCGATCTCTTTCCAAAGGATCACAAGAGTACTGAATACAGTAGCCACGTGCACCACAATCGTGAAAGCCAGATTATCTTCTCCTTTGATGTCGAACAAAGCAGAGCCAATAGCCAGATGACCACTACTACTCACAGGTAAATACTCCGTCAGTCCTTGAATGAGACCGAGGATAAGAGCTTCGAACCATTCCATTCTTATTCTTCTATTTTAGTTTTGGGTTTGCGCAATACTGCATATATCATAAAAATAAAGCCGAAGAAACAAACGACCGGCGCTACTTTAATTCTTCTCACACTAAAAATATCCGGTTCGAAAACGGTCTCCGTAGAAGAAGGTCCCGTCATCAGGATAAAACCGATAATTACTACCGCCATTCCGATGGCGAGTAATATAAAGTTAGTTTTATCAAAAGCAAATTTCTGTTTATCAGCCATGATGTTATTTACGATTTAACGATTTACAATTGAAATTACAATGTTTATATTATGTTGCATATTCAGACTATATGTAATACAAGGTACTTGCCTTCATCCTCAGATACTTGTTGATGGACAGGTAAGCACACAGGAACGTAATAATAATACCAAATACCAGAACAGAACCGGATACCAGTAACATCACCTCAGGAGTTATCACACGAATCAGTTCGGGTTCATAAGAGACCAGCCAATACGCTGCTCCCATCAGAATTGCATCGGCCATAATACCGGCCAGCACACCGCTCCATATATTTCGCCGCAAAAACGGACGGCGGATAAAACCCCAACTGGCTCCCACCAACTTCATAGTATGAATAAGGAAGCGTTTGGAGTAAATAGCCAAGCGTATCGTATTATTTATCAAAGCAAAAGAAATAAGCGTGAGCACCACTGCCAAAGTCAGGAGCACCAGACTAATGTTCCGGATATTCTCATTCACCAGATCGATCAGTTCACGTTGATAAAGCACCTCCTGAATATTGGTGTTTTTCTTTATCAGCTTCTCTATCTTGGCGATACTGTCGGAATTGGCATAATCGGAATGCAATTTGATTTCAATGGAAGCCGTAAAAGGGTTGTATCCTAAAAACTCCTCCGGATCGGTTCCCATTGCTTCAGTCTGCTCTTTGAGAGCCTGTTTTTTAGAAATATATTCCGTCTGCTTCACAAACGGTTCTTTATCCAGTCTTTTCTGTAATTTCAAAATATCGGCCTCTTTCATATCATCGCTGATAAGAACAGAGAAATTAATATTTTCCCGGACATAAATGGAAAGATTGTGTGCTGCCAAAACAAAAAACACGACAAGCCCCAACAGCAACAAGACCAGCGTCGTACTGATGCTCGACGTTATGAATTGCATGTCGAAACAGGAGACCGAATTATTTTTGTTTTTACTCTTCATCAGCGTTTCTTTCTAAATACATAAATCATCGAACTGCTACGTTCTTTCTTACCTAACGCGCTGAACCATGCCACCGTTCCGGTACACATTCCTTTCACAAACGGAAACGAACTTCCCCGATGCTTCTCGCTCAACATCGAGACATAAAAAGCATCAAACGGCATCGGATGACGCGCCGCCATGATAAATCCGTGTTTGGAAGCAAGCTGCTGTATAGTAACCGGAGTAAAATGCCACAGATGACGAGGTACGTCATACGCCGCCCAATACTCACCATATTTACCGGCATCGTAAGAAGAACAATTAGGTACAGCTACGATAAGTACACCTCTATCGGATAAAAGCTCGCGAAGACATTCCCACGTTTCATCCAGATGCTCCAAATGCTCCATTACATGCCATAAAGTAATCACATCAAACGAACCGGATTCAAACTCCTGCAAGGCTTCCTCTCCTTTCACTTCCAACCCGAAATGCTCTTTGGCAAACACACGTGCCTGAGCATTTTTCTCGATAGTTTCTACTTTCCAGCCACGTTGTTCCATCGTTGCGGCAAAATAGCCTGTTCCCGTACCAATATCAAGCAAACGTCCTCTTTTACGATGAGACTCTTTGGCTACCAAGCGCGCTTTCTTACCCAACATGTACTTGCGCACTTGATGGTAAACAGCATTCATCGCACCTTTTTTCGTATCGGAATGGGAAATGTAATCGGAAGTTTCATAATAACGCCCTATCTCTGCTTCTACAGGAGCACCCTGCGTGAAAGTAAATCCGCAATCTTCGCAGGACACCACATCGAACTGTTCACCCGATGCATAGAAATCCGTACAAGTCATGACACGCTTCAAGTGCGTGCCACCGCATAGCGGACAAGCATTTATAGAGAGTTTATTCATTGATTATTGCCATAAATTAAGTGCGGCATTGAGTCACAAGACCGCACTTCACCCGAATTTGGTGCAAAGAAACAAATAAAAAGTGACGTAAGGTAGTTTCTTTGAGGTCTTTTAACAGATAATGTAACTCAAATGCAATGTATATAAAACTGCGATGAAAAGTCGACATATCAGATAGCCGGCTCATACACAAATTCAATACCGGCATAAAGAATATTAGATTTTTTGTTTAACTTCGTAGCCATATTCAATCAGAATGCTTCAATAAATTTAGAAATGGAAAAGATAAACAAAGAAATAGTTTTATTACTTATCAATGGTAGCCATTCTGCCTTTTCTAAAATATACGTAAAGTGTCACCGGCAATTTTTTCTATTGGCATTGCGTTATCTGAAATCAAAAGAAATGGCAGAGGACGCCGTGCAATATTCATTCATGAGATTGTGGGAGACCCGTACCCAGATCGACGTAGAGCAGGGAGTAGAGCCTTATCTGTATGGAATCCTTAAAAACCACTTATTGAATGCGTATAAATTCCATCAGTTAACCCTCGAAAAGAAAGAAGAAATCATATTGGGAATGCCGCTTTTCGAAGAAGAAACCATAACACAAAACCTGTACAGAAAACAACGGGACGAAGCTATACGAAAAGCCTTGGTCTTGCTGCCGCCGCAAAAACGCCGTATTTGCCAAATGAAAATCTTCGAAGGACTTTCCAATGCCGAGATAGCCCGACAGCTCAACATTACGGTAAATACGGTAAAGGTATCCTATTATAAATCCATATTGTCGTTACGTGAAAGTCTCAATGAAAAAGACTTTATCTGCATTTGCATGGTGCTGCTCAGCGCCTCTCTTTCTTGATTACACCTGCCCTGAAACGTTTATAAAAGTTAAATCTCAAAAATCGGATAATACTTTTCTTCGCCAGGATTTTACTCTATATACAACGCAAGAGTAAAACGTTCTTTTTCTCTGCAACTTAAAACTAATAAAATGACAACAGAAAACCACCAACCGATTACCGATGAAGATATCCGTCTTTATTTATGCGACGCTTTGTTGCCCGACCGGCGAACAGAAATACGCCGGTGGTTCGGTACCGAAGAAGGACAGCATTATCTATCGGAAGTAATCGACGAAGATATAGCCCGCATTCTGTCCGGGGAGGAACTGCATAGCTCAGAATCTATAGTGATACAACCGCTTCGTATCGCAATTCCGACAGAAAAAAACAAAAAACGCTTTCAACCGACAATCGGATGGTGGCTACGTAATATCGCCATATGGATACCGGCCATTTTATTATTAGCCACCGGAGGATACATATATTATAACCAGACGCAATCGCCCCGGCTGGCCGAAATATATGTTCCTAAAGGAGACATCCAAACAATTATCTTTCAAGATGGCACCAAAGTCATACTGAACGCCGACTCCTGGTTAAAGTACACGCCCGGATTCAAATTATTCAGCCGTGAAGTAGAGTTAGAAGGAGAAGCTTATTTTGAAGTAGCCAAAAACAAGATTCGTCCATTCACTGTACACACTTCGGGAGTGGATATCAGAGTGCTGGGAACGAAATTCAATATCAAAGCATACAATGACGAATCGGATATCACTACTACTTTAAACCAAGGCCATGTCCGGGTCAGCGATATTCAGGGAAGAGCTTTAGAATTATTTCCGGGAGAACAAATCGTTTACGAAAAGAAAAACGGAACCATGCATAAGCGTTCTCTCGAAAACGCCGCCGACTATTCGGGTTGGAAGTCAAACAGCCTATACTTTACAGATACCCGCCTGGACCATATTTCAAAAGAACTATCCCGCAAGTTCAATAAAGAAATCGTATTAATGGATCCGTCTTTGGAAAGTTCTGTATACACAATTTCTTTCAATAACATGCCATTAGATTCCATATTGGAAGATCTGACTCGCATCTCTCCGGTCAGATATGAAAAGATCAACGACAAGATACTAATATACAAAAGAAAATAAAAAAAGAGGTAGCCAATAAAGGAATAGGGCCCTTCCATTGACTACCAGTTTCATTTTTTAAATATAAAATACAAAACAAAAGTATGAAAATTTTGCCAGTTTTAATCAGAAGACGGGTGATAAAGATTCGTTTTTTAAATTTTCTTAAAAAAGAATCACATTCATTCGTTCTAAGAGGTACAGTAGCAATGCTATTCCTTTTTAGCACAGGGATACTTTATGCTCAAAAGGTATCGGTACGGTACAAAGACGTACCTCTAAAAAATGTGTTAAGCGATGTTGCCAAACAATCCAAGCTGCGCTTGGCATATAGCGGCAGCTTTACAGACTTATCAGTGAAAGTTTCAGTACAGGCATCCGGTAAAGACGTAAAAGAGGTACTCTCCGAACTTTCTCAAAAAACCAATGTAAATTTTGAAGTGCGTAACGGAAGTATTTATATTTATATCAAGGAACCTCCTCAGAAAGAAAAAAAAGAAAAAGCAAGCTTCCTATTGTCCGGCACTGTTTATGACGAAAACAATCTTCCTCTGATCGGCGTCAATGTCTTGATTAAAGGCACTACCAAAGGAACGAGTTCGAATATGGACGGAGAGTTTACCATAACCGTCGAAAAAGGGAATATTCTCGTGTTTTCTTATCTGGGCTATACGTCGAAAGAACTGACGGTAAAAAACAAAGAGCCGATGCGGATCGTGATGTCGGAAGACGCCAAAGTACTTTCCGAGGTTGTGGTGATCGGGTACGGTGCGGTTCGTAAAACAGATGTGACGGGCGCCATCTCCAGCATAAAAATGGATGACTTGAGTATCACCACACCGACACTCGAACAAGCGTTGGTGGGTCATGCTGCCGGTGTCGAGATCAAACAGACGTCGGGAAGTCCGGGCGAGGGTTTATCACTGCGTGTCCGTGGGGTAAGCTCCATCAATGCCGGCTCGGAACCGCTTTATGTAGTCGACGGATTTCCGGCATCCAAGGATGTATACATCAACCCGAACGATGTAGCTTCCATAGAAGTGCTAAAGGATGCGGCGTCTGCAGCTATATATGGTTCACGCGCTGCCGGAGGTGTTGTTTTAATAACCACCAAACGGGGTACAAACAGCGGACGTGCAAAAGTAGAGTATGATTTTCAATATGGTTTTCAACAGGTAGATCACAAAATAAAAATGCTGGACGCTTATGGAATGCGCGACTTATCGATAGAATGCGCCAACAATGCCTATCGCGACTGGTGTACCAAAAACGGAAAAGAATACAATCCGTTACACAACAATGAATACCGCATGTCCGTAGCCGGGGCAACCAGCGGAAAAATTTTCCAGATACCGGACATCTTCTTTGATTTCACCACAGGAAAACCCGTAGAACCGGCTTATAACACAGACTGGCAGGATGCCATATTTTCTACGGCTCCTATAATGAAACACAATCTGAACATTACCGGTGGTAGCGACCGTATCAGATACATGGCCAGTGCCGGATATATGGAACAGGACGGCATCATCGCTCCGTCTTACCATCACCGGTTCACCACACGTTTCAACATCGACGGTAAACTGACCGACCGGTTAAGTATAGGTGTTAATACCTCAGCTTCCTATACAAAAAACCGGATTGTACAGGCCGAAGGCCGCCATTACAATGACGGTATCATCATGAGTGCCCTCGTCATGTTTCCGCAATTTCCGGTGTACAACACAGACGGCTCGTATGCCGTAGACCAACAAATGCAGTATGCAAAGAAATACTCGATAGCACCGGCCGAGAATCCGGTAGCCTTAGCACATGAAATTGAAGATTATCAGAAGAGATACATGTCTTCCGTTTCCGGCTATCTCGAACTGGAAGTTATAAAGGGGCTGAAAGCGAAAGTGTATTCCGGAATGCAATATATATCCCAAACAGAAAGCTACTACCGTCCGTCTACAGTCGGAGGTACCATCATGAATACCGACGGAACAACGGCAGGTAGCGGATATGTAGGCGATCAACGGCTCTCACGTGCTTCCTACAGCACACAGACTAATCTCGACTGGATATTGGAAGCAACACTTAATTACAACCGCACATTCGGAGATCACGGAATAAATATTCTGGCCGGTTATTCCATGCAGGAAAAGGTATACGACAATTCTTCCATCGGAGCTCGTAATTTTGTAGACGATACCATTCGGGAATTAAGTGCCCACGGCACAGCTCCCGGAGACAGCTGGGGAGATACCGACAAATTTGACTGGGCCATGATGTCTGTATTCGGACGTGTGGTATATTCATGGAAAGACCGCTATACATTTACCGGTTCTTTACGCGGCGACGGTTCTTCCCGTTTTGGAAAAGACAATCGCTGGGGAATATTCCCATCTGTCGCTCTGGGATGGAACCTGTCGAACGAAGAGTTCTGGACCAATCATATCGGTGAAAACTTCGGTGCCAAACTGAGAGCAAGCTGGGGTATCAGTGGTAATAACAACATTGGCAACTACGAGCATGTAGGCTACATGAGCAATTTAGGCGGTTATGTATTAGGGGGGCAGATCGTGCCGACCCGCTATCCGAGCGCCTTCGTCGATAATCTGCTGGGATGGGAAAAAACAGATCAATATAATGTCGGAATGGACCTGAGCTTTCTGAGAAACCGTCTCACGCTGTCCGCCAATTATTATAAAAGTATCTCGAACGACCTGTTGTTCAACAAACCGATATCCGCCATTGCCGGAGCAACACAATACAAATCGAATCTATCCAATGCTAAAATACGCAACACCGGTTTTGACATACAAGTCGACGGGCGTATCTTAACCGGTCCTGTCACCTGGAATGTCGGTGCAAACCTTTCTCTGAACCGGAACAAGGTACTCTCGTTGCCCGATTCTCAATCCATTGTCAGTATCGGAGAAAGAAGTGCCATCAGCCACATTACCATGGTTGGAAAGCCGATCGGTTCTTTTTATGGCCTGAACAGTCTCGGAGTCATTTCGGAAGAAGAGTATCAGCGTATTCTGGTAGACAAACAACACATCGGCGAAAAAGGTTACCAACTGACCGGTCCGGCCGTATGGAACTATGAGAATGTACAACCGGGAGATGCAAAATGGAAAGACGTAAACAATGACGGTAAAATTACGGATGACGACCGGGAAATATTAGGAGACAACTACCCCGACTTCACCTACGGCTTCAGCACCAACATCAGCTATAAAGGAGTGAGCCTGAGCGCCTCTTTCTCCGGTGTACAAGGAGCACAAGTCATCAGTTTCCAAAATTACTATCTCCTGAACATGGAAGGCACCTGCAACCAGTTTGCATTGGCCGCCGACCGTTACAACTCCGTAACCAACCCCGATCCGGCCATGTATCGTGCCAACATTGCCACTACCAACAAAAACACTTACGGGGTTTCATCTTATATGATAAACGATGCATCCTATTTCCGTTGCACTAACATAACTTTAAATTATAACCTCCCCCAGAAATGGGTAGAAAAAATAAAGCTAAGGGGTGTATCGCTTTTTGCCTCTGTCGATAATGCGTTTACGATCACCGATTATATCGGCTATAATCCGGATGTAAGTTACAAATCGGGAAATTTGATGCCCGGTTTCGATTGGGGAACTTACCCTCTGTCACGGGCTTATAATTTCGGTTGTAAATTATCATTCTAAAAACAAAGCTGCATTATGAAAAGAATAAAATTAATAAAGAATATAATCCTCCTCGGCTACCTGATTATCGGGTTCACTTCCTGTGACTTCCTGGACCGTTCGGATCCCGACAAATTGAACAAAAACGATTTCTATAAAACGGAAAACGATATGTACCAGGCGTTAAACGCAGCCTACGACGGATTAAAAACCAACTATTACAACAACATGTACTACTGGACCGAAATCAGGTCCGATAATACGACATTGGCATCCAAAACGGCCAATTCGGGCATATACAATGATTTCGACGTATACAACCTTACATCCAGTAATGCAGAGGTACAGCGGGCCTGGTACGGAATGTTTACCTGTGTCTACCGAAGCAATGTAGTGCTCGACTATATCGATGATGTACCGATGGACGACGAAAAGAAAAGCCAGTACAAAGCAGAAGCCCGCTTCTTACGTGCCTTGTCTTATTACAATTTGTCACAACTGTTCGGAGATATTCCTATCGTAGACAAACAGTTAAACAGTGAAGCGGAAGTTCTCAAATACGAACGACGCCCGATAGCGGAAGTCTACGATTTTATTGTAAAAGACCTGAAATTCGTAATACAGAGCCAACTGCCCGACAATTGGGGATTCGACGGAAGTAATCCCAACTTCGGACGCGCCTCCAAAACGGCCGGATATGCTCTATTAGGTAAAGTATACCTCACAATGGCCAAGCGACTGAACAACGGTGCTACCCAAGATTATCTCCAACTGGCCAAAGAGGCTCTCGAAGCCGCTTATAGCGCACGGCCATTCGGAGAACTGAAGGACATTGCTTACGGCAAAGTATTCGGAGTAGCCAATATTACCTGCAACGAAATCATCTTTCAGGTAATGTATCTGCAAGGAACAGACGAAGGCTCTTATTTTGCTAAAAACTTCCAACCTCTCAGCGCTACAGGAATCATTTCGCAATCACAGGGCTTGGGAGACAATATTCCGGAAAACGACCTGATTCAGGAGTATGAAACCGGCGATATGCGTAAAGTCGTCTCCTACAAAACGTATGGAACGACCCCTTACGTAAACAAATATGTAGATTTGGGAGATTCTCAAGGACGTGGCGGCTCTTGCTGGATCGTACTTCGCTATGCCGATGTCATCCTGATGCTTGCCGAAGTAAATGAAGCACTCGGACTCGAACCCGAAGCGATAACCTATATAGATATGATCCGCACCCGTGCCAAACTAAAATCCTACGAACAGGCTTCGGTATCTTACAAAAACGATTACCCGACCATAAAGGATGTCATCTTGCATGAACGCCGTATCGAGTTGGCTTTCGAAAATCATCGTTGGTTCGACCTTCTCCGCTTCTATAAACCGGACGACTTAGTAAAATTCTTAAATGACAAATCGGTACAAGGATGTTCCAAGCGTGATTTATTGCTTCCTATACCGTGGCGGGAAGTATCTATAAACCCATCCGGAATGTATCAGAACGACGGATACTAAGATTCGGATAACTTTTATTTAAAAACTTTTCCGCAGGGAGTCAACTCTCTCTGTTGGCCCTTGCTATACCTATAAATTAAAAACATTACAATTATGAAAACAAGAGTATTCCTTTTCACAGCACTGGTAATGAACTGTTTAACCGGTTTTTCTCAGAAATACTTATGGAACAGTCAATTTGGTATCGCCGATACAGAAACTTCTGCAAAAAGCATGGCGATAGACACTGACAACAATGCATACCTTACGGGAAACTTTACCGGAGCAGAAATGACAATCGGCAATAAAGAGGTAACGGGAGCCTCCATGGTAATGGATGCATATGTCGCAAAATTTACTCCGGACAATCAATGTGTATTTGCTTCATCAATCAAAAGCTCTTCCGGTTCGGTCATCGTACAAAGTATTGCTGCGGACGCATCGGGCAATTCATTTGTGGCAGGTAACTTCGAATCGGATGCGGAGATCACTGAGACATTGAAAATAGAATCCGACTATAAAGATTTCTTCATCGCCAAGTACGATGCCACAGGAAATCCTCTCTGGCTAAAAGGAACGACTTCCGGAATAGAACCTATCGTCAAGAGTATAGCAGTAAACCCCAATGATGGCAGTTTCGTCATTACAGGAGCTTTTACCGGAAGCCTGAACACAGATCTAAACGGAGGCGAACACGAGATTTCGTCCGGCGATTCCGAACTCGCTTTCTTTATTGCCAAATATGACAATAATGGCAATTTAGTTTGGGTGAAGACTATGTCGGGAAATGGTACCGGAACAGGAAACCTCGTCTCGATAGATGAAAAAGGGGATATTTATGCAGTCGGTACATTTAGCGGGACCATCCTATTCGAAACACAGTCCATGACAGCAGCTTCCGTAGAAAACACCGATAATTTCCTTGTAAAATATGCAGCTGACGGAAGTATGGTTTGGGCACGCAGTTTAAAGGGCAGTAAGTTGGATGATATCAATGCAATGGATGTAGCCAACCATCAAGTTGTAATCGGCGGGGTGATACGAAGCGAAGACCTTGCGGTAGATAATGCTCCCGGCATCCTTATGAAAACTCTGGACACTACGGGAACATGGAACAGCATGCTCCTCATTTCTTTCGACACGGACGGAAATTACCAATGGAATTATATAGCAGGCAGTATCAATCAACCGACCGATGTGAAAACGATTGCCATCGAAAAGGACGGTTCGATATGGAATGCCGGTACAGCCTTCGGCACATATTATTTCAATCCGGATGCAGAAGATGAAGCTAGACAATTTCCTTCTAAAGCCAAAGGAGGGCAAGATATGTATCTGATGAAATTGTCATCGAAAGGAGAAGTATTGATAGGGCACCGCGTGGGAGATGCAACCCGGGAAGGAGCAATGGCAATGGCGGTAGGCAACGAAGGCATCTTGTACGTAGCCGACATGGTATCTACCCGCAGTGGTGCTACAGCTTCCCCTATCAATTTATTCGGTGATCCTATTACAGTGCCGACCATCGGTAGTGCATACAGTGTCGCCTTATTGTGCTATCAACAGATCTATGCCACGCCGGCCGTCCTGCCAAATGCAGTGCCCGGAACAGCATTCAGCCAGATAATCAATGCCGAAAACGCAAATGGAGATACCGAATTCACATTATATTACGGTACACTCCCCGAAGGATTCACCTTGAATCCGACCACCGGAGAACTAAGCGGCACAAGTACTGTCACGGGAAGCTATCCGATTGTTATCAGCATGAAAGATGCCGACGGAAATATGGGATTTGCAGAATACATTCTCAACGTCTCTACCGGTACCGGATTAGAAGATTATCAACAAGAGGCAGTCAGGGTATGGGGAGACCACGGTGCTATCGAGATACTGACCGGCACATCCAGTTACCGGGTAATGATATTCGACCTTTCCGGCAGATTGGTAAAACAAGAGCGTTTGCAAGGCAACGAACGTTATTCTCTGGAAAACGGTATTTATACAGTAGTAATGGAAGACAGCATTTCAGGCAAACAATCTGTATACAAAGCAAGCGTTTATTAATATTAATCCATGGGGAAAATGCCCGGTGCAATGTCCGGGCATCCCTTTCTTTATGACATGTATATCATGAATAGAATCCTAATTATCATTCTACTCCTCACCTGTACCTTATCTTATGCACAACCGCCCGAGACAGTGCAACATTTAGGAAGTACGATAACCACATACGGACGTAAAATCATATCAGATAAAGGAAATATCTGGCTGACCGGAGAATTCAACGGTGAACTCATTACTGAGACGCAAACCGAACTGACATCTGCCCTACCTGTTGTTTTCGTAGCCCGCTATTCGGTCGAAGGCATTCGTGAGCATCTGAGTATGATTGAAAACGAATCACAGGTCAAATCGGCTGCAGCAGACGAGAACGGAATATTGTGGCTGCTCACAGGGACAGACGGAAACGAGAAATTGTACTCCATCTCTCCGGAAGGTGTCCTATCCGCTCCTGTGTCATTCACAGAACATACGGATCTCATTTTGAAAGATTTTGTATTGCTCAACCATACACTGTATCTCTGTGGGAATTCCGGAGAACAGTATTTTCTGGCTGCCTATTCAATGTCCGGAGAGCAACTGTGGAAAGTCTCGGAAAGCGAATATACATCTGCTTCGGCAAAAAAGATAGTGACCGATGGAACGGATATTATTCTTTCCGGAACATGCAGGGGAACGGTGGCAGGCAATACAAACTTATTTGCGAGCCGTTTCAACACATCCGGAAAGAAATTATGGACTTGCCCGATAACCGGGACGGGAAACCAATCCCTCTCCGACATGGCATGTATGAATAACGGCAAGATCGTTCTATCCGGATCTACAACAAGCAAAGAACTTACGATCGGCTCGTCCGTACAAGCCACGACGTCCGCAGGCGTACAACATGCATTATGTATCCTGCTAAATCCGGACGGTAGCTATTCGTCTATATACACAGCCGGAGGAACCTCCACAGGCAAAAGTACAATGATCAATGCCCTATATATTAATGACAATGACGAAATATATGCCGGAGGTTATTGTACGGGAAAAGTAATCTTCAACCCGTCCGGTGACAACCGTTACAATCTTCCGGACAAAGGAGCTAAAGATGCTTTTCTTATCAAACTCTCTCCGGAAAGCCAAGTACTGAACGTAAAACGTTTCGGTAATAAAACTGAGGAGGAGATAACCGACCTGCTGTTTATGCCGGATGCGGATGAAACGCGCCTATTCATTCTGACCAATTTTAAAGAAGCCGATGAATATGGCATTACGTATCATACGACTAATCTTACCCTATCCGGCACAACAGCATTTCCATTGGACGCAACCGGTACGGGCAACAACATTGCATTAACCTCTTATCCACATATCCGTATATTCACCGACCATGTGATACCGGCACAAGAAAACATCGCTTACCGTAATTGTATCTATCATCGGGGCGGATCACGAAAAGTGACTTATCAATTGCTCACCGGTAATTTGCCGGCCGGCATATCCCTCTCAGCACAAGGCGACTTGTCGGGTATCCCTTTGGAAAACGGCTCTTTCCCCTTAACGATACAGGGCACTGATGAATTGGGAGATACCTCGGTATCCTCCTGCACACTACAAATTGCCTCCAACGGTGGTACCGGTTTCACAAAAGCTGAAGAGAGCAGCCTGCAAATCTATCCTAACCCGGTAGAAAATGAATTCTTTATCGAAGGCATAACCGGAGCACCCCAAATACGGCTTCAAATCATATCGGCTCAGGGACAACTGGTGCAAGACCGTAAGTTGACCTCTCTTTCCGAAGCGATCAATGTATCCGATCTGCCGCAAGGAATCTACATCATAAGATGTATCTCGGAACAAAATATCCGGTCACAAAAAATCATTAAGAAATAGAGCGATGAACCATACTCAACAAAATAAATATAACCGGACCAAATGGGCTGTATTTGCGGCAGCAACTTTGGGTTATGGCCTGTTTTACGTCTGCCGGCTAAGCCTGAACGTTGTCAAGAAACCGATAGTAGATGCCGGATACCTTACAGAAACAGAGTTAGGAATCATCGGTTCCGCCCTGTTCTTTACCTATGCAATCGGTAAATTTGTAAATGGTTTTTTAGCTGACAGGGTAAATGTACGCTATCTGATGGCAGGAGGACTCTTTGTGGCAACTTTTGTAAATGCCGCACTCGGCTTTGCCGTACCTTTTTGGGCTTTTGTCATACTCTGGGCGTTAAACGGCTGGTTTCAATCGGTAGGCGGTCCGTGCAGTGTCATAGCACTCAATCGTTGGTTTACGGAGAAAGAGCGTGGCACAGTATACGGTTTCTGGAGCGCGAGCCACAACATAGGAGAGGCGCTTACCTTTATTTTCACTTCATTCGTTGTCGGTGCCTTGGGATGGCAGTGGGGATTTATGAGCGCCGCATGCCTGGGAGCCATAGGGGTTGCCTTGATATTTACTTTCCTAAAACCGGCACCTCCCGAATGGAAAGCCGGATTACCCGGCTCGACCATCCAACAAAAGGATTCAACCGTAAAACATAAACAAGCCGAAGTCTTAAAGAACCCGATGATATGGATGTTGGCGCTCGCCAGCGCATTTATGTATATCAGCCGTTATGCCGTAAATAGCTGGGGAGTGTACTACTTCGAGATAGAAAAAGGTTATAACATCGTAACAGCCAGTACACTCGTTTCCGTCAGTTCGGTTTGCGGCATTGTAGGAACAGTATTCTCAGGCCTCATTTCCGATAAAATATTCCGCAGTAACCGGACTATACCGGCCTGCCTGTCAAGCTTACTCAATCTGGCAGCATTGGCATTGTTCCTCTTCGGGCCACGGCACTGCGAAATACTGGATATCATCTCGATGGTATTGTTCGGTATATCTATCGGTATCCTGCTGTGTTTTCTTGGCGGACTTATGGCCATAGATATCGCTCCCAAAGAGGCCACAGGCGCGGCAGTAGGAGTTATCGGCATAGCCAGTTATGCAGCAGCCGGCTTGCAGGACGTCGTCAGTGGTTTTCTGATAGAGTCGCGTAAGGTTATCGTCGACGGCAATCCTGTTTACGATTTCTCCGCCATCCGCATTTTCTGGCTTTCGGCCGCTCTCGTATCCTTGCTATTCCTGCTGATTATCTGGGGAGCAAGGAAAAAACATTCATCATCGAACATTCATCACTAAATATAAAATACTACCAGTCATGAAAAGAAACTTTCAAATCCTGTTTATCCTATTATTTGTTTTGACAGGAATCATTTCTCCCGTCCGGGGAAAAAACAAAACCGGCGATTGTAACATCCGCTTCTGTACCTACAACATTCGGGGAGACCTGCCTAACGATGGCATCAACTCCTGGAAATTCCGGAAAGACTCGCTATGTAAAATAATAAATAATCACGATTTCGACATCGTATGTATGCAAGAAGTATTAGCCAACCAACTCGAAGACATAGAGAAAGCTACAGGTTATGCCTTTGTAGGAATCAGAGGGCTATACAACCCTATATTCTATAAGGCCGAACGCTTTGAGCTATTACATAACGAGATGTTCTGGCTATCCGAGACAATGGCCCCCTTTTCAAAGGGATGGGACGGAAAGTACGACCGTTACTGTACTTGGGCCAAATTCCGCGATCGTAAAAGCGGAAAAATATTCTATGTTTTCAACACTCATCTTGATCACAAAGGACGTGTAGCCCAACAAGAAGGTGCAGCATTAGTTTGCCGGCAGGCAAGAAAATTTGCGGGTGACACCCCCCTGTTTATATGCGGAGACATGAACAGTTTCGATACTACCGATGCATACAAAGAATACACCGCGCATTATAAAGATGCCCGTATCCTCGCTCCACATATCCTGGGACCGGTAGGTACAGCCCATAACTTCGGACAAGTAGAACCGGTACGAATCGACTACATCTTTGTAAATGATAAAATCAGGATACTGGATTATACAGCCGATGACGAGCATTATCCCAATGGCTTCTTCCCTTCAGACCACTATGCAGTTTTTGTCAATGCCTCTTTATAACCCAATAAGAAAAACGATATGACTTTCAGAATATATATTTTCTTTTTCATTTGCCTCGGCCTTTCGTGGATGCCGGCACAAGGTGAAAATTACGAGAACGAAATTACAATCTGTAGTTTCAATATTCGCGGTTCGAATATGGACACCGGAGTAAATGCTTGGTCGAACCGAAAAAAGATGGTAATCAGAGAGTTCACCAATTACCGGTATGACATTGTATGTATGCAGGAACCGCTGACCGACCAGGTACAAGACTTCTTGTCTATCGGAATCTATGAATGGTTAGGAGTTTCCGCCCAAGGTACGGCAGACACCGATGTCTTTACCCCTATCTTCTACAATAAGAAAAAACTGAATGTATTAGATTACGGAACGTTCTGGCTCTCTGAAACCCCGGATGTTGTCAGCAAAGGATGGGACGGGAAGTTTCCCCGTATCTGTACATGGGCTAAGTTCAGGGATATAGAGAATTGCCGCACGTTTTATGTATTCAATACCCACCTCGACCATGTAGGTACCATTGCTAAACTGGAGGGTGCCCGGCTGATTTGCAAAAAGATAAAAGAAATGACGACAGAGGAAGCCGTATTCATTACAGGAGATATGAACAGTATACCGGGAACTCCGCCTGTCAACGCCTTTCTTAGCGAATTTATCAATTCAAGGGACATTGCCACTGAGAAATCCGGCCCTGCAGGAACGGCACACAGTTATGGTAAACTGTATCCTCCCTCACAGATCGATTATATTTTTGTAAACGAATACGTATCGGTTACCCAAGCTGTAACCATCACCAAAAACTCCGATCCGGTTTATATGTCGGACCACTATCCGATAGTGATTACTGTTGACTTTTAAGAACTTATTATTAAGATAAACAATGATTGACATATTTCAGAAAGTAAAAGGCCGGCTCATCGTTTCGTGTCAGGCCGAAGAGGGTTCACCTTTCAATTCTCCCGAAGGGGTAGGGGCTTTTGCCCAATGTGCTGCCCAAGGAGGTGCCGCCGGCATTCGTTCGTGTGGCATAGAGAAAACCGACTACCTTATACGCCATAGCCGCTTGCCGGTAATCGGACTGACAAAATCTCATTTTGCAGACGGTTTTGTACGTATCACCGGTTCATTCAAGGAAGTAGAGGCACTCATCGCAATCGATACCCCGCTCATTGCCGTAGACGGTACCTTCCGTTTACGGGAAAACGGTCTCACCGGCCCGGAATACATCCGTAAGATAAAAGAGAGATATGACGGAATAAAAATAATGTCGGACATATCGACCGTAGACGAAGCAATAGCATGCAGAGAAGCCGGTGCCGACTGTGTATCGACCACTCTATGCGGTTACACACCCTACACCATGAAAGAGGCAAAGAACGGTCCGTCTCTGGAGATTCTACGTAATTGCGTCAAAGCTCTTCCCGGTTGCCCTGTATTTGCCGAAGGACGTTATAACACCCCCGTCGAAGCCGCAAAAGGTATAGAAAATGGTGCCTGGGCAGTCGTTGTAGGCTCAGCCATTACCCGCCCCCACCTCATCACACAATGGTTTTCGGAAGCTCTGCAACATGTAAATATCGTCTAACAGTCAAAAAATCAATAAATAATAAAAACATGAATATATTTTTTGGAACGGATGGATGGCGGGCACACATCGATACGGAAATAAATGAAGAAACCGTATCGGTAGTGGCCCAAGCATTTGCCGATTTTATACACCAAGATTATAAAGAAAAATCCCCCTGCGTGGCTCTGGCTTACGATACCCGCAAGAATTCACAATTATTTGCCACTACATTTGCCGAAGTATTATCAGGCAATCGAATACAGGTATTATTATCCGACCGGATCGCCCCGACACCCGTATTATCTTATGCCACCTTACACCTTAATTGTTGTGCCGGCGTAATGATTACCGCTTCACACAATCCGCCTTCATACAATGGCATTAAATTCAAATCGCGGTTAGGAGGTCCGTTCTGCTCGGACGACACACGAAAAATAGAGCAATATTTATATGCATCGCCAGTAGTACGATCTACTTCCCACATACATAAAATGAATTTCATACCTGCTTATGTGGAACATATCGAAAAACGAATCGATTTTGAAATAATCAGAAAAGCAGCACTGAATATATTAATAGACAGTATGGGCGGGGCAGGTCTTACACTAATTCAAGAGATATTACATAGCCACAACTGTCTTGCCCAAAGTATCTATTCCGAAGCTTCCGAAACTTTTCACGGACGCTTGGCCGAACCCATCGAAAAGAACCTATCACCCCTAAAAGAAGCGTTGAAAGAAAGCGATTTCGCTTTAGGGGTAGCAACTGACGGAGATGCCGACAGGGTAGGGGTATGCCTCGACACAGGAGAGTGGTTATCATCACAAAACACCATATTACTGCTGGTGGACTATTTAAAACGGGTAAAACAGATTCCGGGTGGCATTGTGAAGACCTCCTCCGTGTCCGACAAGATACGCAGTGTTTTCGAATCTCCCCAAACGCCGGTATATGAAGTTCAAGTCGGGTTCAAATACATCGCCGACCTAATGACCACCCAGCCCATTGCCTTTGGCGGAGAAGAAAGCGGTGGTTTCGGCTATGGCATGCATATACCCGAACGGGACGGTATATTTTCTTCGCTTCTTCTCCTCGAAATGCTCGCTGCATCGTCTTACCGTAAAATCTCCGATTATCTGAAAGACCGGCAGCAAGCTATGGGACCTATCTATTATGACCGTATCGACATGAGTTACGGACAATCGGATAAAAATGAACTGTTACCTTGGTTATATGAAAATCAACCTCTTGAAGTGGCAGGATTCTCCATTCGGGAAGTAAAATCATATTTAAGTAGCCGGGGTGTCGTAAACGGGCTTAAATTTATTTTTAAAGGAGATTGCCGATGGTTGTTGATCCGCAGTTCGGAGACGGAAGATATGATCCGTTTCTATGCAGAGGGACAGACCGGTGAAGAAGTATCCGGCCTGCTCCGGCAAGGACAAAATCTACTTCTTCAGGTATCCGGTAATATCATTCATTCAAAAAGACATAAAGCATGAAAAAAATATTCATCTTATCCGTTCTGGTTTTCTTTACCATTGGTGTACAGGCAACGAAAGGAAACAAAGACCTCGTAACGATTCAAATCACACCCGATCATTATGATTGGAATTATAAGATAGGCGAACCGGCGCATTTCACCATTTCGTTGTTCCGCGATCAACAGAAGCTGAACAATATAAAGATAGAATATGCAGTAGGACCGGAGAAAATGGTGCCAATACAAAAAGATTCTGTTTTACTCAAGAACGGCTCCGTCACAATAAAATCTCCGGGTATGCAACAGCCCGGATTCCTGTCGTGTGAAGTCAGAGCTACGGTAGACGGATTTTCTTATCGCAATCTCATCAACATCGCGTACGATTGCGAACTGATACGGCCTACCACTTTGCTACCCAAAGATTTCCGTTCATTCTGGAACGATCAGATCTGCCGTATGAGAGAATATCCCATGAAATCAGAAATGACCTTCATACCGGAAGAGAGTGACGCCGATGTAAAAGTATACCGTGTAAAAGTTACCCACTATATCCGTGGAAATCACCTATACGGAATATTATGCATTCCCAATAAAGAGGGACGTTTCCCCGCAGTTTTACGCCTGCCGGGAGCCGGTGTGGCAAAACATACCGGTGATAAAGAACTGGCACGCCTGGGAGTCATCACCTTCCGGATCGGAATTCATGGTATTCCTCTGGATTTAAAGGCGGAGGCATACGGCAGTCTACAATTCGGAGCGTTGAAGGATTATATGTATCATCGTATGAACGACCGCGAAAACTACTATTACAACCGGGTGTTTCTCGGTTGCATACGGGCAAACGATTTTCTCACTGCACTCCCACAGTATGACGGAAAGAATCTGGCCGCCTACGGCGGTAGCCAGGGAGGAGCTTTAACTTTAGTGACAGCCGCCCTCGACTCCAGAGTGAAGTATCTGGCAGCTTTCTATCCCGCCCTCTGTGACATAGGCGGATATGCCCACAACCGGGCAGGCGGCTGGTTTGGCGTAAAAGAACTCACACCCGAGGAAACGAAAGTACTGGCATACTACGATGTGGTCAATTTCGCACGTTACATCCGTATCCCCGGATTCTACTCTTGGGGATACAGTGATGAAACCTGCCCACCCACCTCTTTTTACAGTGCATACAACATCATAAAAGCACCCAAAGAACTCTATCTGTTGAAAGAAACCGGACATTGGCGTTATCCGGAACAGAATATAAAAGTCAATCAATGGCTGATAGATAAACTGACCGGAAAATAAGAGTCACAATCCGGATGGGTACAACCGGAAATGGAACCTGCTACGTCTTTTCTTCATCCGAAGGAATTAAAATTTGATGAAACAGTTGGTATTCACTTCGTTTTTACCCCCTTCACCGCATTCACCTTTTTCCATCAAATCCCTTATTCATAGGATATACAAGGTGAAAGACAGAAAAAGAATACGAACTGGGAAACCGATAATTGCAGCCCGGATGCCCACTGTCTCTGAGCACCGTCCTTACAGGCAGTGAAAACAATGCATAATATATACAAGAACCGTCTTCAAGGAACTTTTGCACAGTGCATAATTTCCGGAAGTGCCCTTCACCTTATACATCCGATAAATAAGGGATTTGATGGAAAAAGGTGAATGCGGTGAAGGGGGTAAAAACAAAGTGAAATCCGGTTATTTATACCGGATTTCAATAACAAGGCAGTCGGTCGTAATAATAATATTTCAAGACAAGCAACCAACCTCTCTCCCTAATAACAGCGTAACCAGTTAGTTCATGGATATATTAACCCATCAGCCAATTATTTATATTAACTTATAAATCTGATTTCCCGCCAGCAAAAACGCTCCCACACCGTATACCTCGGTCATATCACGTGTCACTTTTTTAGGATCAGCCCCGATAGGTTGTACATACCCCAACTTTCCATCCGTCTCAACAGCAGAGACCAAAGCTTTCCATCCTTTCTCCACGACAGGCAGATAGATATCCTTGTCGAGCAAGCCTTCATTTATCCCATAAGCCAGTGCATATACGATGAATCCGGTAGCACTGGTTTCCGGTGACGGGTAAGATGCCGGATCGAGCATACTGGCATGCCAGAAACCATCGGGACTCTGCAACTTCGCCGCACGTTCGGAAAGAGTAACGAACAGATCTTCATAAAATTTCCGGTTCTTGTCTTTCTTCGGAAAATCCTGAAGCATTTCCGCCAATCCTCCAAGTACCCAGCCGTTGCCACGCCCCCAGAATATTTTCGCACCATTGGCCTCCTTTTGGGTAAGATAACGGGAATCGCGATAAAACAGGCGTTCGTCTTTATCAAACAGAAGATCATAAGTGGCCTTATACTCCTTATTCATGAATTTGATAAATCTCTTATCCCCTGTCAGCACATAAAGCTTCACATATACGGGAGGTGCCATATAAAGTGCATCGCACCAAGTCCAGCGCTCCAGCGTCTCGCGCTTTTTATAATCCAGTTCCATCGGCCCGTCGGAAGGATGGTTAACGACCCATTCTGCACGTGCCTGTGTAGGATACAACATATTCCTATCTTTATATTTACAATATAAATCGACAAAGACCTGCCCTACAGCTATGTCATCAGCGTGATACATCCGCTTATCGGGTTGCCAGCCATAACGCCGTCCCAACTTTACCAGCCAGTCATAATAAGAAGTGTCGCCGGACTCTTTTTCCGCCAGTTCGGCCCAATCGAGCATGCCCATATACAATGCGGCATTGGTCCAGTCGAGCGGTCCGTGTTTTACATCTTTCTGGTGTGCAATCTGCCAATCGGCCACTTTCTTCATTACCTCTTTTACTTCTGACTTTTGAAACGGCAACTGCCCCGACATCGATAACGAGACCAACAAGGAGACGATAGAAAGGAAAAATCTGTTCATAGTAGTATCATTTTAGTGTTTTCAGGACAAAGGTAAACCTTTCCGGTATTTATGCAGGAATTTTCGTATAAAAATTCCTGCACCGGCAGATTTATGCCATTACCTCTTCGCCTTTTAGTGTAGCCGAACTGGACTCGGTAATTTTCACATTTACAAAGTCACCGATTTTATGCGTCCCTCGGTCGAACACCACCACACGATTCTGCTCCGTACGCCCAAAGAGCTGCTCGCGCGAACGTTTGGAAACGCCCTCTACCAACACCTCGTAAGTCTTCCCGATGCAACGTGCATTCGATTCGGCCGACAAACGGTTCTGCAAAGCGATAATCTCGTTGAGGCGGCGTATTTTTACCTCTTCAGGCACATTGTCTTCAAGATGCTTGGAAGCATATGTGCCGGGACGTTCGGAATATTTAAACATAAAAGCGGCATCATAACCACAAATTTCCATCAGAGAAAGAGACTCCTGATGATCTTCTTCCGTCTCCGAATGGAAACCGGAGAAAATATCGGTAGTCAACCCACAATCTGGAATTATACGTTTGATGGCATCCACGCGTTCCAGATACCACTCACGATTATACTTACGGTTCATCAGTTTCAAAATACGCGAACTTCCGCTCTGTACCGGCAGATGAATATGTTTGCAAACGTTAGGCATCTGTGCAATAACCTCCAAGGTTTCGTCACTCATATCCTTGGGATGCGAAGTCGTGAAACGGATTCTCACGCCCGGCGCCGCTTCGGCCACAATACGCAGGAGCATTGGAAAAGTAACCACTTCACCGTCCTGCTTTTCAAAACGATAAGAGTTTACATTTTGCCCTAAAAGGGTAATTTCCTTATAACCTTTTGTTACCAAATCCGCCACTTCATTGAGAATGCTTTCGACATCACGGCTACGCTCGCGGCCACGGGTATAAGGTACAATACAGTAGGTACAGAAATTATTGCAACCACGCATAATAGAAACGAAACCGGAAATATGATTCCCACAAATACGCGAAGGAATCACATCACGATACGTCTCGGTAGTAGACAAATCTACATTAATGGCTTTCTCGCCGGCTTCCACCGAAGCCACCAGTTCAGGCAGAGTCAGATAGGCATCCGGTCCCACCACCAAATCGACATGATGATGCTCGATCAGATCGTCTTTCACACGTTCTGCCATGCAACCCAATACCCCAACAATCAGATTCTTCTTCTTTTTTTTCAATGAGTGGAAGAATTCCAGACGGTTCAAAATCTTCTGCTCCGCATTATCGCGGATAGAGCAAGTATTCATAAACACCGCATCCGCTTCGTCCAATGATCCGGCCACGCCATATCCCGCCATCTGCATCACAGAAGCAATTACTTCACTGTCGGCCACGTTCATCTGGCAACCATACGTTTCAATAAACAACTTTTTGTTGTCATCGGCAGTTGCGGATTTAAAGTCCGCTCCCGTTAACTCGTTCATAATTTTATAATTTAAATTTTCCTTGCAAAGATACAGCTTCACACCCAATAAGCAGCAATTTGAAACAAAAATAACGCTTTAAGTTAGTATCTGAAGCCTAAATCTTTAATTTACGTTAAAGAAACAAACATTTTTTCACCTACCGCTTGGAGCTTTCTATTTTATTTCACACTTTTGTGCAATGAAAGAAACATTAGATTTTTTCATAGTTAAGGTTTAGGTTAAAAAAATTAAGGGGAGCTGTGAAGCTGCCCTTTTTTCATGCTAAAATGTTAGCTCTAATCAGATTAAATAACTACCTTTGGCGAACTATAATCCTAAAAAACGGACAACAATCCAAAAAGACAATGGAAGATGTAATGCAATTTCTCTTGGTGGCAGGCATTCTTGCTTTTGGAATTTTCAGACAGTTCAATAAAGAAAAAAACAAAAAGTCTGAAAAAGGAAATTCCATGCCTGCTCCGGAATACGAATATGAACCCGAATTCGAAGAACCTGTAATTATTGAAAAAACTTACGAGCAAGTAACAGCCTCCCCGAAACCACCCGTTTTTCAAGAAGGCACAAGAAATACCTATGCTCCTCCGTCACCACCCAAAACAAACAAAAAAGCGGAAACTTGCAAAAATGATTTTTCCATTCGTTCGGCAGAAGAGGCAAGGCGTGCCATCATCTGGTCGGAAATACTTAGAAGAAAATATTAATATAGATATTCTAACACGAAAAATATACGATTTTTATGGCACTTAATTTTATCTCGGCAGCAAAAGCTGCAAGCCTGGTTAAACATGGCTACAACATCGGCCTGAGCGGGTTTACTCCTGCAGGAACGGCCAAAGCCGTTACGGCGGAAATTGCAAAAATAGCAGAAGCGGAACATGCAAAAGGAAACCCTTACCAGATAGGTATTTTTACAGGTGCTTCTACCGGCGATTCTTGCGACGGTGTGCTGTCACGCGCTAAAGCAATTCGTTATCGCGCTCCATACACCACCAATTCCGATTTCCGCAAGGCTGTGAACAATGGCGAAATAGCTTACAATGACATCCATTTGTCACAAATGGCACAAGAAGTTCGTTACGGCTTCATGGGGAAGGTAAATGTTGCCATCATCGAAGCCTGTGAAGTGACTCCGGACGGAAAAATTTATCTGACTGCTGCCGGTGGCATTGCTCCTACCGTTTGTCGTCTGGCAGATAAAATCATCGTGGAACTGAACAGCGCCCACAGCAAAAACATGATGGGAATACACGATGTATACGAACCGCTCGATCCCCCTTATCGCCGCGAAATACCGATCTATAAACCCAGTGACCGAATCGGTACACCTTATATACAAGTAGACCCGAAGAAGATTATCGGCGTAGTGGAAACAAACTGGCCGGACGAAGCCCGTTCTTTTGCCGAAGCAGACCCGTTGACAGATAAAATCGGTCAGAACGTAGCCGATTTCTTAGCTGCCGACATGAAGCGTGGCATCATTCCATCTACTTTCCTTCCGTTGCAATCGGGGGTAGGCAATATAGCCAATGCAGTATTGGGAGCCCTCGGACGTGACAAAACGATTCCGGCTTTCGAAATGTACACCGAAGTGATTCAGAATTCCGTTATCGGATTGATCCGCGACGGTCGTGTTAAATTTGGTAGCGCCTGCTCGCTGACCGTTACCAATGACTGCCTGCAAGGTATCTATGATGATATGGATTTCTTCCGGGACAAGCTGATTCTCCGCCCTTCAGAAATATCCAACAGTCCGGAAGTCGTTCGCCGCTTGGGTATCATTTCCATTAATACAGCTATCGAAACCGATATCTACGGCAATGTCAACTCTACCCACATCGGCGGTACAAAGATGATGAACGGTATAGGCGGTTCGGGAGATTTCACCCGCAATGCTTATATATCCATTTTCACCTGTCCGTCTGTTGCCAAAGAAGGCAAGATCAGTGCCATTGTTCCGATGGTATCTCATCTCGACCATAGTGAGCACTCTGTGAATATCGTTATCACCGAACAAGGAGTAGCCGACCTGCGTGGCAAGAGCCCGAAAGAGCGTGCGCAAGCTATTATTGAAAACTGTGCTCATCCGGACTACAAACAAATTCTTTGGGATTATCTCAAATTGGCAGGCAACAAGGCACAGACTCCTCATTGTATTCAAGCATCGTTGGGTATGCATGCCGAACTATCTAAAAGTGGTGACATGAGAAACATAAATTGGGCAGAGTACACTAAATAACAGCGCCCGTTCAATAACATCATTTAAGAAACAACGACATAAATTCAAAGTTATAACAAGACGAATTTATGCCGTTGTTTTATTTTATATACTCCCCCTTCCCAATACATCTTCAATAATTCTTATTAGCGAAGTGACATTATAGGGCTATTTAATAAAATATTTAATTAAATGCTTGCATTATTATAATTTTATTATTTTATTTGTTCCCACATTAGATACATTATTAGCTAATTAATGATTTTAGCCCCTTGTTTGCCAAGGGTAATCCGGAAAAGCACATAGACACGTGTCCGGCTACTACTCCTATTAGGAATACAAACAATTCCCGATAACCAAGATAAATAGCAGAATCCAAATAGAAAAACCAGAGAATATGAAAAGCAACAATCGTAGAGAATTTCTGAAGAAATCAGCATTGGCAAGTGCTGCCGCCATTACGTTACCGTCATGGTTGTCTTCCTGCAACTCCAAAAGAGAAGAAACGCCAACTGATGAAATCCGGAGCAGACTCATTGTCCCCAAAAACAATGCATTAAAAATAACCGGCACTTTCCTGGACGAGATATCCCATGACATCCCCCACCAAAATTGGGGAGAAAAAGAATGGGATGCTGACTTCCGGCATATGAAAGCAATTGGTATAGACACCGTCATCATGATCCGATCGGGATATCGTAAATTTATCACCTATCCCTCCGAATATCTGATCGGGCAAGGGTGCTACAAACCTTCAGTCGATCTATTGGATATGTATCTGAGACTGGCAGATAAATATGGCATGAAATTTTATTTCGGCCTGTATGACTCCGGAAAATATTGGGACACGAACGACCTTACCTGGGAAATAGAGCACAACAAACATGTAATCGATGAGGTATGGAAAAACTATGGAGAGAAATACAAAAGCTTTCAAGGATGGTATATCAGTACGGAAATCAGCCGAAAGACCAAAGGGGCAATCGGAACATTTCATGCATTAGGAAAACAATGCAAAGATATATCGAATGGATTACCTACATTCATATCTCCATGGATCGATGGGAAAAAAGCCGTGCAGGCATCCAGCTCGATACTGACCAAGAAAGAATATGTTTCGGTAAAGGAACATGAAGAAGAGTGGGATGAAATTTTTGCCGGAATCAGTGACGTAGTAGACGCCTGCGCCTTCCAAGACGGTCAGATAGACTATAATGAACTCGACGCTTTCTTTGAAGTCAACAAAAGGCTGGCCGATAAATACGGGCTGAAATGCTGGACCAATGCCGAATCTTTCGACCGGGATATGCCGATCAAATTCTTCCCGATCAAATTCGACAAGTTACGGCTCAAGCTCGAAGCCGCCCAAAGAGTCGGATACGATAAAGCCATCACATTCGAATTTTCTCATTTTATGAGTCCGCAATCGGCCTATCTTCAGGCAGGCCATCTGTACAACCGCTATAAAGAATATTTTGATATTAAATAATATACGGAAATGAACGAATCAAAAACAAATATAGGATATATCCTATTTCTATCGATTGTAGCCTCCTTGGGAGGTTTCCTATTCGGATACGATACAGCGGTTATTTCGGGAACCATTGCACAAGTATCCCAACAGTTCGGATTAACCACCCTGCAAGAAGGATGGTATGTCGGTTGTGCATTGGTAGGTTCCATCGGGGGGGTTGCCTGCGCAGGAGTCCTTAGTGATAAAGCCGGCCGAAAGAATACCATGATCCTCTCGGCTATCCTGTTTTCCGCCTCTGCCATAGGATGCGCCTTATCAGTATCTTTTAACGAGCTGGTTGTATACCGTATCATCGGAGGAGTCGGCATTGGGATCGTTTCCATTATCTCTCCGCTATATATATCCGAAGTATCGATTGCCCAGTATCGTGGACGATTGGTATCGCTATATCAATTAGCTATCACTGTCGGCTTTTTAGGTGCATACCTGGCCAATTACCAATTGATGTTGGGAGCAGAATCCGCCGCCCAGTCCGGTTATCCATGGATCGTTAAGATATTCTCAGATGAAATATGGAGAGGTATGTTAGGGCTCGAAACAGTTCCGGCATTACTCTTCTTCCTGATCATTTTCTTTATTCCCGAAAGTCCGCGCTGGCTGGTTCTTCGAAATAAGGACGTTGTAGCCGGTCGCATTCTGCAACGAATTTATGGCAGCAAGAATGAATCCGAAATACAGATAAATGCCATCCGCCAGGTCATCGGTAAAGAATCGAAATCAGAATGGGCCATGCTATTACAACCCGGCATACTCAAAGCTGTAATGATCGGAGTAGCCATCGCCATTTTAGGACAATTCATGGGAGTGAACGCAGTACTTTATTACGGACCGTCCATTTTCGAAAAAAGCGGTTTATCCAACGGCGATTCTCTTTTTTATCAGGTATTGGTAGGAACGGTTAATATGCTCACCACTGTATTAGCTCTGGTAATCATTGATAAAGTAGGGCGAAAAAAGCTGGTATATTACGGTGTATCGGGCATGATACTCTCGCTGATACTCATCGCATTCTATTTTATCAAAGGGGCAGAATTAGGAATACCGAGTATTGCATTACTTGTCTTCTTCTTAAGTTATATTTTCTGCTGTGCCATATCGATATGCGCAGTCATCTGGGTACTCCTTTCCGAAATGTATCCGATCAAAGTCCGGGGCCTGGCTATGTCCATTGCCGGCTTCTCACTCTGGATCGGAACATACCTTATCGGACAATTAACCCCCTGGATGTTGCAGACAATCACTCCGGCCGGTACTTTCCTGATTTTCGCAGGTATGTGCATCCCCTACATGCTGATTATATGGAAACTGGTTCCGGAAACAACCGGAAAAAGCCTTGAAGAAATCGAGAAGAATTGGATCAAGTAATCATCGGTCAACGGATGAAAGGTATATCGATAAATTATTGTTCACGTATGTATTCAAGCTCTGCGACAATAGGAAGATGATCGGACAACAGCGACTGAACAGCTTGAGTTCTTATCAGCCTCCACCCCTTTTTAGGACGGGCGTAGATGTAATCAAGCTTCACTTCCGGATTCCAGGCAGGAAAAGTCGGAGCCGAGTCAGTAGCGTCAAACCAATTACGGGTCATTATATTCTTTATGACCCCGGAGTTGGGTTCCGCATTAAAATCTCCACCGATAATCACAGGATAAGGGGAACTTTTAAAATGATCGGTAATGCATTCTGCCTGCAATTCACGAGTCTTTTCATCCGTTACATCCAAATGGGTGGCTGCAAAGCAGATGGTATCTTTTTTCCCTACTTCGAACAGAGCTTCAAGAAGGACACGGGGTTCAATCTCCGGACGAGGATTGGGTAAAGCTATTTTAGTAACGTTTATATAAGGATATTTGGAAAGTATTCCTATTCCATAATAACCATTACTGAAATGAATGGTTTTCCCGTAAAGACCGAACATATTGGTTTTTCCCGCCAATTCGGAAAGCATGTCTTTGCCGTTCTGATGAGGAGCAAGTGACCGCTGAGTATTTACATCTACCTCCTCAAGCGCCACAAAGTCAGGGTGAAAAGCTTTAATATGTTCAGCCAATTGATCGATAGTTGCAAGTTCTCCGAATCTCAAGTTATAAGTCATGACTTTAAGTCTTAATGTATCTTGAGCATTTAGGTCTAAAGTAAATAAGAGAATAAAAATAAGAAATAAGTTTTTCATGGTACAATCTGTTTAGGCAACAAATATATCATTTATATTTTTTTTCAGTGACAAATATTGCGGTTTATTAACAAGAAAGAAAATATGAGCGGATAAACAGGCAATCACACTTTATGACAACCGGCCATATTGAAGATTAATACAATTTTAAAACTGCCGAAAAGTAAAAGTTAAAAAGAAAGAGAGAGCAAACAAAATCCGTTAACCCACTTGACTGTAACCGAAATAAATGGTATATTTGAAATATACAAAAGCAGAGGATAACCACACATCAATTTTTTCATGAGTAAACTGTATAATATAAACTCCTTCATTTCCGGTGATATGAAAGCCTTTGAATCACTATATAAAGCTTATGCAGGAAAGGTTTTCAATTATATAAATTCTTTTATATATGATCCGGATTTGGCAAAAGACATTACCCAGAACACATTTCTTCAATTATGGGAAGTGCGGTCACAACTTGACCCGAACGGTAATATCGAAGGATACATATATTCCATTTCCCGGAATCTGCTGTTCCGCGAAATACGCCGTTTAAATATCCTTAGGAATTATACCGATCGAATAAAGGAAGAGATAAAAGAAGCAGAAGAACCACAAATAGAAGAAAATCTTTCACGTGACATGATAGAACAACAAATTCTCGCATTATTGGCAGAACTTCCGGAAGCACGCCGCAGGATATTCTTGATGAGATGGAGTAATGGATTGTCCAACAAGGAAATAGCACAGAAGTTATCTATTTCCGAGAAGACGGTCTCTACCCAAATACATCGTACCATCCATTTCTTAAAATCCAAAATAGGCCCTATATTTATGGTCTTTTTAATCATTACTTCAACTAAATTCTAAAATATTTCATTTTCTTGTAATCCTTTTATGGGTGCTGTGGATATATATTATAAATAACCACAGAAAATGAATATAGAACGCATAAAACATTTAGTCACCAATCTGCTCACAGGCTCTTCCTCTACATCGGAACGCACCGAACTTGCCAAGTGGATAAATTCGGAAGACGCCGAACGAGCCAGCAGGGAAGCATGGAAAAATGCCTCTGAGAAGATTGACGATTCTCTCGAAGACGAGATGTGGAATGAAATACGGTCGAAGATAGAAGAAGCAACGCCTCAACCGGCCCCAACACTTACTATCCGACACAGGTCTTATTCTATTTCGAGAATTGCCGCTTCAATTGCCGTTATTCTATGTTCAGCTTTTGCTTCCTATCTGCTATACGATCATTTCACAGGACACAAGGATAAGATAGAAAGCAATATCTATACTTTCGAAGTAGAACCGGGACAAAAAGGAAGCATGCGTCTGGCAGACGGTACCATAGTACACTTGAATTCCGCATCGAAAATATCATTTGCAGGTAATTACAATTCCGAAGAACGAGTAGTAACGCTCAATGGTGAAGCCTATTTCGAAGTCGCTAAAAATCCGGATAAAAGATTCGTCGTAACATGCAACGGAGTGGAGATAGAAGCCTTAGGCACTGAATTCAATGTGAAAGCATATCCGGCCGACAGTGTTATCACTACGACTCTTGCCAAAGGGAAAGTGAAAGTTTTCAATAATGAACAAAGCGTAACGCTGCTTCCCAACGGAGTTGCCACTTACCATATGAAACAACAGACCATCCAATCATCAACAGTAGATGACATATCGGTTGCCAACTATTGGAGAACAGGACAACTTGTTTTCGAAGCCGAACCCCTATCTTCCATCGCCCGGACGATGGAAAGAATGTACAATGTAAAAATCTGCATTGACGACACCAAATTAAAAAACATGAAATTCACGGGAACAATCCAGAACAACTCATTAAACAATGTCCTGTATATAATGAGCCTGAGTTACCCGCTTACATATACAATGACCGACTCTGTCATAACCGTATCATCTCATAAAAATAAAATAACAATTGTAGACCAGAAAAAATCAAATTAGAAACAACAAAAACCTATGAAGAACTATCATTTAAAGATGCTCATATCGTCATGTGTGCTTGGGCTGCTATTGACTATAGCCCACCCGGCAAACGCACAGCATTCGGTTAATATTACGAACAAGACGATCGCTCAGGCAATCAAAGTCATTGAAGGAAATACCGGTTACAAGTTCTTTTACGCAGAGAACCTACCGGATTTCAACAAGAAAGTAAATTTTAAAATAGACAACAAATCTATTGAAACGATTCTTACCAGTCTCCTCAAAGACACGGAGATTGCATATGTTATCAAAAGTCCGAAACAAATCATCCTGTCGAAAAAAACATCTCAAATATCCGATCCGAAAGCGACATCCGGAACTTTTACAATCAGAGGACAAGTGAAAGGAAGTGACAGAGAACCGTTGATAGGCGCCTCTATCATATCGACCAGCAACATAGGAACCATTACAGACTTAGACGGTAACTATGAATTGCAACTAACCCAACCCACCACATTGACGTATACGTATATAGGCTATACGCCGATAAAGGTAAAGGTCAGCAAATCCGAAACAAAGAATATAACCTTGGAAAGTTCCGACGTCATACTTGACGATGTAGTAGTAGTGGGTTACGGTACACAAAAAAAAATAAACCTTACAGGATCCGTACAGAGCATAAATAGTGAAGACATCCTCAGACGTAATGTATCCACCGGTTCCGCCGCTCTACAAGGTGTTATTCCGGGACTTACCGCGATTCAGTCGTCCGGACAGCCGGGAGCAGACAATGCCTCTATCAAGATCAGAGGATTAGGATCTCTCAATTCGGCAACCTCTCCATTGGTATTAATCGATGGAGTGGAGGGGGACATGAACCGTATCGACTTAAACTCTGTAGAATCGATCACAGTACTAAAGGATGCAGCTTCTGCCTCTATCTATGGTTCACGAGCTTCAAACGGAGTGATACTTATTACTACCAAACGAGGCTCTGAGGGAAAAGTGAAACTGACATTCAACGGTTATGCCGGATTCAATACACCAACAACCCTGCCTACTCCTACAAGTGCCATAGAATATATGCAGGCAGTAGACGTGGCACGTGCCAACGCAGACCAAGCTCCGTTATACACCCAAACCATCGACATATACCAAAACGGCGGAGTAGATAATATCAATTATTACGACACAGACTGGCGTAACGAGGTGATTAAAGAATCAGCATTGATTCAGAACTACTCGCTCAGCATCAGTGGAGGAAATGATATAACCAAACTTTTCGCCACAGCCGGTTACTATGCACAGGACGGATTGATTGATAATAACAAATTTACACGGACCTCCTTACGTGTCAACACCGATACAAAAGTAAACAAGTGGATGAAGCTCGGAGTAGACATAGGAATACGGCAGTCAACGGCAAAATCACCAGTAATGGATACTGCCGCCAACATTATCGGTAAAGCATTGACAATGACCCCTATCATGTCCGGTATCAACGCCGATGGCACATGGGGATACGGCATTAACGGTACTAATCCCATCGCTATGGTACGGAACGGATGTGTAACGAACAGCACCGCCCCCGAATATACGGCAAGAACCACTCTATCCATCGATCCTTTCGACGGATTCAACATCTTCGGAGCCTATACATGGAAACGTGCAGATGGCGAAACCAACGCTTTTGTAAAACCTTACCAAGTATATGAAAATGGTGTATCCAAAGGAGAATTCCCGACTACCGGTTCATCCAAATCGGAGCAAAGAACAAAAACCGTTACCAAACAGTACAACCTGCAAGGTACTTATGAGAAAAATTTCCATAAGAACTACCTAAAAGCATTAGTCGGATTTCAAAGTGAAGAATTAAATTACAGCTATCTGTTGGCCGGTCGTAAGAATTATTATTATGACGGATACGAAGAACTGGTAAACGGAGATATCAGCACAGCCTCCAATTCAAGTTCCAAATATGCATGGGCCATGTTATCGTATTTCTTTAGAATAAACTATGCCTATGACGACCGATATTTACTGGAAGTCAACGGCCGGTATGACGGTACCTCAAGATTCAAGAAAGGACATCGTTGGGGGTTCTTCCCTTCGGTATCTGCCGGATGGAGAATATCCGAAGAAAACTTTTTTGAATCGGCAAAGAGCGTAGTAAGCAATCTGAAAATAAGAGCCTCTTATGGCGAACTGGGCAACCAGGCTATCAGTGGTTATTACCCTTACGCTTCCTCCATAGGCAGTGCAACGAGCTACGGATACTGGTTCGACAAAGAGTTGGCGTCAGGTGTTGCACAAATACAGTTGGCGAACGAAGCCATCACTTGGGAAAAGTCGAAACAAATTAATGCAGGTCTCGATCTCGGCCTGTTTAATAACCGTTTCAACGCAACTTTCGATTATTACATAAAAGACATCACCGACATGCTTCAACAGTTTCCTGTTCCATTATTCGTCGGTATGACCGCTCCATGGGAGAATGCCGGTTCGATGCGCAACAAGGGCTGGGAACTCTCATTAACCTGGCAAGACCGGGTGGGCAACTTAAACTATTACATCAAAGGAAATCTTTCCGATGTAAAAAATGAAGTAACCGATTTATATGGAAAAGAATATGTAGGTACTACAACGATTACCCAAGAAGGCGAACAATACAACTCATGGTACGGATATGTGGCCGACGGTTATTTTCAAAGCCGGGAAGAAATCAACAATTCTCCCGTATACGGTGGTAATCCCGACAATGTAAAACCGGGATATATAAAATATAAAGATATCAGTGGCCCGGAAGGAGTACCCGATGGAAAGATAGACAGTTACGACCGTACAATACTCGGAAACCCCACTCCCCGATATGAATTCGGACTGACATTGGGTGGTGACTGGAAAGGACTCGATTTTTCCTTGTTCTTCCAAGGAGTAGGTAAAAGAGACGTATATTATTCCGGTGCCGGCGCACGTGCTTTATCGGGCAATTATACGATTTACAAATACCAGTTAGATTACTGGACCGAAGACAATCCAAACGCCAAATTCCCGATATTGCTCGAAGATCCCAACGGGACAAATCCCAATAATATGATATCGAGTTTCTGGGTAAAAAGCGGGGCTTATTGCCGTTTGAAAAACATAGTAATAGGATACACATTGCCACAAAGATGGACACAGAAAGCCACCCTATCCAAAGTTAGAATCTATGCAAGCGCACAAAACCTGTTTACGGTAAAGAATAACTTTTACGAAGGTTTCGACCCGGAAAACAGCATCGGATCAGGTGCAAGCTGCTATCCGCTAAACAAGACATTTATATTCGGACTCAATGTAGAATTTTAATTCACCAGAAAGATGAAAAAGACATTATTATATAACTTAACTGCCACAGTTCTTACCGTCATAGGACTTTCCTCATGTGCCGATTTCCTCGACAAGGAGAACCCTGCATACGATGCCGAAGGATTCTATGCCACCGAAGCGGGATTAAAAGAGGGCGTTACAGGAATTTATTCCCTTTTGTATTTCGACATGAACTGGTCGGTACCCGCATGTATCGTTCTTGATCATTACACTGCATACGGACTCGAGCAAGACGAAAACAACTCGATCGGAGCAGGAGGAACACTGAACCCCGATAATGGTAAAATTCAAGCCTTCTGGACCGGAGAATATGCGATAGCCGCCCGCGCTAACTCTGTAATTTACGGTGCCAAAAATGCCGTTGCAGGGATGAGTGATGCAGCCCGGCAATATTATGCCGAAGCGCGTGTACTCAGAGCATATGCCTATTACAACCTCGTATCGGCATTTGGCGACGTACCTTTCTTTACGGCTCCCGTTACCATAGACGAATACCAATCGGGCCGTACCCCCAAAGGAGACATTATCGATTTTCTGATCGAAGACCTTAATGACGCCGCCGACTATCTTCCTTGGACCGGGACTGAACGGGGACGCGTAGATAAAGCCGTAGCATATGGTCTGATAGCCCGCATCGGCCTGTTCGGCGGAAGTTTCAATGTCAACAATAAAGGCAGCGAATATTTCAGAACGGCTGCGGATGCCGCCGAAAAAGTGATTGGAAAACGCAAATTGGCTACCAACTTCTCCGACCTGTTCAACTTAACCGGTCAGGCCAAAAGCGATGTCCGAAATGAACTGCTATGGGAATTGATGTATTCCACAAGCGGAACAAAAAAACTGCATACCGTAGGTTACGGGCATTCATCCCGTAATTATGGCTCATCAGTACGTTTCCCCAGTTCCTTAATCGTAGATACCTATGAATGCATCGACGGCAAACGTATCGACGAATCGGAACTTTATGATCCGAAACACCCCACACGAAACAGGGATCCCCGTTTCAATGCAACATTGGCCGGTCATGGCGACACCATAAATTATACCAATACCGACGGCAACAATCCATTGAAACTCGTTCTCAACATATACGATGATAAAACCCGGTTCTATCCTCGTAGAAATGCCTGGTATACTGCTCAGAATGTGGATGTAACCACCACCAGTCCATCGCTCGTCAACAATGGAGTAGGGTATTTATGGCGTAAATATGCCGATGAGAACACAGAACAACTGATGAGTTCTTCAAGCAATCTGATCTTGATGCGCTATGCCGAAATACTCCTTTCGTATGCCGAAGCCAAGATAGAACTCAACGAACTGGACGAATCGGTGTACTCTGCCATCAATGAAGTGCGCGGACGTGTCGGAATGCCGGATGTATCCACCGATCGAAAAGGAGATCAAACTAAAATGCGCCAATTGATACGCCGTGAACGCAAAGTCGAATTAGCACTTGAAGGATTACTGTTCGTCGACGTCCGCCGTTGGGGCATCAGTGATATGCTGAACGAGCATCCTTCTTACGGACAACCCAAAACCGACATCAGATACGAAGGGCTGGAAGCTACCGATATTCCCAATTTCAAAACGGACGAACGTCACGACCTGAACGATGTTCCTTCCTATGAAAGCTACAAAGATAAACTCAGGGTGCGCGATAAAAACAGATTCTGGGCTTCAAGATTTACATGGTGGCCTATTCCACGTCTTGAGACAGACCGTGATCCGAATCTGACCAATCCCGAATATTGAATCTAAATTTTGTAATACCAGTAATCTATTTAATATCATGATGAAAAGTTGTTTAATATCTATTCTTGTCTCTCTCGCAAGCTTTACTACAGCGTGGGGCCAAGCCAGTGGTACGCAAGTGACCGAAACCGACTCGACCCTAACACTCCGGAACAGCAAAGTGAGAGTGGAATTTCCCAAAGGGGAAGCTTTCGACATCTCAAAGCTGACACTTAACGGAAAAGAATTAATATTGAGCAAAGGATACAATACCGTTCCCTGGACGCTTACCTACAAAGGACCGCAAGGAGAAAACCCGGTACTTTTCCCCTCTCACGGCGAGTATGCCGGATGGGCAAAGACAACGAAGGACGGACATGTCGCCATTGCCTTCAAATGGAACATGCGGCTTACTTACCAAGATCTGGTTCCGGTAGTAATGACCGTTTCCCTTCCCGGCGATTCGGAACTCGCTTATTGGGATATTCAAGCGGGCACTCCGGATGGATGGCTGGTAAGTAATACGCAATTCCCCCGTATCACGGTAACCCGTCCCGATAAAGCCAAGTTGATCACCTCGGCAGGTTGGGGTGCAGAGTATAACCTAAGTAACCCGCAGGTATATACTTCCAGCTATCCCTCGGTGACCGGTTCCATGCAACTCCTGCTTCTTCACAACCCCGACGGATCAGTATATTATGCTACCGAGGACAGAGAAGCCTGCGGCAAAGATTTCAGAGCCGCAGTGGGCGATAAGAGCGTAACTCTCTTAACAGACATTGTAGCCTCCGAAGGATGGTCGGACCATACAAGCAAGACCTTTGCCCTTCCGTGGCCGACAGTGATCGGATACTCCCATCTCGGATGGCAGGATGCAGCAACGAAATGGTATCGTCCTTTTACGTTTACCACCGAATGGGGAAGCAAACCGTTAGCATCGCGCAACATCCCTCAATGGCTCTTAGATACCGATACCTGGATCAGAGCCAAAGGAGTGAATGACACCGTACGGACAGCCGTAAACAAAGCCATCGATTTATATGGCAAAAACACCTTCGTGCATTGGTACTTCTGGCATCATCACCCTTATGACACCCACTATCCGGACTACTTCCCCGCAAAAACGGATTTTGCCGAGATGATAGCCGAAGTCCGGAAAAGAGGTTGCCACACCGTCCCTTATATCAACGGGCGGTTGTGGGATCCCGCAAGCGACAGTTATGCTGCCCTGAATGGTGCCTCAGCTTCATGCCGGAAACCGGACGGAACGCTCTATACCGAAATTTATCCCACATCCAAAGTACTGAACTCCGTCACCTGCCCCGCATCCAAACTGTGGCAAGGGATCATTACCGATCTTGTCATTAAAATCCAGAAAGAACTGAAAACCAATGGAGTTTATATTGACCAGATCGCTGCCGCCGCTCCCCAGCCTTGTTGGGCCACCAATCACGGACATGCCCGGGGCGGAGGTGACTACTGGCACAAATCTTACCGCCATCTGATGGATTCACTCCGCACCTATCACCTGGAACCGGAAAATATCTTAATCAGCGAAGAGAATGCAGAATGTTACATCGACATGTTCGATCTGTTGCTCACGGTCAATTCACCCCACAACGGTTGTAAGATAGTACCTTTGTTCCCAATGGTCTATTCCGACAGACTTATCACATCGGCATATACCTATTCGCCTACCGACAGAGTAAATCGTGGCGACTTCCTGTATCAGACCATGCAATGCTTTCTGTACGGTTCACAGTTGGGTTGGGTAGATCCTACGCTTTTAATGAAGGAGGAAGCCAAAAGAGAAGCCGACTTTTTAAAAACACTCTCGGTGCTTCGTAAAAAGCAACACGATGTTTTTGTAGGAGGAAGATATGTAAAGGAGATCATCCCGAAAGGGGATAATCCGATAACCGATGTTCACGGATTCGGCAAAATGAATGTGGTAGCCGGCTCCGAATGGATTTCTCCGAAAGGTCAAAGAGTACAATATTACGTGAACATGGACAGCGTGGACCATGAAATAATATTGCCCGACAATAATAAAAAACGGACTGTAAAAGCCCTGCAAGGCATACGAATTAATTTATAGAATCATGAAAAACAGCTATTCTTTACTATTGTTTTTATTGAGTTGCATCCCGTTCGGCTCTTTTGCTTCCACCACCTGGAAATTGCAAAACGTCGAATATCGTGTAGATACATTGTCGCATGTAGTGATAGGCCCCGGTACCACCCAGACAACTTTGATGCTGGAAGGTCCGGTGAAGCTGCGTGTATTCTATACAACCACGGACATGACCAATCCGAATGTGAACTTGAAATTGATAATGGGAAAGGATAATCTGACAAGCAATGTAACCGTACCGAACATGCCGGCGTCCCATAATGATCCGGAAAACATCTATTTTGCCGGTGTAAATGCCGACTTCATTGGTGGTATGGGGCCTGTCGGTACTACGGCTGCGAACGGAGAGATGTATAAAAGTTATAAGGGGACCGGATGGTATGCAATAGGTATTGACAAAGATAAAAAACTTCATTCCGGTGCTCCTTATACTACTTTCAAATTAGTCTCGCCAAACGCCGGACAGGCTTCCATCAAAGCCGTTAATGCCATACGCAGTGACAATGAGATGATATTGTATACTTCTCGTAAAGGCAGCACTACGGGTACCAAAGGGGCAGGAGTAGAGGTCGGTGCCGTAGCTGTCGACGGCCCGTTGAAATCAGAAGGAACTACCCGGATGCGCGTAACGGTTGCACCGGTAAAAGATGTCGGCAATATGGCGATTCCAGAAAATGGGTTCGTACTTTCCGGAACAGGATTTACGACCAATACACTGACCAAGATGCAACTTGGCGAGGAGTTCGAAGTTACCCCGACCATTTATTTCGATAATGTGGCAACAACAGACATCACAGACATGTGTGGCGGATGCCCGATGCTACTTCAAGAGGGAAAGATTCTTGAAACACAAGGTTCCCTGGATCACCTGGTCAATCGTGAGCCTCGTACGGCAATAGGTTACAACACTGATGGAACAAAGGTAATACTACTTGTTGTCGACGGTCGTCAACCGGGAGTATCGGTCGGTGTACCCTCTAAAGATCTGGCTGCAATACTGCTCAATCTGGGGTGTACGGAAGCGCTGAACTTTGATGGAGGAGGTTCCTCTACCCTGTATGTCAAGGAACTGGGCGTTATCAACACGCCGAGCGAAGGAAGCCTGAGAGCTGTAAAAAACGGCCTTTTCATTACAACTCCTGCCACTACAGATAAGGAAATAGCTCAAATCCGCTTTGCCGATTATGCGAAAAAAGCGGAACAGAACAGTTACTACTCTCCAGTGATATACGGCTACAACGCACAAGGATTGCTCATCGATACAAACGTGAAAGGAATAACTCTTTCCTGCAGTACCGAATTGGGAGAAGTACAAGAAAACGGTACTACCGTATTATGTAGCGGTGCAGGTACTCACCCCCTAACTGCTTCATTAGGTGAATTGACCACAACTTTACTTGTTACCGTAAACGGTTCCGGCACAGGAATCGTTTCAACCGCCACCGGCTCTATCAATGTATATCCCAATCCTGCAAGAACAGGAGACCAGGTCTATATCGATTTCAACGGAAGCGGTACTGTCTGCATCTACAGTACCACCGGGCGGTTGATCCATCGTTTCGAATACAAGAAAAACGGCAATACACCGACAGTACTGCCCACAGAATCGTTGACCCCAGGTTTTTATATAATCACCTTATCAGATAAAACATTCAACAGGATAGCTAAATTAATGATACAATGACAAAAAACAAAATCAAAATAATTTCTATTGTTCAACTTAAATTTCAAAAATGATGAAAAAACAATTACTTACAGCAACGATCATGCTAACCGGCATGTTCGTTTTGACTCCTTCTATTGCAGATGCGAAGTCTTCTATGGATTCAAATCTTAAGTTGCTATGGATGAATACAGACGTCGCTCCATTACACACAAGTGCACGTCAAGGATTCGGTATGAATGGAAAATTCTATCTCCAAAACAAAGACACCAAACAAATTGAGGTATGGGACGAAACCGGGAAAATAACAGACATCCCTTCCGGAGAAGGAACCAATATTACATTTGACGATGCGGGAAACATCATTGTGCGTATTGGAACTTTTAACACCAATTATGTCAGTACCCGAAACGAACTGAGAATTATTCCTGCAGATGGTTCAGACGTAATAGATATTCCATTAAGCGGAATTACACCGGGGCGTCTCGACTTTTGGGGACATGTCAGAGGTAACGTACTCGACAAAACGACTGGCGGTCTCCTGTATATGGGTACAGCATGGTATCCTCAACTGATTGAAATACCAATCATAAACGGCCAACAAGACGTAGCCAATACGTACACCTATACTTATGAAAGCCCATTCGGAGTATCGGGAAATTTTGCTACCACCACGATAATATCCAGTTGGGAAAATGGCGAAGACTTAGCTATTCTGAGTCCATTATATAATAAAACAAATTGTAACTCCATCCAAAAGTTAGCGTTAGATGATGACGGTAACTGGTCACATGAGTCTTACTATATAACTCCCCGCCATAGCGGATGTGCAGGGTTCTACATCTTCAAGTTAGGAGGTAAAGACTACATCGTATATCCTTCCGGCGATAACAATGCCGACGGCTTCACCGTATCCAAATTGGCTACTAAAGCTACATCTGAAATAGAAGACAGTGATGCAGATGTAAGAATAGCAACCAAGTATTCGGAACAAAAAGATGATGGTAATCCCATGTATACAAACAATGCTTTTTATGGAAATCATCTGACAGCAGAAGCTGTCAGCGAAACCGAAGCCTATATTTATCAGTATTATCCTAACGGATACATTGCAAAATATTCATTCACAGTTGGTACAGATACCGGTGTTGAAAAAACAGAAACTCCTAAAGCAACCGTTATCGGTGGTACCGGAGAAATTACAATTGAAGGTGAACCTGCTTCTATCGAAGTCTATACCATAAGCGGTATTCTCATCAGCCGTAATGAGAATAACGTGAAATGTATTCCGGGAACATATATTGTCAAAACCGATAACAATGCAACCAAAGTAATAGTCAAATAAAAGGTTTTTATTTCAAGAGCCTGTTCAAATTCCGACCGGTATCATCCGAAAGTAAATTCAGACAGGCTCTTTCTACATTTTCATAAAAATAGTACCAGTTACATAGAACAAATCAAGACATTTACCACACCATGCACAAGGCCATCATACCCCTTTTATATGTACTCATCTTTTCTGTCAGCAATCTCTTTGCCGGCAACGGCAGTAAGCCACACTACAACGATAAAGACATCAATCATATTGTCAGCCAACTCACTCTGGAACAAAAAGCCCGGCTTTTAGTAGGATGTCCGGGTAGTGATAAAGGAGTCAGCCATATAGTTGCAGGATCTGCAGGATATACTTTTCCGATCGATTCCCTGGATATTCCCTCCATCAATCTGGCAGATGGTCCGGTAGGAGTACGAATCACTCCTGTCCTACCAAACAAACCGTATACTTCTTATTGCACCTGTTTCCCCTCGACCACAGCACTGGCCGCCACTTGGAACAAGGACATAGCCCGGCTGGAAGGTAATGCAATCGGTGATGAGGCTCTGGCCTACGGTGTCGACATCGTACTCACACCGGGCATCAATATTATGCGCAACCCTCTTTGCGGACGCAATTTTGAATATTTCTCCGAAGATCCCTATCTTTCCGGTATAATGGGCGCAGCCATGATCAACGGAATCCAGGACAAAGGAATCGGAGCGAGCCTGAAACATTTTATTGCCAACAATCAGCAAACAGGTAAACTCTACAACGATGCACGCATCTCCCAACGTGCCATCCGTGAAATTTATCTCAAAGGATTCGAAATATGTATCAAAAACTCCGATCCGTGGACCGTGATGGGTTCTTACAATAAAATAGGAGGGCAATATACACAAGCCAATCCGGAACTGCTCCGGACGATTCTCCGGAACGAATGGAATTATAACGGTCTGATTGTAACCGATTGGTATAAAAAACGGGATACTGCCGACCAACTCAATGGCGGAACGGACCTGATGATGCCGGGAGAACAATCTCAGGTAGATGAAATAATAGCTGGAGTAAAAAACGGCCGGATCAGCGAAACCACTCTAAACGAAAGTGTGAAGTACGTATTGAAACTCATTTCCAAATCCATCTCTAACAAAGGATGGGAATATAATGAAGCTCCCGACCTTGCTGCAAATGCAGCATTGGCACGCCGTATCGCTACCGAAGGAATGGTGCTCCTGAAAAACGACCGTTCTTTTCTCCCCATATCCCAAGGCGCGAAAATAGCTTTGTTCGGTGCCACTGCATACAAGTCCATTGCCGGAGGTACCGGATCTTCCAACGTAAACAAAGCTCATATCACAGATATATCTACCGGACTCGAAAAGGGCGGTTATACACTAAGCAACAGATTGAAAGGACTCTATACAAAATTCGTGGAATTTCAGAATGACCTTCTCGACAAACATCCGGAAAGCACCGACTGGGAGAAACTATCATACAACCGGACGGTAATCGCCGAAATGGATCTGTCAAAAGCGGAAAGCATCATCGGGCAAGAAGCTAAAAATTCCGACATCGCACTCATCGTCATCGGCAGGGGTTCCGGCGAAGAGTCCGACCGCAGACTGGAAGGTGACTTTTACCTTACGCCCGAAGAAAAATTCATGATTGAAAACGTATCTTCCCAATTTCACGCTGCAGGAAAAAAGGTAGCGGTGGTAATGAACGTTTGCGGGGTCATGGAGATGAACTCCTGGAAGGATGAACCGGATGCCATACTGCTGGCTTGGTTTCCGGGACAGGAGTGCGGAGATGCCATAGCAGATGTAATCAGCGGAAAAGCAAATCCTTCCGGCAAACTTCCGATGACTTTCCCGATAGACTACTTTGACATTCCTTCCTCCAGAAACTTCCCGATGGTGGGAGAGACCAAAAGCGGCAAAAACTTCGATTATACTAATTACGAAGAAGATATCTGGGTAGGCTACCGCTACTTCAATACGGCCAATAAAGCCATCGTCTACCCTTTCGGATACGGATTGTCGTATACGAATTTCTCTTTCGGCAAGCCGAAGCTCGAAAGAAAGAGTGGAAAATGGGTAGCGACCATCCAGATAACCAATACAGGAAACGTATCCGGAAAAGAGACCGTACAATTATACATTTCCGCTCCGCAGACTTCCATCCAAAAACCAAGCGCAGAGCTAAAAGCTTTCGGAAAAACACGGGAATTAAAGCCGGGGGAAAGCGAAACGGTAAAACTTGAATTTACCGATTACGATCTGGCTTCATTTGATGAAGCTAACTCGCAATGGCTTACATCCAAGGGGGAATATACGCTCTCTTTCGGCGCGTCAAGCAAGGATTTCAGAGCTACGCTTCCTCTCAACATCAGCAAAAGTAGAACCTGGAAAGTAAACAATGTACTTCGCCCCGTAGAGAAAATAAACGTCATGAAATTTCCCTTAAAATAACCGGATAATGAAACGCTTGGCATTGATTTTTCTATATGTATGTCTATCGACTCTTATTCTCTTCGGAAGTACCACACAGTCGTCCGGTACCTCTGGGGCGGACTCATTGACGTATTTCGACGCCGTCCGGTTCCCGGTTATCGGAAAGATATACCCCGATTCCCTGCCGTTTTTTTCCCGTATTCCCTATTTCCTGAAACCAACTACGCGGGAAGCGGTGTGGAACTTAGGACAGAATTCCGCCGGAATTGCAGTACGCTTCCGTTCCGACTCGCCCGTGATCGCTGTGAAATGGGAAAATACGTTCAACAATTCCATGAAACACATGGCACCGGTCGGTATCAAGGGACTCGACCTCTACTGCTTTATCGATGGCAAATGGCGGTTTGTGAACAGTGCGCAACCTTCGGGTAAAACCAATCAATGGCAAATCATATCCGGCATGAATGCCGCCGAGCGTGAATATATGCTCTACCTTCCCCTGTACGACGGGATTCATTCATTGCAGATCGGAGTCACTGCACCGTCTCACATCGGGCAGCCTTCGTTGCCCTACCCCGATACCCGAAAACCCATCATATTTTACGGAAGCAGCATTACGCAAGGAGCCTGTGCCTCACGTCCCGGAATGGCTGCCACCAACCTGATAGGAAGAAAACTAAACGTAGAAACCATCAACCTGGGATTCAGTGGCAATGCTTTCATCGACTATGAAGTGGCAGAGATGATGGCCCATGTGGATGCATCCGCTTACGTGCTCGATTATGTGCCGAATGCATCTCCCGAACAGATTCTGGAAAAAACGGAAAAGTTTGTACGGATACTGAGAGAAAAGCATCCGGACGTCCATTTGATATTTGTCGAGGACCCCATTTTCCCCCATTCTAAGTTCGACCTTAGAATGGCCAAAGAGATTAAGGACAAAAATGATGCTATGAACCAAGCCTTTTCATCACTGAAAAAGCAGGGACTGAAAAAAATATATCTGGTGAAAGGGAGGTCATTAATCTCCGCCAACGGCGAATCGACTGTCGACGGCATCCATTTCACCGATTGTGGATTCGAACAATACGTCGACGCAATACTACCTATATTAAAAAAAGCCATAAACCATAAAAAGAAATGATGTCAACTTTAAAAAAAACATATATCACACTCGCCATTACGGTCATTACCGTTTTCCTCGGTGCAAGTACGGCAACAGCTGCTTATAAAACGGATGTAGTCTCGAATATGGCCCTCATCTATCAGGGCGGTAACCATCGACCCGAGTGGACGGAAGACGAACTGCGTCCTTACGTGGTCCACACTTTTGCCGATGGTCGTATGGAATGGTTTTTCGACTCGTTTCTCTTTTTCGAATTTACAGATAGCTGGCAGATAGCATTCGGTTCCAGCTACGGAACACGGAATGCCCAAAGAAGCGACTGGGAATGGTTGCTGAACAGAGTATTCGAAAAGGGTAAGTCTCTCGATGCCTTAAATTCGTGTATCGAGCATTACAAAACGATCATCGGAGAGCCGTCATTCAAACACCGAATTGTACTTGGAGTCGTATCGCCCATCACCGGTCAAACCGACTGGGGAAGTCTTGATGGGAAGACGTTGGATTTCACAAACAGAGACGATCAGATAACAGCCGCCAAATGGTATATAGACCAACTGATGGAACGATTTGCAGAAGAAACCTACAACAATCTGGAACTGACAGGTTTCTACTGGCTCGAAGAGAGTACAGCCAAGTGCGGAGATCTACCCAAAGATGTCAGCGAATACATTCATCAACTGGACAAACGCTTCTATTGGATTCCATATTGGAATGCAGCCGGATATAACTTATGGAAAAAATTAGGATTCGATACCGCTTTCCTACAACCGAACCATTTCTTTAGCAAGGAAATACCCGACATCCGGCTGGATCAAGCCTGCAACACTGCCCGAAAATTCGGAATGGGACTGGAAATGGAGTTCGACAGCAACGTGCTGTACGAAAAAGAGGATTCTTATTATAGCAGATTGGAGAGCTACATCAATGCTTTCGAAAACAACGGCGTCTTCGAAGAGTCATCCATTGCCTATTATTCGGGAACAAAGGGAATCCTCGATATGTACCGTTCAAACTCTATCGAAAATACACTTATTCTGGACAGGATTGCCGGTCACATCCTAAACAGACGTAGCCGGGGCGTGGGCATCGAAACGCCCGATCCTCCTAAAACCGATGTCATCGTTGCAGGAGGTGTCGGAGAACTGTATATATCGGGAGATCCCGAATCGATCCGGATATATACCGCCAACGGCATACTGGTCAGCGAAAACAGGAAGAGTTTTCAATGTCCGTCCGGCATTTACATAGTGATAGTCGATGGAGAGACCAGAAAGGTAACCGTTCACTGATAGTCTAATAATCCCTATTTTACAAATAAAAAAATTAGTAACATAAAAAAACAGAATTATTAAATATGAAAAAGATTCTATACCTCTTAACAGCACTCATTCTCATGGTCCCTTTCCACTCCTCAAAAGCCGGAGGAAACGAAGGAAACAAGTACAAAACCAATAAAATCCGCGATCTGGCACTCATCTATCAAGGAGGTGTGCAAAGAATCGACTGGACACCCGACCAGTTTGTCCCATACGTCACCCACCAATTTGCCGATGGTACAAAGGAGTGGCTGTTCGACGGCTTTTTATTCCTCGAGTTTGCCGATGGCAAAGGCTCCACTTATGCCTACGGATATACCAAAAAACAGGCCCGAAAAACGGAATGGGAATGGCTTCTCGACAGAATCTTTGAAAAAGGGAAAGCACTGGACGCTCTCGATCAATGCATCGAACAAGAGAAAAAAGAGATTGGGAAACCCCGCTTCAAGCACAAGGTTGTTTTAGGAGTCGCCATTCCCCTGTCCAAACAAAAAGACTGGGGATCGATAGACGGAACTCCGCTCGATTTCAACCGGCAAGCCGATCAGGTAAAAGCTGCCCAATGGTACATAGACCAATTGATGAGCCGCTTCAAAAAGGCCAAATATAAAAATCTGGAATTATCCGGTTTCTATTGGGTGGACGAGGATATTGCCACTTGCAAAGATCTCCCGAAATACGTAAGTCAGTACATCCATGCCATGAAAAAGGAATTTGTCTGGATTCCTTATTGGAAAGCGAAAGGATACGATCAGTGGAAAGAATTAGGATTCGACATCGCCTATCAGCAGCCTAATCACTTCTTTACAAAAGACATCCCCGATTCGCGTCTGGACGAAGCCTGTGAACTCGCCCTGCGTCACGGCATGGCTATGGAATTCGAATGTGACAGCAAGGCCCTTTATGACTGTGAGGATTCTTCTTATGACAGGATGCTTGCATATATCAAGGCATTCGAAGACCATAATGTTTTTGAGACTTCGGCTATAGCCTACTACACCGGCAGCAAAGGGCTATTGGATTTATACCATTCCTCCTCGCCGGAAGATAAAAAGATTATGGATCGGCTGGCGCGCCACATCGTTGCCCGCAGAAGCATAAAGGCACTGACAAAATAGGGAAGACACTAACCGAATAGATTAGAATAGATTAAATCATCGACCTAATAAATAAAACAATGAACAGGCTCATACTTATTTTCTTTTTGCTTACCCCCCTGTCGATGCAGTCTCACAACGGACTCTGCACGATCAGAAAAGCAGGAGAGAATGTGTATGTGTCTTCCCAAATCGACGATCATCACGAAATAAACTATTGGTTCAAAAAGTGCATGGCAAATGATTTATTCACTTTTTACCGTGTTTCCGTCACCTCCGGCACTACCGGTACTACGGTCGTAAATGAAGCATACAGTGACAATATCGGCCCATTTGAGATCCGGGGCGGCGGTTGGTGTGGCGGCAACCATCTGTTTACGGACGAAAAGACCCAAACAGCCGAGACTTTCTCGATAAAACTCTATGCCGACGGACAAAGCATTTCCTCCGACACCCTCTTGAAAACACAAACAATAAAGTTGGAAGTAAAAAACCGGATATTCAATCCTCTAAGCGCAGAACAGACCGGAGATAAAACCTATTTTACCGATACGCTATGTATTGAAAACGTAAATTACACGATAAGGGGCAACAGCATCCAGGTCGATTTATCTCACGACTACATCAACCGGATTCCCGTCATAATAACCAAATATTACGGAATGCAATCCATGTTCAAAGATGAAAACCAGCTTCTCACCCCCTTAGGAAAGTATCCATTTTGGACCAATATACACCAGACAGACCGGTTTAAAAAGCAAGATTTCCCTCGGTTCAACCGGTTCATCGAAAAAGGCGATTTGTATTTTCAATCCTCTTTCCTCCTTCACCGCGGACTGGGAACACATGATGAGCTCCCCGATGATGACGTGATTTTCATAGGTAATTCCTGGACTAAATGTTATCACAAGCTCATCGGAAATACCCTCCGAACCACCGGTCATCATGATTCGTGGAGCGGGGTATACACTTGGATCGCCACCCCGTTGCTCGATACAGGATCTGCATTTGCTTACGACGGATTCATCGATGGGAAAAGGGTTATCTTTTTCAGCAACCCCGTCAAAGGCGATTTCCGGTTCTCTCTCCCTCCAAATTCAACCTATGGAAAAGTTAGCATCATAGAAAATACTTCCCATGCGAAAATCAAAAAGAAGAAAGACTCACTCCGCCTTTCCTGCCATTCTCCCGGAAGTGTAATTATCTCACTCGAAAAATAACTTCAAAATTCAGTATATCATGAAAAGAAAACTTGTATTCATCTGTCTGATGGGAATCCTCGCAACTCTTACCGTAAATGCCCAACCCAAAGTAGTGGCTCACCGGGGATATTGGGACATCGAAGGCTCGGCCCAGAACTCCATCCGTGCCTTGATAAAAGCCGACTCCATCCAATGCGACGCATGCGAATTCGACGTATGGCTGACAGCCGATAAAAAACTGGTAGTAAACCATGACGATCATATAAACGGTTACGTAATAGAAACCACGTCATCCGACACCATTCTGAATCAGAAATTGAAAAACGGAGAATACCTACCGTCATTGGATCAGTTTCTCGACGTTGCCAAACGCCTTACGATAGACTTGGTATTGGAAATAAAACCCCATAAAAACAGGGAACATGAAAAAGAAGCCGTAAAAATGATACTCGACCTGGTAAAAGCCAAAGAACTGGAAACAAGAACCTCCTACATTACTTTTTCCAGAAATGCTTTCGATGAACTTGTGAAACAGACCAACTGCCCGATTCTCTATCTGAACGGCGTAGCACCGGACGTATTAAAGAAAATCGGAGGAACAGGAGCCGACTATCACATCAACGTATTCAAAAAGAATCCCGAATGGATAAAGCAACTCCATGATTCAGGACTCGAAGTCAATATCTGGACGGTAAGCGAACCCGAAGAAATACAATGGTGCATCGATCACGGTGCCGATTACATCACGACAAACAACCCGGAACTGGTACAGAAAATGATCAAAGATCCATTATAACCATACAAAAGATACTTTATCACAACATCCGGATGTCTTTGTCCAAAACATGGGGATGTTGTGATTCTGAACATGGGGATGTTGTGGTATAAAACATCCCCATGTTTTGCATATTAAGAAATCGATTTTCAACAATACAAGAATATCTATCCTTCTCTATTCATTATTATACTTGAATATCCGACATCAGCTTATTAATTGCTTGACCATATCCATCTTCCCAACATGAGAAACACTCAAAATTCCAGCCTTTTTGAACAGAAAATCGGGAAAAGGCAAACTATACACACAAAAGTATGCCCTACTATGACCGGACATACCTTTTTTTATTTGTAAAATATACCCGCCTAATATTTTTCAATCGAATCAATTCTCTTTATCATATATTTCTCTAACTTTGGCACCACTATTAAAAACACCTCTTCTTTATGGATGAAAAATACATTTTAGGTCTCCGAAAAGGATCGCATGCCGACTTCAACAAACTATACGATCTTTATGCCGACAGATTGTATGGCTTTGCCTATAACCTGACACATTCGTCCGAAATGGCGGAAGAGATTGTTCAGGAGGTTTTCCTGAAAATCTGGCAAATGCGAGAACATCTGTCGCCCGAATATTCTTTTCGCTCTTTCCTCTTCACCATTGCCAAAAACAAATTTCTGAATGATCTCAGAAACAGGCTTACCCTGCTCTCTTATGACGAATATACTGCACAACTGGACGCTGCCGAAGAGGGTGCAAACACTACCGAGAACGACTTTAACTTTCATGAATTGAACGAACAGATTCTTCAGGCGAAAGACAAACTGAGCAAACGGCAAAGAATGATATTTGAAATGAGCAGGGAAGAAGGGCTATCCAGCCAGGAGATCGCTCTAAAGCTCGACATCTCCGAGCAGTCTGTGAGAAATCAGCTAAGCAGTGCACTCAAAGTACTCAGAGAAGAGCTCATCAAGACAGGCCTTTGCTTTGCTATTCTTTTCATGAATCAATGGTAATACTTAAAAAATATTAATAACAGGAAGTACGCATGTTACAGGTTTGCCGTTTCTGTGTACTACCTATAAACGGACAGGATCGATTATGGAGAAAAATAATAATATACTCGAAAAATATATTCACGGTAGCATCAACGAAGAAGAATACAAGGAGCTACAGCAAAAGATTCAGGATGATTCCGACAGAAGTATCCCGAATATGCTCGATGACTGCTGGCAGAAAGACATGAATATTCACGTTATGCCTCCCAGCGCAAAAGAGCGTACCCGCAGACGCATTGACGAAGAGATAAAGAAAGATCTCAGACGGATGTGGCTGAAACGGGTATCTACCGTTGCCGCTTCTCTGCTGATACCGATCCTGATTTTCTCCACCGTTTATCTCTACCATGAGATGGACCATTATAAACAAATACCCAATATCGTATCCGTCAACAGAGGACAACGTGCCGGTATCACGTTACCGGACGGGACAATCGTTCATCTGAACAGTGAGTCTAAATTAACGTATACCCCCGAATTTAACGGGAAATTGAGAGAGGTGTCCCTTGAAGGAGAAGCATTCTTTGAAGTTACTCCCAATAAAGAAAAACCGTTTATCGTAAAGACCTCTGTTTTCGATGTGGAAGTATTGGGGACTTCTTTCAATGTTTCTGTTTACAACGATGAAAACATTATAGAAACGGCGCTTATAGAAGGAAAAGTCAAACTGACCATGAACGGTTATCCGTCCAAACCTGTTTATCTGACTCCGTCACAAAAATTCGTCTATTCCAGAAATGAGCAGAAAGGTAACATTTCCATTATGGAGGAGGACTCGGAACTGGCATGGAAACAAGGCATACTGGCATTCAATGCCGTACCGTTGACGGAAGTTTTCAAACGTATGGAAAGATGGTATGGAGTCACTATACACTATGATAAAGAAAATCTTGTGAACGATAAGTTCACCGGACAATTTAAACTGATTTCCATACAAGAGATGATGAACATATTGCGTATACACTATAACCTGAAATTCAAGATAGAAAACAATGACATATATATAATCTAAAAAAAACAGAAAAGCGCATGAAAAATACAAATTAAATCCACTCATTCTTAACAACTTACTAATGTTGCAAAAGATATTATAATCTCTTTTGTCCGTTACTTTTTTGTCCTTTTTCTTACATCCGATTCGTTTTAAAAAACTCAAGAGGGAACCTTCGCAGGTTGGTTCCAAGCTATTGTTATACCCTTTTTTAAACAAAAAAATGCTTATGAAGAAATTTATATTGTATATTACGCTATTAATGATGCCGGTTCTCTGTTCGGCCAAGAAAGCTTTTGTCATAGAAAAAGACCGGACAATTATAGTGACCGGTGAGCAACCTTCTCCTTCGGTAATACTTGCAGCGCATGAACTGCAACATTTCATCAAACAATCTCTGGACATTCATCTGCCCATAGTCAGCGAAGTTCCCCAACAGCCGTCGAAAATCATCTTTGTAGGCGGTAGTAAATATACGGAAAAAGTTCGTTTCAAAGAGCAAGAATATCTTATAGAGATCACTCCAGAGACAATTACGCTCATGGGACAGGACGAAAACTTCGACACAGACGGCGGACGTGACAATAACGGTATCACTCCTTCGAAAGACCGGACGAAAATCAATTACTCCCAATCCACTGGTGATCCGTCAGCTCCTGCCGAACTCACCCTTCCGTCTATTTATGATGCGCAGGGCACCTGCTATGCCGTGTATGACTTCTTGGAGAACTACTTGGGTATCCGTTTCTACGGTCCCGATTCACTGAATATCATCGTTCCAAAACAGAAAAACTTAAAACTCTCACCTGTCAGAATAATGCGTGCGCCCGTTCTCAAATACAGAGACGGCAGTTATTCTTTCGATTGGCCGATGATGAAAGAACAATATTTCAACGCAACTTCGGAAAATTTACAGCTATTTCTCAGACGCATCCGGTTCGGTGGTGAAAAGTGGGCAGCCAACCATGCTTTCACTGCCTATCAGGACCGCTTCCTGCAAAAGAATCCGGAACGGCCGGAATTATTCGAAAGCTATCATCCCGAATACTTCGCAGCAGGACGTACGGGTGGCCCTCACGAACGTCAGTTCTGCTATACCAACCGGGCATTCATCGAGCAAGTGGCCCAAGATGCCCGCGACTATTTTGACGGTAAACCTTTGAAAGGTGAACAAATCGCTTTAGGAGATTATTTTGCAATCGTTCCTTTGGATAACGCAAACTGGTGCCAATGCGAAGAGTGTACCCGGCAGTTGGCAATCGATAAAGACAACATCCGTGGAGAGCATTTCAACTGCGGTACCGCCACTCATTATCTCTGGACTTTTATTAACAACGTGGCCAAAGAGGTTAAGAAAACACATCCAAACAAAAAAATATCGGCTTTAGCTTATCATGTGTATGCCTATATGCCGGAAGACATGACACTGGAAGACAATATATCGGTAGCTCCCTGTCTGCATCCAAGAAATTATTGGGCACCGAAAATGAAAGAGAATGAAGTAGATTATTACAAGAAATGGATAGAAGAGAGTAAAAAGAGCGGCCGCCCTGTCTACCTGTGGAATTACTTGTGTTTTCCAACCGAACGCGGTCTGGTACAAAACTTCCATGTATTCCCGGGGTTCAGTATCCATGAAGTAGCCGGACAAATAAAAATGTATGCAAAAGATAAGGTACGGGGAATCTTCCTGTGCGGTATCGGCGAACAACTGGATTTCTACATCACCATGAAACTATATGATAATCCATCATTAGACCCGGACGAACTGATCGACGAGTTCTTTACCTCTTATTTCGGCAAAGCAGCCAAACCGATGTCGGATTTCTATGACAAGATAGAAAGCGTTTATAGCGATTCGAAAAACTATCCGTCGGATATCCAGACCAAAGACGCACAATTTCACCAGACGGAGTCCATCGCCTGGGAATACCTCGGTACGGACAAAGTGATGGAAGAACTGGAAAAATTGGTACATAAAGCACAAGCGGCTGCAAGTACCCCCGTAGAAAAAGCCCGGGTAGACTCATGGGTAACAGGTGTATGGGAATATATGACAACAGGCAAAGCCAAATACATATCTAAAAAAACAAGTAAATGAAGATCATCAATCATTTCGCTCTTCTCCTTCTGTTCGGATGTGCAGTCAGTTGTACCCAACCGGAGAATAGCATATCCAACGAATCCATTGGGATTATTCCTCTGCCGAGTACGTACGAACTGAAACCGGGTACCTTCTACATAACCGGGCAAAGCAGCATCGGCATAGACAAGTCCGATCCGGAAATGACGGCCTTAGCAAACTACTTCAATGAAGAAATCAGTGACGCCACAGGCTTTTCCCTGCCGGTAAACAACTCCGGTACGATTATTTTCCAGTTAGGCGAACACAAAGAACTGGGTGAGGAGGGATATCAGCTCTCGATATCGTCAGATCAACTGATTTTGAGCGCATACAAGCATCACGGAATATTCAACGGTATACAATCCGTACTTCAGTTACTCCCGCCGGAAATAAAATCGAAAACAGTACAGGCAGACGCCACCTGGAGTATTAACTGCATAGAAGTCACTGATAAACCCCAATTTGCATGGCGGGGACTGATGCTCGATGTCAGCCGGCATTTCTTCACCAAGCAGGAAGTGAAGAAATTCATCGACCAGATGGCCGAATACAAATACAATGTATTCCATTGGCATCTGACCGACGATCAGGGATGGAGATTAGAAGTAAAATCACTGCCCAGACTCACCGCCATCGGTGCATGGAGAGCGCCCCGCGTAGGTAATTGGTGGGAGCGGGAACCGCAATTGCCGACCGACTCCCTGAGTTACGGAGGATATTACACAACAGAAGATATCCGGGAAATTGTAGAATATGCACAACAGCGCTATGTAACCATCGTGCCCGAAATAGATATTCCCGGACACAGCATGGCAGCCCTGTCGGCCTATCCGGAGATATCCTGTACGGGAGGACCGTTCCACGTCAATGTAGGCAACACTTTCTATACCGAAATAGAAAACTCCCTGTGTGCCGGCAATGAACAGACATTTGAAGTACTGGACAGCGTATTCGCCGAAGTCGCCCGCCTCTTCCCTTCTCCTTATATCCATATCGGTGGTGACGAATGCTATAAAGGATTTTGGGAGAAGTGTCCCAAATGCAAAATGCGTATGCAGAAAGAACATCTTAAAAACCTGGAAGAACTGCAAAGCTACTTTGTGAAACGTGTGGCCGCGATGGTTCAAAAAAGAGGGAAACAGGTTATCGGATGGGATGAAATATTAGAAGGCGGCTCGGCACCGGAAACTATCGTCATGTCGTGGAGAGGTATGAAAGGAGGTATAGAAGCTGCCAAGCAAGGACATTCCGTCATCATGACCCCAACCGACCATTGCTATCTGGACTTTTACCAGGGAGATCCGACAGTCGAACCAAACACCTATTCCATGCTGCGCCTACAGGACTGTTACAAATATCAACTCATTCCCGATAGTGTGGACGCTTCCCTGATCATGGGCGGGCAAGGAAATCTCTGGACGGAATCCGTCCCCCACTACCGGCAAGTGGAATATATGATCTGGCCCCGTGCCCTGGCGATATCGGAAACCCTGTGGACCGATGCCCGGTTGCGCAACTGGAAGTTCTTTGTAAACAGGGTGGAGCAACAGTTCGAACGTTTCGACCGATCCGGCGTCAATTATGCCCGCAGCATCTACGATCCTATCATTTATCCCCATTGGGATAAAGAGCGCCAACTGAAAATAGCAATGAAGACAGAAATAGAAGGATTAAGCCTGTTCTATACATTCGACAATACCATCCCCGATATCTATTCCAATATGTATACAGACACTCTTTCTATCCCCAAAAATGCTTCAATGCTTCGTGTAGCCGCCTACAAAGGGCAAGAACAAGCAGGCCGGCTGATCGATATAACCATCGACGCCTTGAAAAAAAGGGCTGCCGAGGGAGAAAAGAAATAACCTGCTATAAAACATAAAAAAACAAATGTTACAAAAAGAATAAATATGTGTACTACTTATAGAACGGACAAGGAAAAAAGAAAAAGAAAACTTCAAACCAATAAGTAAAAAACACCTTAAAGAATGAAATACTTTAAAACAGCCATGATCACAGAAAAATTTCGTATCATATTCTTTTTATTACTAATGAATGGATTCATGGGCATTCTGAATGCCCAGAATCTTCAGAATGCACCGGAGCCGAAGCTCTCTCTTTCACTTAGCAATGTCACACTCAAGCAGTTCTTCGAAGAAATCCAGCACAAAACGGATTACTATTTTTCGTATCGCGAAGGAGTGGTGGACAATCGGAAGGACATTACCGTATCTGTACAGGATCGAAGCCTGACGGAGATTCTCAAAACGGTTCTTGCACCGAGAGGACTGAGTTTTAGCATACAGTCCAAATCAGTCATCATTACTCTGCAACAAGCCGTTGCAAGTAAACCCGTCATCATCAAAGGAAAAATTACAGATGCCATGGACGAACCGCTTGTCGGTGTCACCATCCGGGTTAAAAACGGTAATGAAGGTGCGACCACCGATATGGACGGTAACTATTCCATCCAGTTAAAAGACAAAAACTCCGTACTCCAGTTCTCTTACATCGGTTATAAGCAGAAAGAGGTAAGAACGAAGGACAAAGCGGTTATCAACGTTCTGATGGAAGAAGACAGCCAGATGCTCAATGAAGTAGTGGCAATCGGCTATGGAGTCATGAGAAAAAAAGACCTGACAGGTGCTGTTGCCCGCTTGGGAGGGAAAGATATAAACAATATCCCGACCGTACGTCTCGATCAGGCACTTACCGGTAAAGTATCGGGTGTACACGTTACCAATACTTCCGGTGAACCGGGTGCAGCAACTAATATCCTTATCCGTGGCGGTAACTCCATCTCGGCAAGTAACCAGCCGTTGTATGTGGTAGACGGATTTATCGGTGCAGGCGATCTGAACCTGATCGACCCGAACGATATAGAATCGATAGAAATCCTGAAAGATGCTGCCGCCACCTCCATTTATGGTGCCAGAGGTGCCAACGGAGTAGTTATCATCACTACGAAAAGAGGAACAGAAGGAGGCAACAGCGTCACAGTCAATGCCTATGTAGGCGTTCAGCAGGTTGCCAAACGCCTGGAAATGCTCAATGCCCGCGAATATGCCGAGATGTTAAACCAACAGGATGTCGCCGCCGGCCAGGAACCGTCTATCGAAAACCCCAGCATCTATGAAAAAGGAACCGACTGGCAAGACGAAATTCTCCAGACAGCATTGATGCAGAATTATCAGGTAGCCGCTTCGGGAGGTAACAAAGACACCCGCTATTATCTGTCATTAAGCATGTTCGATCAGGAAGGTGTAATCAAAAGATCGGGAATCAGACGCTATCAGACCCGTCTTAATTTGGACAGAAAGATCGGTAACAAAGTAAATATCGGTGCCAATTTCCAGTTCTCGCATTCTGCTCGAAAGCCCAATCTGGTAAGCTTGGGAGGTTTCGACTACCAAAGTTCCGCTTTGGCAACTCCGCCGACCATGCCTATCTATAACGAAGACGGTTCATATGCCGCCGACAGCCCTTCACGTGTAGTGAGCAATAAAATCGATAACGTAGTTGCTCAACTCAATCTCCGCAAAAAAGAAGAAAAGTCGACTACCGTATACCTCGGTGTTTTCGGAGACTGGGAGCCTATTAAGGGATTAAAGTTCAAAACCTCCTTAGGTCTGAATGCCAGTACCGCCAAGACGAGTGAATATAAGCCCGGATCTCTGCCTACCATGATGCAGAATAAGACCAAAGGCGAAGCACGGATCAATCAGTCGGAAGGATATTCCATCTTGTGGGAAAACACAGCCAACTATATGAAAGAGATAGTGGAAGGCCATCACCTCACTGTTTTGGGAGGATATACGCTCCAATTCGGACGCAACGAAGGATTGGATCTCTTCGGAAAGAACTTCACCAACGACCTGCTCGACTGGAATAATCTCTCCGATGCCGAAACCAAAACCCGTCAGATAGGAAGCTCGGCTTCCGAATGGGCCATCATCTCTTATTTAGGACGAATCAACTATTCCATCCGCGACCGCTATCTGATTACCCTTACAGGCAGATATGACGGTTCGTCGCGTCTGGGCAAGGACAACCAATTCGCATTCTTCCCTTCGGCAGCCTTAGGCTGGAGAATCTCGGAAGAGAAATTCATGAAACGTTTCACTAAACTGAACAACTTAAAAGTAAGACTGAGTTACGGTCTCTCCGGAAACCAGGATATTGCCCTGTATCAGACCTTGCCTCTGATGAGACAGCAGAATGTCATGTTAGGAGAAATTCCGCAAATCGGCTACGTCCCCGACCGTTTGGGTAACGACAAACTGAAATGGGAAACAACCGCCCAAGTCGATTTCGGTATCGAGGCCTCTTTCTTCAATTCACGCCTGAACGTAGAACTCGATTTCTATTCCAAAAGAACCAAAGATCTCTTGCTGGATGTGGAATTCCCTTATGTTTCGGGCTTCAAGAACGGTTTCATGAACGTAGGAAAGATTTCAAACCGCGGTGTGGAATTAATGATCCGTACTACCAATATCATGACGAAAGATTTCACATGGTCTACCGAATTCAACATCTCGACCAATAAGAATGAAGTGCTTGCCATGGGACCGGATAAAGACTTCGAATACACCTTCCGCCCGGGCTTGGGAACCCATCCTTATTCCTGGCTGAAAGTAGGTCAACCTGTCGGTGTATTCTACGGCTATATCATGGACGGTATCTATCATTCTCGCGAACAGATCGATGCCGGAAATGAACCGACAGCCTCTCTCGGACAGAAAATATACCGGGATATCAATGGCGACGGTGTCGTATCGATTGAAGACCAGACCACCATCGGTGACCCGAACCCCGACTTTTTCGGAGGTATCAACAATACTTTCACCTACAAGAATTTCACCTTAAGCATATTCCTGCAAGGAACCTATGGCAACGATATATTGGCCGGCGGTGACTTCCTGTATGCCACAGTCGATCCCCGGTTCGTAAACCAATATAAGCGGATAAAGGATTTCTGGTCGCTCGACAATCCGCGTGCGGCTTATCCCAAGCTCTATTCCAATGACGAATACCAGCCCTCCACTTATATGATTCATGACGGTTCACATCTGAAGATTAAGAGCATCAGCCTGTATTATAATTTCCCGGTGAAGAGCTGGAAGAAAAATAAAGTGATTCAGGATATGCAATGCTACGTTACCGGAACTAACTTGTTCACATTCACCTCTTACAAAGGATACGACCCGGAAGTAAATACGGGAACGGAAGGTGGATATAAAGTTTATTCGGCAAATGTACTCCGGGGTATGGACTTCACCGCATACCCATCGGCAAGAACGTATACTTTTGGTTTTAAGATTACACTATAATGAAAAGAATCATGAAAAGATTAAAAATAATGGTATTATGCACCCTGACAGTGACGTTAAGTTCGTGTCTTGATATGCTGAACAAAACACCGATATCACAACTGAGTGTCGATAAACTATTTGAAACGGTAGACGGAGCCGAAGCTGCCGTAGCCGGATGTTACAGCTTCCTTTACGGAACCGGCTATTATAGCCAGGACAGATGGTGTTTCGCTTTCGAAGGCACCGATATATCCGGTAGTGCGGGCGGTTCCGCCAATTATCAATGGACTTCGGGCGAAAACAGATGGAGTGACTGGTGGCTCACCACTTATCAGGCTATCGGTGCCTGTAACACAGCCATAAGCCGCATAAAAGAATCAACGTTCGATGAAAACAAACGTATTCTTCTGTTATCAGAAGCCCGTTGTCTGCGTGCTTTCTATTACTATCACGCATTGACATACTGGGGAGGCGTGCCGTTGCTACAAGATGAAATCACCTCATTGGATCAGGTGAAGAACGTAAAAAGGGCTACAAAGGATGAACTGGCCAAGTTCATCATCGACGAACTTGAAGAGGTGTCTCCACTATTGGAAAAGAACCCCGCCGTTGTAGCCAGAATCAGTAAAGGTGCCTCCTATACCTTATTAGCGAAAATGTATCTATTACAAAAACAGTGGGAAAAAGCGGCAGGTGCATGCGAAGAAGTCATGGGATTGAATAAATACAAATTATTCGACAATTACAGCGACATCTTCTCCCAAGCTTTTGAAAATGAGCAGGAACACATTTTCTCCATACAATTCAATGCCGATTATACTGACTTCTCAGCCCGCATGTTGTGGTATTTGGGCCCGAGCAAAGAGGAATGGGACAAATTCAACGGACTGGGAGGCAGCTCCGCCCCAACATCCTTCTATAATAAATACGACGAATGGGATTTACGTCTCGAACACAATCTGGCCAAAACGTGGCGCGGGCAACCTTTCAAGGACAGCCGCATCGCTGTTATCAAATATTGGGACAGAACCGGTAAGCAGATGCTCGACCATGACGGTTTAAATTTCCCCGTATTTCGTTATGCCGATGTTCTCTTGATGTATGCTGAAGCACTAAACGAATGGAAAGGCGCCCCTACCGAAGAGGCCTACGATGCCGTAAATGAGATCCGTCTACGAGCCGGTATAGACGAAGTGGAGGATCTGAATTACAAGCAGTTCCAATCCCTTATCCAAGATGAGCGCGCCCGCGAACTCTGTTATGAAGGACACCGCCGGTTCGACCTTGTACGATGGGGAATACTCGTAGAGACCGTAAAAAGAGTCAGCAAGGAGATCAACTCCAAAGGTGGCGAATATGTGAGCGAAGCGCACAACCTTTGCCCCATTCCTCAAACAGAAATTATCAAAAATTCAAATTTAGAGCAGAACCCGGGATATGAAACCACTCAAAAATAATAGCAAGATGAAAGCAACCGTAAAATTAATACTCTTTCTGATCACTTTTTCTTTTGTAGCCTGCGATAAAGACGAGGATGACTTTTCAAAAAAAGACAGTTATCTCTACGTATGGAACGTACGCACCTGGGAGGTTGGTAAAGAAAGCAAACTATCCGACATCAAAGTCACCTATTTCTTCAAAGGCGATACCACCCGCGTACAGAATATCAACTTCTGGGTAATCAAAGAGAAAAGTACACTCTATGCCGAAGACGCAATGGAGCACACCGACAAGGCTTTTCAGATAAGCCGTCTCCAGAAAGATCCCGACCAGAAAGAATTTAAGAACCAGTGTTCGTTCCGCTTCGACGGGAGCATCACTACCGATTTCGACGGTGACCCCATCGTAGCCGGTGGAAAATACCGCCTGGTAGTGAAAGCCATCGCCACCGACGATCTGGTAGTAGACAGCCCCACCATCGAATCGGGCGTATTCGAGATCTATGACCCCAACAAACCTCAAGAATAAACTTTGTGTAACTTAATAATAAAAGAACAATGAAAAAGAATCTATTTTTATGTCTATTTGCCTTGTTAGGCTTTCTCAGTGCAGCCGCACAAACAACGGGAAACAAAGGTTTTAAACTGAACGTCAATTCCGGTGATGCTTATCTGGATTGCGGAGATATAACACAACTCAACAAAGCAGGTGCCTATACCATCGAATCATGGGTAAATATAACCCTGGATGATCTGGACGACCGTTTCATTATTTTCAAGAAAGAACAACCCGACGAACGTAACCGTATCAAAGTACAGGTAGAGAAAAGCGGGCAGATCTATGTAATGCAAGCGAACGGGGCAGACGGTGCTTATGCACAAACTTCTGCCGGATGTTATCCGAAAAGCGGCTGGCATCACATCGCCTTAGTCTACGACGGAACCAAAACAAGTACCGATGAGGGAGTCATCATTCTCTATATCGACGGCATCCGCCAGGCTTTCTCCAATGCATTCTTTAAACCGACCACCGGTGATATCGATGCTTCTTTCGTATTGGGCGGTGCTTCTCTTGCCTGTTATGACGAGGTCAGAATATGGAATAAAGCCTTGGATCTGGAAACGATCTCTAAATGGAAAAGTTATAAAGTGCTCGATTCTCACCCGGAAAAAGCTAATTTAGTAGCTTACTACGATTTCCAGAATGTTTCCGAAACGACTGTTCCCGATCTGCAAGGTGCTTATCCGGCCACTTTCAAAACAACGGAAGCAGAAATAAAAGACATCGACCTGAAAATATTCGAAGAAGTAGGAGAAATGACAATCGAAAGTGCCATGGTTTCTCAAAAAACCGGTAATGCTTATGCTAAAGAGGAAAATATCGAATTGCTTACTTTAAAAATCAATACAGTCGGTGCCGGTGAACTTTCACTTAGCGGACTGGACATTTCTTTGGACGGTACTACCAAACTTACCGACATTGCCAGCATTAACGTATATTATGCCGGTGACAAAGCCCAAATCACAGACGAATCGTTCACGATGAACTATCAAGCACTCCGTCCGGGAAACGGTAAGTTAGAACTGCGTGACGAAGTAAATGCCGGAAAACAAGCGCTTCTCGTTGGTAATAACTTCTTTATCGTTGCCATTCGATTAAAACCGACTGCAACCGATGGTGGTAAACTGGACGGCCAAATCACCAAACTGTATTTCAGCAACGGTAACAGCATCACTCCCGAAAACCCGAATCCCAATGGTGATATGACCATCCGTCAGATCAATGAACTGGATGAGGCTGCCTATACGCAGAAATGTAAAGATTACAATAACAAAATCGTTTTCGGCTGGTTCCCCTGGTTCAGTGTTACCACCATCGACAAGGTAGACTGGAAAGGACTTACTCATGTGGCTCCCATCGGTTTTGAAATCGACAAAGGCAACTATACTCCGACTTTCGAGGATAAAGGTATCGACTTGAAATGGCCGTGGATCGATTTTATCAATGACGCACACAAAAACGGTGTGAAAGTACTTGCCGCCATCACCGGTAATGTGCGCGACGGAGGAAACACCGCCTTCTATGTAGATCTATTCGGAGATTCCCAGAAAATGCGTACGGCTGCTGCCGCCATCGCCAAGTTTACAGACAAATACAATCTGGACGGTATCAACATGGATATTGAAGAGTTTTATAACTCTGTGCCCAATCACGGTGCTAAATACAATGAACTGATCAAATACATCAAAGAGGAATTGGATAAGATCAATCCGGATTTCGAGCTCTCCGTAGCTACCTACCCGGGCAATGAAAGCAACGAATGGGACTTCAAAGGCATGCTCCAAAGTGCCGACTATCTGACCATCATGATGTACAACATCGGACAAACTTTTACCTGCCCGTTGAACGATGCGCAAAGAAGAATCAAACAATTCTGGCTGGATATCAATATCCCGGCATCCGATATCGTCATCGCATGGCCTTATTACGGCAATCTTTATAAGAACGGTTCCAAAGTCGGTACAGCCACTTTAGGTGATGTGCCCAAATATTCTAAAGACAATAACATTACTTGGGACGATGCAGCCAAAGGTAATGTTTACAAGTACACCGATGAAGACGGTGCCAATATGACGGCCTATACGGAAGACCTCCAGAGCCTTCGCCTGAAATACGATTATACCATCAAAGGCGGTTTCAAAGGTATCGGAATCTGGGCATTAGGCCAAGATGCCGGCATGGAAGAAGAAGCTTACGGGTTAATTCGTGAATTCTATGATTCCACTTATCAAGGAACAGGAATCAGCACTACCCAATCCAGTGGCAATATATCCGTATATCCTACACTGGTTGAAGACGAGCTGTTCGTCAACCTCAATGGCAATGACGAAACCAATCTGACAGTTACCGTTTACGGCACGATGGGACAGATATTAAAACAAGAAAACCTGTCCGATGGTACACGCTTCATCCACCTCAACAACTTGTCTACCGGTTATTACGTGGTAAAAGTGCAATGCGACTCGGAAACAGCAAGCTTTAGAATCATCAAGAAATAAAAAACACTTCGTTTTTTTATACGATTCATAATATACCCGGGTTGGAATCCGTTTTTATTCTAACCCGGGTTTTCTTCGAAAAAGTTTTCAATAAATAGAGATACAATGAAACACAAGCTCCTTCTATTCGTCCTGCTAACAGCCAGTCTGCCTATTTTTGCAACCGGCTCTATCAAAGAACGTTTATCCCCCAATGAAACGTTATGGTTCACTTATCCCGCCCGAAACTGGTCGGAACAAGCTTTACATATCGGCAACGGCTATATGGGAGCTTCCTTTTACGGTGACGTAGAAAAAGAACGCTTTGACATAGCCGAAAAGACATTCTGGACAGGAGGCCCTCACTCTGTTCCCGACTTCAATTACGGAGTTGTCAAAGGAGGCAAAGACAAGATTGCCGCTATCCGCCGGTCCATTACAGATCGTCGTTTTGCAGAAGCCGATTCTCTCTCCCGTCTCTATATGGTGGGAGACTATACAAACTACGGTTATTTTTCAATGGTCGGTAACCTGTTTGTGGACTTTGGAAAGAAAAACCAGCCGGTACAGAATTATCTGCGTGGCATTGATCTGTCTACTTCCCGGGGGTTCGTCGAATATACCCAAGGAGATGTCCGGTTCAACCGCGAATACTTTTGCAGTTATCCCGACAAACTGATGGCACTCCATTTCACAGCCGACCAAAAAGGGAAGATCAGCTTTTCCCTTTCCCATTTACTTGTTTATCAACCCGAAAAAGTAACAGAAGGCAAGGATGAACTCATTTTCAACGGAATCATCCAAGGAAACGGACTGGGCTATACCATCCGTATGAAAGTACTTCACCAAGGCGGAAGTATCAAAATGGGACACCAGCAAATTACAGTCGAAGGAGCCGACGAAGCTACCGTCTTTTATACGGTCGATACCGAATATTCCCCCGTATATCCGCTTTATAAAGGAGAAAAGCCTCGTCAAACAACCGAGAAAATAATAAAAAGTGCTATCACTAAAGGTTACGAAACAGTCAAACACACCCATATATCCGATTATCAGACATTGTACAACCGTGTTAAATTCACCCTTTCCGGTGACACGGCTTCCGAAAAATTACCAACCGATATACGTGTAAAGCAATTACAGCAAGGATTTACCGACGACGCTTCCCTCAAAGTATTGTGGTTCAACCTCAGCCGGTACCTGCTGATAAACGCCTCCCGCCCGGGAACATTACCCTCCAATCTGCAAGGTGTATGGAATACCTTTGAAAAAGCACCCTGGAATGGTAACTTCCAAAGCAATATCAATCTTCAGGAGATGTACTGGGGTTGCGGGCCTACCCAACTTCCGGAGTGCGAAGAGGCTTATCTGGAATGGATCGAAGGTTTGGTAGAACCCGGACGAAAAACAGCCGGAGAGTATTACGGAACCAAAGGCTGGGTCAGCCACTCCACCGGAAACATCTGGGGACATACCGTTCCAGGTGACGATATCCTATGGGGACTTTATCCGTCAGGAGCCGCCTGGCATTGCAGGCATCTGTGGGAACATTATGCTTTCGGCGGAGACAAATCTTATCTTGAAACCAAAGGATATCCTATCATGAAAGAAGCCGCCGAGTTCTGGTTGGAAAATATGGTAGAGTACCAGAAGCATTTCATTATCGCCCCCTCCGTGTCGGCCGAACACGGCATTGAGATGAAAAACGGTTCTCCGGTAGATTATTCTACCGCAAACGGCGAACAAACCGCAGGACGCATCTTCACCCTACCGGCCTATCAGGATATCGAAATGGTCTATGATTTGTATACTCATGTGATAAAGGCATCGGAATGTTTAGGAATCGATTCCGCATTTCGTGAGAAAGTGACTATTGCCAGAAACAAGCTATTACCTTTGAAAATCGGTCGCTACGGACAACTGCAGGAATGGATAGACGATGTAGACAACCCACGCGATCATCACCGGCATATCGCCCACCTCTATGCCCTGTATCCGGGAAACATGATTTCATACAGTCAGACCCCTGCACTGGCACTGGCCGTCAAAAAATCATTAGAGATGAGAGGAAAAGGAAAGTTTGGCGAAAGATGGCCCCATACCGGCGGTAATTGGTCTATGGCATGGCGTACCGCTCTTTGGACAAGACTTTATGAAGGTGATCAAGCCATCGGCACTTTCAACCAAATGATTAAAGAAAGCGGTTATGAAAACATGATGTCCAACCAATCGGGAAACATGCAAGTCGATGCCACAATGGCAACCTCCGGGCTCTTTGCCGAAATGCTCCTACAATCGCAGGAAGGTTTTATCCATCTCTTACCGGCTCTGCCTACTGAATGGCCGGAAGGAAAAATCGAAGGTTTAATGGCAAGAAACGGTTATCGGGTAAATATGGAATGGAAATACGGGAAGTTGATGAAAGCGGAAATCATACTCCCGCACAAGGCGGATAAACCGATGGTGAAAGTGCAAGGCAGTTACTTGCCGGAATCAGACAACAGGGTTGTTTTTATCCAAGATTCGGGCATAAACAACTGATAATGAGCACTTATAAGAGTATATACTTTTACACTGCAAAAATATACACTATTGCATGATAATGGTATATACTCTTGTATATTAAAAGTACATACTATTCTGAAATAGCAACTACATGATACAAACAAAAAGAAAATATGACAAACATAGTGTCCCCAAATGGATGTGCTGCGATGTTTTTGACAGAACGATAAAACTGTTTTCTACCGATACGTTTTCAAAGCCGTAATTTACAATAGCTATAAAAGATGAAGTGGAGTTATTGGTTTCCACTATTGAACAAGCTTTTTGAGAATGCCTGCTGCTTACACCACAACAAATACAGATAATTAATATGGAATCAGCAACTAGCTATTCCTGCTTTCGTATTTATGAGAGTTGTTGTCTTTTAAGAATATTCAACTCGTTTCTCGGTGAGAAACGCTCCGTTGCCCGTAGAGAATCGGTGCGTTTCTCTACGACAAACGCTTCGATTCTCACCGAGAAAAAAAGGAAACATATAACTTGTTGGTATTCAACAATTTGCCCAGCAGCAAAAGAGTCATCTATTTTCAACTGTCAAATCATATCTTTATCCCCCTATTTTCTCTATAATTACATATCAGAAATCACAACATTCATTCAGGCTATTCGAATCATCTACCGGATAATTGAGAGATTTTTATAAGTTATGATAAATAAAACCACTATATTTACGATATTTATTAACCATAACTTATAAAAAATGGACTTTTTCGATCTCCTATTCGGGCCGATTGGGCCCTCACTTCAATTTATTTTCAAAATCGGATATATACCCAATGAAAATGATTTCTTGGAACTTACAGAAGACCAATATGCTGCATATTTCAAACAGTGTGGCGAGATAAAAGGAAAAATTTACATGTTCTCTCCACAAAATCCACATTTTTCCATGGATGATGACTATAACGAAATTTCATGTCTTGATGAGGAGGACTTACGAGGATTTAAAGATGCGGAACAGCTCATACAACACTATTGTGATAACTCCAAACAAATCTTCAAAACGACTGAAGAAAAATTACAGTATATGGCTTCAGCTTTGCCAGAGGTATTTTCCAAGGATACTCCCTATGAGAAATACCATCACATGTCAATTCATTGAGTTCGTAAACCTTAGCTATTCACAAAGCACTTCACACACCTTGTCCTGAAATTCTCTGGCTTTTGCGGCCGAGAGAACATTCTGATTCATGATGGCAAAAGCTATTTCATGCCCGTTGGCAGCTTTCAGATAACCGGCTAACGCATTGATAGCGGTATAGGAACCGGTTTTGGCATGGACATTCTTATACGCTTTACTCTGCTTCATCCGGTACTTCAATGTCCCGTCTACACCGGCAACAGGAAGTGCTTTATAGAGTTTCCGGAATACTTCCGTGCGGGAATATGCGAATTTCAAGAAATCGACTAAAAGGGCAGGGGAGAGGTAGTCATAGTTGGAAAGACCGCAACCATCGGCTATTTTGTAACGGTCGGGGTTGTGTCCCAACTGTTTTATCATTCTATTTATTTCGGCAATCCCTTCTTTGGCGGACACATATCTTTTACCGGTAGCCTGTGCCCCCAAACGACAAAACAAAGCCTCCGCACTCAAGTTATCACTCTCTTTCATGACCTGATTCAAGACATCCTGCACCGGACGCTCCCAACGAACCATGCAAGCCGACAAACTATCGGGAACAAAGACCGAAAAATCATATTCGCGGGACACATCAATACCGCGATCACGAAGTTTCTCTAAAAAAGCATGCATAAAGAAATCCTGTGAAGAAAAAACATTGATATCAACACTGCGTTTTCCTTCTACATTGCCCGTGACCGTGATGTTGTTCCTATTCTGAAGCCATCCCCGGGTCACGGCAAACTTTCCGGCAGAAGGAGTACGCGTCTGTGCTGTGTTGTGAAGAGAATAATAAGAGGATACAGGATAACAGGATACCTTTGCAGTATCACCGGGAGCAGCACCGGGAACAGCTGTAACCGTAACCATCCCTTTGTGGTACATCAAAGGAGAGAGATAAGGCTGATAAGCTTCCGGCGTATCATCCCATGCCCAGCCGGCACCCCAATAAAGAGAATCTTTCATGGAGATATCCCCGTAGATTTTACCACTAATAACGGAAAAAGGGAAAGTGATGACATTATCCACCAATGAATCCATGCTATGTTCGTCAAACTCGGGATCGAACCCTCCTATCACATATAAATCTCCGCGAAGCGTGTCATGCTCAATCGTTCCTTTATACCACACTTCAGTACGGAACGGCTCATCGGCATCGGGGCGTGAAAGAGCCGTAATGGCAGTCAGCAGCTTCATGGTCGATGCAGGCCGCGAAAGTTTCGTATCCCGATGGGTATAAAGGGATTTCCTTGCAGTAAGGTCATACACGGATATGCCGACTTCGGAACCTTCGGGTAAAGTTCGCAATAAGGCGTTGATACGCGAAGAAAGCACCTCCTGCCCCCATAAAACGGGAAGGCAGGAGGATAGTATAAGGAATAGGAGTAATCTTTGCATAAATTTGGAATCTTGATCAAAGGGCTTCTCTGAATATTTCGGCTACCGTGGGGTGGGGGAATACGATTTTCTTCCACTCCGCAACGGTCAGTTTCATTTCTACGGCCATGCCGGCAAGGGTAATGATCTCGGAAGCCGGATTGCCAAGGATATGAGCCCCTAAGATCGTCTTATCTTCACCGATAAAGACTTTACACATACCGTTCACCCCCTCGTTCTCGGTTACGAAGCGACCGGAATAGGCCATCGGTAATTTGATGACATGAAAAGGAATTCCTTTGGCCAACAGGCTCTCTTCGGTCTGGCCTACCCCTGCAATCTCCGGATTGGTGTACACCACACCGGGGATGGCACGATAGCTCATCGTATCTTCTTTATCGAGAATGGCATGTACGGCGACTTCCGCTTCGCGAACAGCCGTATGGGCCAGTAGAGAGAATCCCGTAAGATCGCCACAGACATATACTCCCGGCACGGAAGCCTGCATCTTATTATTGACAGCGACATTACCGCGTTCTGTCAGTACCAGTCCCAGATTTTCCAATCCGAAGCCTTTGGTTACAGGCCGGCGGCCGACACTCATCAGGATCTTCTCTGCAACCACGCTTCCCGTACCTTCGGCATTTTCATAAGCCACAGCCACACCACCGTCATTCGGTGACAAAGAGGTGACTTTCGTACTAAGCAGGAATTTTACCCCCCGTTTGACATATTCGGCACGAAGCAGGGCAGAGAGCTCTTTGTCCATTCCATTCAATATTTCGTCGAGCATCTCGACAACCGTCACCTGTACACCGAGACTACTGAAAAAAGAAGCAAATTCCATTCCGATGACACCTCCGCCCACAATGGCTAATGAGACCGGCAACTCTTTATTGTCGAGCGCATCCCGATGTGTCCAGTAATCCACTGTATCGATGCCTGCAAACGGCGGGATAAATGTTTCCGAACCCGTACAAATAATCAGATTCTCACATTCGTAACTATCTTCACCGCAACAGACGGTATTCTTGTCGATGATATACGCTTCACCGTTCACAACCGTTACGTTGTTGGAAGCAAGCTTGCCTTTTACACCCAATACCAATTTACGTACTACCTTACTTTTACGGGCAATTATCTTTGCCAGATCGAAAGAGGCTTCCGGCACATTCACCGCATATTTAGAGGCATGCTTAACTCCGTCATACGTCTTTGCCGAATAAAGCAAAGTCTTGGTAGGGATGCATCCTTCATTCAGGCAGACTCCGCCTAAATTCTGTTTTTCGAAAAGCAAAACGCTCAGTCCGGCCTTACCGGCGGCTTCGGCAGCTGTATAGCCCGCAGGGCCGCCACCAATGATAATTACCTGGTATTTCATATTATTCATTATTAGATTGGATTCTTCTCTTCTCCACCGACTCGATGAATTCCCGTTCTTTGACAGGCATTACCGATGCATATTTCTCTTGGCCGTACTCTATGAGCAGATACTCCGTCACTGAAAACCGGCCGAATTTCATCGAATGGTGCTTCCGTATGGAAATGATATCTTTGATGGGAATTGTTTTTTTACGTGTAAAACGTCCATAAGAAAGGATCAGTTCTCCTTCCGGCGTAACGGTATAAGTGGTGTGAATCACCTGTTCGATCACCACAATCAACAGTAACATCATAAAAACAGCAAGCAGAATATACTTGCACCAGAGAAAGCCAAACGCATTTGCTCCCAATACAATCAGCAGGAAATATTGATACCAGGCAATACGGGCATGGAAGATTCGGTTCATTTTGTCAGATTTTTGCTGCCAAGTTAGCAATTTTATGAATTAATGGCAACGAAAAGTACAATGAAAACAGTTATTTTGTAGTTTTGCGGTAATAAACATTTAGATTATGGTTAAAAAGTTCGATTTCCTCGTCATCGGTTCCGGTATTGCCGGAATGAGTTTTGCCCTGAAAGTGGCACACAAAGGAAAAGTAGCCCTTATCTGTAAAAGCGGTTTGGAAGAAGCCAACACCTATTTTGCACAAGGAGGAGTAGCCTCGGTCACCAATCTGCTGGTAGACAATTTCGATAAACACATAGAAGATACGATGATTGCCGGTGACTGGATAAGCGATCGCGCCGCCGTAGAAAAAGTCGTACGCGAAGCTCCCGCACAAATTGAAGCGCTCATCAACTGGGGAGTGGATTTTGATAAAAATGAAAAAGGCGAGTTCGACCTGCACCGCGAAGGAGGGCACTCGGAATTCCGCATTCTCCACCACAAAGACAATACCGGCGCCGAAATACAGGACAGTCTTATCAGAGCCGTACAACGGCATCCCAATATTACGGTTATCGAAAATCATTTCGCCATTGAGATACTGACACAGCACCATTTAGGGGTAACCGTTACCCGCCAGACACCGGACATCAAATGCTACGGTGCTTACATTCTTGACCCGAAAACCGGAAAGGTAGATACCTATCTGGCCAAGGTGACGCTGATGGCAACCGGCGGCGTAGGAGCCGTATACCAGACAACGACCAATCCGTTGGTAGCTACCGGAGACGGCATCGCCATGGTTTACCGTGCCAAAGGAACGGTGAAGGACATGGAGTTCGTACAGTTTCACCCGACAGCGCTCTATCATCCGGGCGACCGTCCGTCTTTCCTGATTACCGAAGCCATGCGTGGATACGGTGCCGTGCTCCGTACGATGGACGGTAAAGAGTTCATGCAAAAGTATGACCCGCGCCTTTCACTCGCACCACGGGACATCGTAGCACGTGCCATCGACAACGAAATGAAGAACCGGGGAGACGACCACGTTTACCTTGACGTGACCCATAAAGACCCGGAAGAGACCAAAAAACATTTCCCGAACATCTACGAGAAATGTCTCAGCTTAGGCATCGACATCACAAAAGATTATATCCCGGTAGCCCCGGCAGCCCATTATCTATGTGGAGGTATTCTGGTGGACTTGAATGCACAATCATCCATCGAACGCCTCTATGCGGTAGGCGAATGTTCCTGCACCGGCTTGCACGGTGGCAACCGCTTGGCATCCAATTCACTGATCGAAGCTGTGGTCTATGCCGATGCGGCCGCCAGACACACGTTAGAGGTAATAGACCGGTATACCTACAACGAAGAAATTCCCGAATGGAACGATGAAGGTACCCGCTCACCGGAAGAGATGGTACTGATTACCCAAAGCATGAAAGAGGTAAACCAGATAATGAGTACCTACGTGGGTATCGTCCGCAGCGACCTCCGGCTCAAACGCGCATGGGATCGTCTGGACATCCTTTATGAAGAGACGGAAAGCCTGTTCAAGCGTAGCGTAGCCTCCAAAGAGATCTGCGAATTGCGTAACATGATCAATGTGGGTTATCTCATCATGCGTCAGGCTATGGAACGCAAGGAAAGCCGTGGATTGCATTACACGATTGATTATCCGCACGCCAAACAATAAGGCCATTACAGATACACTTATTTCGCAGATTACACGGATCCTTATCGCACCATCCGTGTAATCTGCGCTTAAAAAGAGCATATCACTCTTTTTACATACCCTCACGACACCGAATAATCACCTCTAAAATTACCCGATCATGAAGATGAAAAACATATATCCTCTGCTGGCAATCCTATTACTGCCCCCGTCACACGCAACGGCAACAGACCACGAAACCACCAAGGACGGTGTCATCATCCGGCTCAAACAGAAAAGACCGGAAGATGTACAATCCATCCGGCTACAAGTTATCAACGAGAAGATTATCCATGTATCGGCTACTCCCGAACGAACCTTTTCAGCGAAACCCAGTCTCATTTCCGTGTTCGATACCGGAAAACATCATCCCGACTTTACCGTCAAAGAAAAAAAAGAGTCAATCATTCTGTCTACCAGATCCTTGCATGCACGGGTAAGCCTTAACACCGGGGAAATCGGCTTCACTGACCCGGCAGGAAACCCTATCCTGAACGAAAACGAAGGGGGAGGAAAAACATTCCGTGCCATCGAGGTGGAGAACACCAAAGGATATGAACTCCGGCAAGTATTCGAGAGCTCCGACGATGAAGCATTCTACGGATTAGGACAGCATCAGGCCGATGAATTCAACTACAAGGGAAAAAACGAGGAGCTGTTCCAATACAATACCAAAGTAGCCGTACCTTTCGTCCTTTCCAATAAGAACTACGGGATCTTATGGGACAATTATTCATTGAGCCGTTTTGGCGATCCACGGGACTATGCGCAGCTAAACGAAGCATTCCGGCTGTACGATAAAGAAGGCCGGGAAGGAGGACTGACAGGAACCTATATTCCCCATCCGCAAAGAGGGAAGGATACACTGGTGTGTACGGAACCTTTTCTCTATTTCGAAAACTTGAAAGCCAACCGTGAATACCTCCCCGAAGGCTTTCCGCTGATGGGGGCCAACGTTACCTTTGAAGGCGAACTGGAAGCCTCAGAGAGCGGTTTACACCGCTTTCTGCTCTATTATGCCGGATATGTAAAAGTATACCTCGACAACGAATTGCTGGTACCCGAACGCTGGCGCACGGCATGGAACCCCAACAGCTATAAGTTCACTGCCAACCTGCCAACCGGAAAACGAATCCCCCTGCGCATCGAATGGAAGCCCGACGGCGGTGAATCGTATTGCGGCCTGCGGGTGCTTACTCCCGTAACGGACAAGGAACAGAACCAACTGTCGCTATTCAGCGAAATGGGTAATGAAATCGACTATTACTTTATCTACGGCAATTCCATGGATGAAGTGATCAGTGGATACCGTACACTGACAGGCAAAGCGCAGATCATGCCCAAATGGGCGATGGGATTCTGGCAGAGCCGCGAAAAATACAATACCCGCCGCGAATTGCTGGATGTACTCTGCGAATTCCGCCGTCGCCGAATTCCTCTCGACAACATCGTCATCGACTGGAACCACTGGCCGGAAAATGCCTGGGGAAGCCACGAATTCGACTTGAAGCGTTTCCCCGACCCGAAAGGAATGGTAGACTCCATACATGCCCTGAACGCCAAAATCATGATCAGCGTATGGCCCAAGTTCTACACAAATACCGGACATTTCAAGGAATTCGAGGAAAAAGGATGGATGTATATGCAATCGGTGCGCGACAGCCTGCGCGACTGGGTAGGACCGGGATACAGATACGGCTTCTACGATGCCTACGACCCGGAAGCCCGGAAGCTATTCTGGAAACAGATGCAGGACCATTACTGTCCGTTGGGCATCGATGCCTGGTGGATGGATGCCTCGGAACCCAATGTACGCGATTGTACGGACATGCAATACCGTAAGGCACTTTGCGGACCGACCGCTCTGGGGCCGTCGACCCAGTACTTCAACGCTTATGCCTTGATGAACGCCGAAGCCATCTACGACGGACAACGCAAGATGGATCCCGATCGCCGAGTTTTCCTACTCACACGCTCCGGATTTGCCGGGCTGCAACGTTACAGCACAGCCACTTGGAGCGGAGACATCGCCACCCGGTGGGAAGATATGAAAGCACAGATCTCCGCCGGACTGAACTTTGCCATGAGCGGCATCCCCTACTGGACGATGGACATAGGAGGATTCTGTGTAGAACGCCGCTACGAAAAGGCACAGCGCGAATGGAACCGGACGAAAAAGGAAAATGCGGATTACAAAGAGTGGCGCGAACTAAACGCACGCTGGTATCAATTCGGTGCTTTCTGTCCGCTTTACCGCTCGCACGGACAGTTTCCTTACCGCGAGATATGGAACATCGCCCCGGAAGGGCATCCTGCTTATCAATCAATGGTTTACTACACCCGGCTGCGATACCGGATGATACCTTACATATATTCATTAGCAGGCATGACACATTTCAATGATTATACGATCATGCGCGCGCTGGTCATGGACTTCGGCAAGGACAAGAACGTATTAGACATCAGCGACCAGTTCATGTTCGGCCCTGCATTGATGGCCTGCCCGGTATATACCTATAAAGCCCGCCAGCGCAAAGTCTATTTCCCGGATGGCAACGGATGGTATGACTTCTACACCGGAAAGTACATTACAGGCGGACAAACACTTACCGTAGATGCCCCCTATGAACAGATTCCGCTCTATGTCCGTTCGGGCGCCATCCTCCCTTACGGTCCGGACCTGCAATACACAGGTGAGAAAACAGCTTCCGAAATCATTTTATACGTTTACACCGGACAGGATGGGGCATTTACTCTCTACGAAGACGAAAATGAAAACTACAACTATGAAAAAGGCCAATATTCCATGATACCTTTCAAGTATGACGAAGCCACCCGTTCGCTGACCATCGGCAAGCGTCAGGGAGAATTTTCCGGGATGCTAAAAGAGAGGACTTTCCGTATTGTTACGGTAAGCCCTACCCAAATGCAGGCTTTCGACCCGGATGCATCCGGCAAAACCATCACTTACAACGGAGGCAAACAGACCATCCGGCTTTGACCTTACAAATCTTCGCCCAGATTCTCGTAAGTGCGTTCATCCCGTGACGGTTTGATGAGTTTTATACTGTCAGTATAATACTCTTGAGAAAGCTTAAAATACTTTTTAAACAGACGTTTGACTATATCGACCTCATCCCCTTCAGTCGCGGGGATACGCGCTTTCCCATAGGTATCTACATAAGATAGTTCCCACTCTGCCAGTGCATGATAAAAATCATTGGCACGGAAAGCCTCTCTGCCGTAAATCTGTGGCAGACCGGCCTCCTCATAAGAAGTCCCTTCATCCAGATGTTGCTGCAACATGGTATAGAACTTCTGCCATCGCGGAAGATAATAGCCGTTTATCAATCCGGCCCATTCCCGCCATGAATAATCAAAAATACGCGGATCTCCATCGGCTCCCCAGATAGTGACCAGAGAAGTGGCATCGCGTTCCATCTGATTCTTTTCCTCTTCCGTCTCTCCCCAACTACGGGCCTCGGTCAGCCATCGGTCGAAACTATATTCGCTTCGTGTACGCAACAAGGTATCCATATCGGCAAGCATTCCGAGAAAACGTCCCGAATGAAGTGTAAAAGCCTCCCGGTCTTTACTCCGGAACGCCTCGGCAGCCTTACGATGAATGAGTTGTCCCAAATTAGTCATCATCTGCCGTTGTACATCTACAAGATCGAAACGATAGGGGCGGGAAGCCGATAACTTGTCGGCATCTTCCAGCAACAAGCTCTGGGCACGAATAATCAAAGCCGGATCATAAGGAATCTCAAGACCGGCATTCGGACCGGACTTTTTCACATCCAATGCAGGGCGTGCGGCAACAATAGAACTTTTCTCCGTCCCATTCGTTCCCTGACGGTACGGCCCCTCGAGCAACAACATCCACGCTTTCTGCGTGGCCGGTGAAAAAGCACCGTAACGGCGGGTAGCATACTGCTTCAACCAAGCGCGCAGATCAATACTGTCCGGATGGCAAGGCATTTCAAAAGCCAATTCATAATATACCGGATTCTGCTCGATAGCTTCCATAAACAGCCCCGAACCACAGACAGCAGGATTCAAACGTTTCGCTTTACTGTATTGATTGGAAGCAAGAAGTGCCAGATCACCATGCATATTGATACGTCCGCCGAAATTATGCAGATTCCCCACCACAGTAGGATATCCCCAGAATTCCGCTTTCGAAGTACTGCTGCCACGTAAATCAAGAATCAGCAAAGCCTCTTTAGGGACGGCTTTTACAATAGCTTCGCGCAAGCTCCACGACTGCATTGCCCAAGTGCTTTGAGGATCGAACTCCCGGAAAAGACGATGGATGGTTTCCCCCACAGCTTTCAGGTATTCGGGCGTATCTACCGGAGGCGCACTTTCATGAAAAGGATCGGCGGCATAAACTCCGTGAGCGCCAAACAAACGGGCCTGCTCCTCAAGAAAAACCCGCCCCATACGGGTAAACAACGAATCGGTAGGATCCAACTGAGCCGCACCTTTGAAACCGCACCAGGAACGTTGTTGATTGATATTTGCCGTGGGGTATTTATCTTTTAACTCACGGGGAACGTAACCGGAAAATCCTTGCTGAATAGGCTGCATACCCAATTCCAATTGCCGTGCTATGATTTTCTTCCCTAAAGCGGCATGCCTGTCAATTACGGATTTCGGAAGAGGACCGCCATAACTTTGCAGGTTCTGCATCCATTGCCAGGCAGCATGTCCGGGCCCAGCAAGAAAGGCACGTGCTTCTCGGTCACTGAAATTGAAATGCAACAATGTATTGTACCATACCGCATCCAAACCGATGGTGAAAAGCGGCATATTAACGGAATTCATAGCCATGAAATCCAGTTCTTTTTGCCAGCGTTCCCAATCCCACCAGGCAGCAGTGTAGCTGACAGTACAGTAATTCATGTATACGCGATAACGCCCGTTGATAACACGGCGTTCCCTTTCGCGAGGCTGAGGCAGTTTCTCCGGAAGGTTCAACTGATTGCCAAACCAAGAAACATGTGCCTGACAGGTATACTTCAAATACCAATTGAAAGCAGTGGCCAAAGCAACAGGAGTATTACCACGCAAAATGATTTCTTTACCGTTTCCGTCTACTTCATAAACATCGACGCCATTATCCGGTGCAATGATCTCCAACCGGTATTGGGAAGAATAGCCGGGAGTAACCCGTTCGATAAGCTCATAGATTGCTTTCGTATCTTTATTTGCACCATAAGCCGGTAACAAAAAGATACTAAACAAGAAGATGAAAGTGATTTTGTTTTTACTGATTAAATTCATGGTGTCCAAATATTAAAATTGCGCATCTTTATCCTACATTATATACATTGCTGCATATCAACGGACAAAGATGCGCATTCTTTTTTAATTATCCCAATTATATCCTAATACCTTATGATGTAAACCGTCTCCGGCATTTCAAAATAAAGATACTTATTTATTTAACTATTACCTTACGGACTATTTCTCCGTCTGCTGTTTGCAGCTTCACAATATAAAGCCCACCGTCAGTAAGACTGATAGTATCAGCTCCTCCATCAGTAGTTTTCTGAGCAACCATCGAACCCAATGTATTAAATACGGTTACCATACCGGCTACACCTTCAAAAGAGATGCCGTTGTCAATAGAGCGGACTTTGAAGTCATCTTTCTCAGAAGATACGTCGATGATACTTACACCTTCAGGAATTTCACCATAGCCTACTTCCAAATCGTCGATATAGCGAACTCCATTGCTTCTGAGCTGAATATCGAATGAAGTAAGATCGAGTTTGGCAAGCTCTACATAAATACCATATTGTTTCCATTCGGTAGTAAGCTCTACATAAGGAACTTTAGACCACGCATCACTATCACCACCATTGTTTTTCGGGTCGTACAACTGAGTAGCTCCAATATACATTTTCGTCCCGTCCGTATCACTCTTTGCCCAAAATGTATAATAGAAATCATCTCCTCTGTCTATAAAAAACGGATCGGCAATATAATCCTCTGCATAAACACTCGATACTTGAGTAACACCTACATGCCAACTAAACCAAGTAGATACAATACCGGTAGCGATAATCTTACAAGCCTTATCAGCTTCCCCGTCACGGTTCTCTGCCTTTTCAAAAGTCACTTCTACCTTATTGCTACCCGAAGTCCAGTTATTGTTTGAAGGAGATACCCAGCCGGCCGGTCTCACACCTATTACATTTTCATCTGCATCCTTGATGTCTACCCAACTATCAAAACTGGTATTATAACCATCTACAAAATAAGATTGTGCATTCATGTTTGCACTTACCAATAACAATGCTACTGCGTAAAATAATTTTCTCATACGAATTGATTTAAAAAGTTAATAATTATGTTATTGAAATTCATTTCTTCGAATTGTAATGCTCATACCGGTTCAAAGCTTCCAGAAAATAATAATCGGCATAAACCAAAGGAACATCAATCTCCTGACCATGAGGTATACTACCGACGCTATGCATCAGAATAAAGTTATTGTTAGTGCCCGGTACCGCTCGGTAAGCCGGAGAAGAGAGCGACTTAAGTATCTTCACAGCCGCATCGTAGTACGTATCTTCATTCGGTACGTAGGTAGCCAGTTCCAGAAAGGCAGAAGCAGCAATAGCCGCTGCCGATACATCACGGGGAACTACTTTGAAACGGTCGGGATCATATTTCCAATCGGGAACATAGCCTTCCTGCCCGGCATTAAAGTCCCAATACGGTACCCCGTCTTCCGGAAGATTCGGATGGTTGAGCCAATAATCCGCCGTATGTACGGCTATTTCCAAAAAATTAGGATTCTTCGTTTCACGATAAGCCATTGTATAGCCATAAATAGCCCATGCCTGTCCGCGTGCCCATGCCGAATTATCAGAAAATCCCTGACAGGTAGCCTGATGAAGTACTTTTCCCGTCAACGTATCATAATCTACCACATGATAATTGCTATAATCTTCGCGCAACTGATTCTTTGCAGTCGTCTCCGCATGAGTGGTTGCTATCTTGGCATATCTCGTATCACCTGTTACTTTAGAAGCAAAATAGAGCAGCTCCAAGTTCATCATATTATCAATAATCACCGGATAAAACCATTCATCCTTTCCATTCCATGCCTTACGATAGTTCCATGATTTAATACATCCGGTCACTTCACTGAAACGGGTAGTTAAGGAATTGGCAGCTTCAATAATTACATCCTTATATTCTTCTTTACCTGTAAGCCTATATCCGTTACCAAAACTGCAATAGATAAGGAAACCGATATCGTGATGGCTTGTCAGCTTTTTCATCGGTTCCAAAGCTTCCGTCCATTTGACGGCACTCTGTTTCCAACTCTCTTCACGGTTATGTTCATAGATATACCATAGACATCCCGGATAGAATCCTTCCGTCCAGTCATTCTTCGGAGTGGCAATCAACTGTCCGTCCTTACCCGTAGTACGTGGGTACACAGTAGGTTCGGGAACCGCTTTCAGTTGATTACTCAAATGCTGTTCGGCAACTAAAAAATCATCTTCAATGAGTGCTTTCTTCTTATCCGCTTGCATGCAAGACATGCAAAGAGAGCAACTCAACAATAATAGTCCAATAATTCGCATATAGGTTGACATTTTCATTATATATTCTTTCTCAGTAGCTGTTTAGTAGTAGTCAAGTAGTTAAGTAGTTATCACTTCGTTAGTAGTAAGTAGCAGATAGTATATAGCTTAACAATCAGTAGTATCCTACTTGACTACTTTAACTACTTAACTACTTGACTACTAATTGGCTACTTGACTACTAATCGGCTACTTGACTACTAATCGGCTACTTGACTACTAAAATCACTCTTCTTCACCGTAATACCAGCGCAGATTGCTAAGGGTGAGCCGCCAGGTATAAAATGGGTTACCGCCCCGATACTTATCAACAGCACGTAGAAGGTCTTGATCCATTTCGAGAAGCTCATCGGCAACATACATTGTTCCGGCAGGGCTATAAGGTTTATTATAATCACTACGTTTTTTATCGGGTGCCCATTCCGTTTCTACAAATTCCGTATGCGGATTCTTCGCCGGGTCCAATAAATAAGGTTTCCAGAAATCGACACTTTTCTTAATAGAAGCCCCCCAGTTCACGTCTTGCGCATAAAATTCATCAGCTACCTTATATCCTTCATAACAGGCCATTCCATGACAGATTTCGGCAAAGAACAGTAAATCATAAGAATGGTAAGCAAAAGCATCACGACCCATCAAATCAGTAGTAGTACCATTGGCGTATAGATTATTTTTCACCCAACCGGAATACCTGTTTCTGAAATAAGTATTCACTACATTTTTATCATTCAATGCCGAACCGTAATAATAAAATTGCTGCATAAGACAAGTTCCCCAGTTATTATCGCGTAAATCATTATCCTTAATGAATACATTGATACGCTTTCTGAACCATCCGTCTATCTCGTCTCTATCTGCCTGCGAAATCACATTGCGAATAATGCTATATCCCTCTACAGCCGGTGTATATACACTTTCGTGAATATTTGATTTGGATACGGCCACATTCACCTTTCCCCACGCCTTCAGATATTCAACAGCTTTATTCAGAAATTTATCGTCTTGCGAGAATGCATAAACCACGCAAAGCTGGTAGATAGCGTTCATTTCACCACTTATATCCACATTATTAGGATTGTTGGAGGTTGAAACGGCAGGAGTGGTTTTCCGGTCATTGTTCACAATTGTTTCCGCCGGATTTCTCATCTGTTTGATGTAAGCGCTCTTAGGAGGATTATTGCCTTTCTTCTCAATATCTTCTTTCATCTTATCATAATGATAACGAGTCATCATCAGATTGGGAAACATTAAATCTACATTGTCCGTAGATTGAGCTTTTCCGGTAAGCGAAGTGCCTACCAACAGGAACAGGAGTAAAATGTGCTTTTTCATCGTCTATTATATTAATGTAACCAATACGGAAACAGTTGTCGCCAACTGATCACAGAGGCAAATGTAGAGAAGATGCAGCAGACTGAGGTTGATGTATTGTATCGGCAGTAGTATCGAATTATCTTTCGGACAATATAATCCCATAATACGGATAAAAACACCCACAGGCCGCTAAAAATGCGGAAAACAGAGAAGAACTTTCTTCAAGACAAGAACAAAGGGACACCCGAGGGAATATAATCCCCATTTCGTCCAACGGACAATAAAATCATCTATTTCGGACAATAGGCAACATCCCATTTTCACAACATCCTCTACTTTTGTAAGTAGTAAAACAAAATCAGCCTCACAAATTGATTGAATTATGAAAAACAAGATCATTACTTCCGCGCTGTTAGCAGCATTTATCTCTTTTTCCGGAAATATGTTCGCACAAGAACTTTTCCGGGCAGACTTTGAAACTTATGAAACAACTCCTTATTTCTTCCGCTTCGGCAACACAGGAAAACGGGGAGACTATAAACCCAAATCACGTTGGATGTATTCACACGAAGTGATAGACAATCCGGTATCCGCCGAAGGCAACCATTCGGGAAAAGTACTGAAATATGCCTCTATGGAAGCACGCAACTACGGATTGAAATTTCTCTTTGACACGCCTATCTCCATCGACGACCTGAAAGTAGTAGAGTTTATGATCTATCAACCGCTCAATGTGATCGGTAAAGAAACAGACGATTGGGAAGACCCGGCAGAGAAACAAGACATCTGTATCAAACTGCTTTCGAAATTCAATACAACGAATGATCTTATACAGGACGAGGGCATACTTCTCAATAAATCGGTTTATGACTTTACCACGGAAGGAAAATGGATTACCTACACATTCACATTCAACAAAGCCGCCTATTCCAGCCAGATAAGCAAATTCACCAATGGAGTATTGGGAATAGCCATACTGCCGACCTACAACTCGAATGTCGTGCTGTATGAAGACCAACAGCACGTCTGCTATATCGATAATATCGTAGTAAACCCTTCACCGACAGGTATCTCCGGCCCGAATACCGAAAAGACGGCAATCGAGTACAGCGACGGAAAACTCACCCTTTGCGGTGCAGAAAACGGCCCTGCCAATATCACCGTCTATGACACGAACGGATGTGCAGTGACAGCAGCAGAGATTACCGTAGAAAACGGAAAAGCTTCATTGGCTTTACCACTTGATAATAATAAGGTATATCTGGTAAACGTAGTAACACAAAATCAATGTTATCGTCAAAAGATCAGTAAACTATGAGACAGATATTAACCTGTTTGATACTAATCGGCCTCTTGTGTACCGGTGATCTATATGCAACAGACAACGGAAAGAAAGAAACCATCCGCCGTTTGCGACAAGAGTTTGCCAGACACATCAGCGGAACTCCTGTTACCAACTATACGTTAGCGGAATCCCTGTCCTTGATCGATGCAGACGGACGTTTTACCGATAAGCGCCCGGAAGAGGAGATCATTATCCGCAACAACTATGCCGCCGGAACCAACATGGCGCACTGTATCCAAATCAACAACCTGACCCGGGACTGTTTTGAACGGTTGCAGGTTATAGCCGATTCATACCGTGGAGTAAAAGGACTCGACCCGTCGGACAAGGGAGTACAAACCTTATTACGCGGCATTGCCTTCTACGGTAAGATGGAAAACGAGCGTAACAACGATGCCCCCGGACGCTTCCATGCCTCCTGCTTCGCCACCCCGCGTGCCGCCGTCAAAACCTACTTTGCCTTGCTCGATCTGATGGACCGTATCGAGGCAGGAGAAGTGAAAGATTCGATTGCCCTTGCAGCGCATCAGAAACTGTTCGATGTAGGTTTCCAATCATGGACACAACCTTACAGACACGATGAAACGGATAAGAATGTAGTAAGCGTGGAACGATTCCGCAAGCACGTCTGGTGGGTAGGAGGCAATGCACTCGACTATCGCCCGGTACTGGAAGCAGCCGTGATGATGAGTTCCATCCCGATGATAGATGTATTGTCCGAAGTAGCGATCGGTTCGTTATCCGTAGTTTCGCAAACCACTTACGACGACGCTTTCTGGACAGAAGGAACTACCGCCGACGGTGCCGGATGGGGACATGGAATGCAATGCCTTGTATGGGGATATCCCATCGACGGGCTAAAAGGAACTTTCCGCATATTGAAACACCTGCAAGGCTCACCGTGGGCCAAGCAACTTTCGCGGGAAAATGTAGAAGTGGTGCTTCACTATATCCGTTGTTCCGCTTTCTATCACCACAAAGGCATCATCCCACCGTTGGTAGACAGAGGAAACATGACGCGGAAAAACAACCGCCGTGGCAATGTGCCTTCACACATCCTTGCCAAAACATTACTGGCAGACTGGCGTACATCACTCACTTCCGAAGAAATACAAGAACTGGAACAGTTCACCGAAGAGTCTTCCCGCCTAAATGTGCAAATGACATCCGCCCCCGACGGATATTATCACGGAACCCGCTATTTTTATAACAACGACGACCTGATCAAGAAAACGAACGATTATTACCTCTTCATCAATATGGGCTCCATCCGGGTGGATGGTTTGGAAAGTGCTTATCCCGGTGCTGCCGGTTATAATTTCTACAGTGCCGACGGAGTAACCCTGTTTCAGCGGGATGGCAGTGAATACCGCCATATTATCGGCGCCATGAATCTCACTGCATGGCCGGGAGTCACTACCCGCCAGACTCCCACCGCATTGAAACCAATCGAGAATTGGAGCGGTTATACCAGTTCTTACAATTTTGCCGCCGGCGCCACCGATGGAAAAGGAGACTTCGCTACCGGATTTATCTATCAGAAGATAAACGCCAAGATGAAAGAAAATCCCGGTAACTCCGAGGCTAAAGATGTCAATAAGGACATATATGGCGTACGTGCATACAAAAGCTATTTCATGTTCGACGACTTATTCCTTGCATTAGGAGCAGGGATTACGAATCTCTCACCGGAAAAGGAGGGGGATATCACAACTACCATCGAACAGACTTACAGCCCGACCGCACCGGAAACAGTAAAAAAAGGAAAAATCGACTGGATATGCCATGAAGGTTTTGCTTACGGAATAATCCCGAAAGAGACATCCGGCGAAATGAAATGGCGTCGTGAAGAACGTACTACCGACTGGAAACGGCTTTGCAAAGCCAATACCGAACCGGAAACGACTGTTCCCGTATTCCAGATGGAAATTGTACACGGGCGGGAGATAAAAGACGCTACTTATGCCTACATGGTGAACTGTAAAGGCGAACTTCCCAAAGCAATACCGAACGTACTTGCCAACACCACACAGCTACAAGCAGCAGAAAATCCGGAAAAGACCAAATTGGGTGCCGTCTATTTCGATGCTTCCGCTACAGCCAAAGGAAAGTTGGGAACATTCAGAGTATCGTCACCGGCAGCCCTGTTTGCAGAAAAGAAAGACGGCAAACTGATACTGACCGTTACAGATGCTTTCATGAAGAAAGACTTGAACAACCTGACTGTATATACTTCCGTACCCGTCACAGGCGAGGAGGTCACCAAACAGAAAAAAGGAGTCTATGAAATCAAAGTGCCCCTCCCGACAGGAGCACAATGCGGACAACCCGCCACCATCACCCTAAAACTCCTCTAACACTCTATAAATCGACCTGTATGGAAAAAACGCACTTTTAAGTGTAATTAATTTCCGCCTTCTATCCTCCGGCTTACGTATCATCCACATGTATCAAGGACAGAAGTGCGGAAATTAATGTACATGAAATCTAATTACCACTAAATAACTATCATTTTATGAAAAAAAAACTTTTCACTTTTCTTATGACACTGATTCTGCTGACAGGCAGCGGTACATGGGCTCAGGCACAGACAAAAGGCACACACACTTTCCGTCTGGGCGACAACCAGTTCTGGCTGGATGACAAACCTTTCCAAATCATCTCCGGCGAGATTCACCCGTCACGTATCCCGGCAGAATACTGGAAACAACGGATACAAATGATCAAAGCGATGGGTTGCAATACCGTAGCCTGCTATATTATGTGGAACTATCACGAAAGCGAACCGGGAGTGTTCGATTTTCAGACAGGCAATAAGAATCTGGAAAAATTCATCCAAACCGTACAGGATGAAGGCATGTTCCTGTTATTCCGTCCGGGACCTTACGTCTGCGGCGAATGGGACTTTGGCGGACTTCCTCCTTATCTGCTCTCCATACCGGATATAAAAATCCGTTGTATGGACACCCGGTATACAGCGGCAGTAGAACGTTATGTAGACAAGATCGCCCCCATCATAAAGAAATACGAGATCACCAACGGCGGTCCTATCATCATGGTGCAGGTAGAAAACGAATACGGAAGCTATGGCAACGACCGTATTTACATGAAATGGATGCACGACCTTTGGCGTGACAAAGGCATCGAAGTACCTTTCTATACGGCAGACGGAGCCACTCCTTATATGCTCGAAGCAGGAACACTGCCGGGAGTAGCCATCGGACTGGACCCGGCCGCCTCAAAAGCAGAATTCGACGAAGCCCTGAAGGTACATCCCGATGCCAGTGTTTTCTGTTCCGAACTTTATCCGGGATGGCTTACCCACTGGCGTGAAGAGTGGCAACATCCGTCCATCGAGAAAATTACCACAGACGTAAAGTGGCTGCTCGATAACGGCAAGTCATTCAACTATTACGTTATCCATGGCGGAACCAACTTCGGTTTCTGGGCCGGAGCCAACTCTCCGCAACCCGGAACATACCAACCGGACGTAACGAGCTACGACTATGATGCGCCTATCAATGAGATGGGCCAGGCTACTCCCAAATACATGGCTTTGCGTGAACTGACCCAGAAATACAGCAAAAAGAAACTGGCACCGATCCCCGACCCTATACCTACCATCACATTCCCGGCCACGGAAACGAAAAGATATACAAGCATCTGGGACAACCTGCCTGCCGCCAAACAAATCGTACAGCCGGTTCCGATGGAAATGATGAAACAATACGAAGGAATGATCTTGTATCGCACCAAACTGATCGGTCATAAAAGCGGTAAGCTCCGTGTAGACGAGGTGCACGACTACGCAACCGTCTTTTTGAACGGACGTTATATCGGAAGCATCGACCGTACCCTGGGCCAGCATACCATCGACCTCCCGGTATCCAATGTAGAAAATCCGGTTCTGGACATTCTGGTAGAAAGCATGGGACGCATCAACTTTGCCGCACAGATGATCGACCGCAAAGGTATTACCGACCGGGTTACCCTGAACGGCATGACACTGATGAACTGGGAGGCATTCAATATACCGATGTCATCGGAATATGTATCCAATCTGAAAGAAAGCGATACGGTTCGTCCGGGCATGTTCTTCAAAACCACTCTGCAACTCGATAAAGCCGGAGATTGCTATATCGACTTGAAAGACTTCACAAAAGGACTGGTTTACGTCAACGGACACAACCTCGGCCGCTTCTGGAATGTCGGTCCGCAGTACCGTCTGTATTGTCCGGGAGTATGGTTGAAAGAGGGTACCAACGAAATTATCATCTTTGATATGCACCAGACAGAACCGGGAGTAATTCAAGGAGTGGAAACATTGGAATAAAATAGTAATAATTGGTTGTACTCTGTTGAAAACCGGTATATATTGTCTTTATTAGGGGGCATTTTTGTCCGAATACACTATTATACCATTTTACCGGTACACAGAGTACAACCCATTGCAAACAAAATGCATTTCATTTGCACAACCGTTCGGAAGAGAGTATGATCCGCCCTTCCCGCATAACGGCAAAATTATCGAGTCATTAATTTTTTAATCTTAAAAAGACTATGAACACAGAAACGTTACATTTTAAATTTCTAAAAGTGTTTTGCTGTGTATTGCTGCTGCAACTTGGCTGGAGCCACGCGCTCGGAGCTGTGACAGAAGCAAATCAGACCCGCCAGATACAGGGTGTGATCACTGATAGCCAGGGAGAAACCTTACCCGGCGTAAACGTAATCGTAAAAGGGACATCTATCGGAGCAATCTCCGATCTGGATGGAAAGTTTACATTACAAGTACCTTCGCCCAAATCCGTATTAGTAATTTCTTACGTAGGATACGAGACATACGAAGTAATCGTGGGCAACAAGACCTCGTTCAACATTGTACTGGAAGATCAGATGAATGCACTGGACGAAGTTGTGGTAGTGGCCTATGGGTCACAAAAGAAACAAACGGTAACCGGCGCCGTCAGTATGATGAAGAGCAGCGAGCTGGTTGCCGCACCGGTAGCGAACGTAACCAATGCATTGGTTGGTAAACTTCCGGGTGTAATCACCCAACAACCGGGCGGACGTCCGGGTGAAGACGCTGCTACGATTCTGATTCGTGGTAAGTCCACGTTCAACGATGCTTCTCCCCTTATCATTATCGACGGTGTGGAACAAGAATCATTCTCCCAACTCGATGCCAACGAAATCGAAAGCCTTTCCGTATTGAAAGATGCCTCTTCCACTGCCGTATATGGTATTCGAGGTGCGAACGGTGTTATCCTGATCACGACCAAAAGAGGGAAGGAAGGAAAGCCCAAAATTTCGGTTACCGCCAACTGGGGATTACAACGGCCTACGCAGATTCCGGAATTCTTAGGTTCATACGAACATTTGCTGCTCCGCAAAAAAGCATGGGAAAACGACGGTAAAGATCCGCTGCAACAAGACAACGGATTGCTGACAGACGAATCATTGGAAGGTTTCCGCCTCGGACAAGACCCTTACCGGTATCCGGATGTAAACTGGTATGACGAAATGGTCAACAAGAGCGGTTCTCTCCAGCAACAATACAATATTAATATTTCCGGTGGTACCAAAGTAGTAAGATATTTCATTTCATTGGGATACCTGAACCAGGGGGGTATGTTTAAATATGGCGACTTACAGAAAGATTATAATCCGGAGGTATACTACCGCCGCTTCAATTTCCGGTCGAACATCGACTTGAACATCAACAAATACCAGACCGTATCTGCCAATATCTCCGGCCGTTCCGGTGAGATGAACGGATTCTCGGGTGCATCGGGCAGCTTCTTCCAAGGACTGATTGCCAAAGAACCCTGGAGACATCCGATCTATAATCCGGATGGCACGATTGCCGGTGTGGAAGGTTCGGGCAATCCGCTCTCTACCATTGCATATAGCGGATACGAAAACTCGAAGACCAACTATTATGATCTGGTAGGTACCCTGCACAACGACTTGAGTTTCATCACCGAAGGCTTGTCATTCGATATGAGCATCTCGTTCAACAACAATTTCGGTTCGACCAAAGTCTATACGGACGGTATCGATACTTATTATTACGAACCGAATTCCGGACGTTACGACCAGTTGGGAGAGGATTCTCCGTTCCGGTTCAAAGAAGATAAGAAAACCAACCCGATGAGACGTACGAACCTACAATTAAAGGTAGGGTATGCCCGTCGTTTCGGCAAGCATAACATCAACTCCATATTGGTTTATAACCAGCAGAAAACAACCAGTGGAAACAGTATACCAAGCGCATTGATGGGATATGCCGCCCGCGTAGAATATGGATTTGCAGAAAAATACCTGGGTGAAGTCAGCTTAGGATACAACGGCTCGGAGAACTTTGCCAAAGGACACCGTTTCGGATTCTTCCCTTCGGGTTCATTGGGATACGTCATCTCTGAAGAACCGTTCATGGCAAAAGTGAAAAACGTGATTCCTTTCTTGAAAGTAAGAGGTTCAATCGGTCTGGTAGGTAATGACAAATCCAAAGACCGCTTCCTGTACATGGGTGAATATGCTGCCCAAGGCATATATGCCGGTGGCGGAACCCCGAGTTTCGGATTCGGAACCACCAACCCTTCTACCAATGGCGGTATCTATGAAAAGAGAAACGAAAACAAGCTGCTTACATGGGAAACAGCCCTAAAAGGCAATATCGGTCTGGAAGCCCGCCTGTTTTCAAACGATCTGTTGACTTTCACCGCAGACTTCTTTAAAGAACATCGTAAAGATATCCTTCTTCAAGGACGTTCCACTCCACAAATCATCGGTTTGTCGAGCCCTTACCTGAATGTGGGTGAAGTAAAGAACTGGGGATATGAGTTCGAACTATCACATCGCCACCACATCGGAAAAGTAGATTATTACATCCGTGCCAATTACAGTTTTGCACGAAATGAAGTTATAAACTATGATGACCCCGCAGGAACTCCCGATTATCAGAAAATTGCCGGATTCAGAATCGACCAGTTCAAAGGTTACCAAGTTCTCGGATTCTTCCAGAACGAAGAGGAAATCAAGCATTCTCCCGACCAGACAACTTTAGGAGGCCCTATTATTCCGGGCGACTTGAAATACTGGGACCGCAATGGAGACGGCACACTGACAGAAGCGGACAAAGTGGCCATCGGCTATTCCCGCATTCCCGAAATCATGTATTCGGTCACTCCCGGTATCATCTGGAAAGGCCTGGAAATATCGGCACAATTCCAGGGAGCGGCTCATGCCTCTGTACTGTTTGCCGGAAATGCCGGTTATGAATTCGGTGGCGGTGCAGGCGGTGGCCAGGTTTCCAAAATACATCAAGACTATTGGACACCGGAGAACCCGAACGCATCCTATCCGTCACTACACATGGCAACTAAACACAGCAACAAAAACATCAACTCATTGCATCTGAAATCAGCCGCCTACCTGCGTCTGAAGAATGTACAGATTACTTATTCATTCCCTGCTTCCATCTATCGCAAATTGGGAATGACCGGACTGAAAGTTTACTTGAATGGAACGAACCTCTACACATGGTCTAAGATCGATAACTTCGACCCGGAAACCGTAAATGCCAGTGGAGAAGTTTATCCGCAACAAAGTGTCTATAATCTTGGTGTAAACATTAACTTTTAATCGAATATGAAAAAATTATTTATCATATATGTAATAGCGGCATCCATAGGTTTCTCCTCCTGTACAGGTTTGTTCGGAGAAGGACAGTTGGATATGGCTCCGGTAGAAGATATCAACGAAGACAAGATATTTTCGGACTATGCAATGTTCCGTCAGTATGCAGACCAGGCTTATTCTTACATGCCCGGTCATTTGGGACGCCTCTGGAACTCTTTGGTTTCGTCGATGGGTGACGAATCACGCAACAAGGGTGGTTGTACCGCTATCTTCAATAACGGAGCATGGGACGGTACACGAATGGATACCAGTAATAAAATGGTTGATGCCAACAACGAAATTTCGGACATGTGGCAGAATATGTACATCGGTATCCGCAAGGCCAATAAGATCATCGAAAACATAGACCGCATTCCCAACTTCCCGTCCGATGAAATCAAAGACCGTTGTTTGGGAGAGGCTTACTTCCTGCGTGCTTTCTTTTACTTCGAACTGATCAAACGTTGGGGCGGTGTACCTATCATCGACCATACACTGGTATTAAATCAGGATAATCTGGATTTACCCCGCGACACATACGAGAAATGCGTCGAGTTTATCGAAAATGATTGTAAAACTGCTGCCGGCCTGCTGCCCCTGAAGTATGCCGATGCTGACAACGGCCGCGCCTCGAAAGGAGCCGCACTGGCACTGAGATCCAGAACTCTGCTATATGCCGCCCGTCAATTGCACAACCCTACCAATGACATTGCCAAATGGGAAAAAGCAGCCAAAGCAGCCAAAGATGTAATCGACCTGAAACTCTATACGCTCTATCCGGATTATGTAAACATGTTCTTCCAGCCGGTTTGCAGTGAAATCATTATGAACCGTCCGCGCATCAAAATGAATTTTGAACAGGGACATACCAACGGAAGCACTTTCTGGACACGTTTTATTGCCACTCAAGGATACAATGGCTGGGCAGGAGAATGGGTTACTCAGAATCTGGTGGATATGTTTGAAGATTCTAAAGGTTACCCCATCACCAATTCGCAAATTTATAATGACGAAGATCCGTATGCCAACAGAGACCCGCGTCTGGACATGTGTATCTTACGCAACGACCGTTTCTGGTACGACCGTAAACTGGAATTTTGGGTAACAGCCGATGGAAAAGAATCGGGACGCGACAAGGGAACTACCCATATCAATGTTTTGGGATATGCCATCGCCAAATTCTGGCCGGAAACTCACCAGCGATATAAAGGAACTTCCACTTATATGAATTATATTTTCTTCCGTTATGGAGAAATACTGTTGAACTTTGCCGAAGCGCAAAATGAAGTAGGCGGTCCGGAGAGCTCATTGGAAGGACTCTCGGTTAGAGAAGTTCTGACAGAACTCAGGGCACGTGTCGGTCAGGTGCCGATTCCGGAAGACATTTCGGACAGTAGAGAAAGCATGCGCGAACGTATTTATAATGAACGTGCAGTAGAGCTCTGCTTTGAAGAACACCGCTGGTACGATGTACTCTCCTGGCACAAAGGAGTAGAATATTTCAATAAGGATATTTATGGTATCCGTGCCGTGAAAAATGCGGATGGCTCGTTCACTTATTCCCGCGAGAAGTATGAAAGTGCGACATTCAAAGAACACATGCATCTTTATCCGATACCGAATAACGAAGTGTACAAGAGCGCCGTATTGGAACAGAACCCGGGATGGAAATGATGGTATAAACCCTAAAATATGATTCAAATGAAGAGATTTATATATTTGTGCACCGTTCTGTGTACGCTGCTTTTATCGGTAACGCCGGTAAAAGCTCAAAAGACCCAAAAGAACTCGACAGTAACTGTTGAAGGTATTGTGGTCGATGAAAACAATGTCCCCATGCCCGGTATCACCGTAAATGTGCAAGAGAAACAGACAGATGCCGTAACGGATGAGGATGGTAAATTCTATATGTTGCTCGATCCGTCGGATGTATTGGTGGTCAACCTGAAAGGCTACCGTCCGGTAATCAAACGTCTCGACAATCAACCGGTCTATACGCTGAAAATGGTAAAATACCTGACGTATGAAGACGAAATGATCGGTGTGTCTTATGGAGAACAATCCAAAAGAAGCATGACTTCTGCCGTATCGAGCATCGGTACCGATGTAATTGAAAAGAACACGGTGAGCAGTATCGAACAGGCCATGAACGGAACGCTTTCCGGACTCTATTCAATTAAAAACGGAGGAGAAAAATTAGGTAAAAGCAACTATACCTTTTATGTACGGGGTATGGCTACCAATGCCAATGCCAAACCTCTGATCTTAGTGGACGATATAGAAGCCAACATCGACCTGATGGACTTTAATGAAGTGGAAAGCATCTCGGTACTGAAAGACGCATCGGCCCTGGCCATGTACGGCATGCGCGGAGCCAACGGTGTTATTCTGATCAAAACCAAACATGGTAGTGAAGTAAAACACTCGATCAACGTGGATATCCGTGCCGGATTCCAAACCCCCGAATACGTGTCCGACCGCTTAAACGCTTACCAATATTCAACACTCTACAATGAGGCTTTGAAGAATGACGGTTCGTCTCCCATGTATAATCCCGATATGTATCTTCGCTCGGACAGAGACCCGTATCTCTATCCGGATGAAAACTACAAGGATCGTTTCATCGGCAACAGTTCTCCTTTCCAGCACTATAATTTCTCTGCTTCGGGAGGTAACGGCCTGGCACGCTATTTCGTGACTGCCGGCTATATGAAACAAGAGGGACTTTTCAAGGATGCAAGTGCCAACAACATTTACGAACGTTTCAATTTCCGTTCCAATCTGGATATCAATCCCATCAAAGGAATGCTGTTCAATATTTTAGTTTCTGCCGCCATCGATAAAAACAAGGCTGCCAACACCGGTTCGGAAGTAGCGGCAGCTACCAACTCTGTGTTTAATACACTGATGACCCTGCCTGCCAATGCTTTCCCGATGTTCAATAAAGATGGCTCGCTCGGCGGTACTTCCGAATATCAGACCAACCCTTACGGACTGTTGAACCGTCACGGCTACCGGAAAGACGAATCCCGCCTGCTCAATGTACAGGTAAAAGGAAAATATGATTTGGATATGCTGTTGCCGGGATTGTCGGTCGATGCTTATTACGGTTTCGAAAACTTCAATATGCAATACTTGAGCATCAACAATACTTATGCCGTATTCCAGGAGAATACAGACGGTACGTATACGCAATTCGGTAAAGACGAGTATAAAAACAGCCGTAGTTCGGCCATGATGGACGGATTCTACCGCTATAACACATTGGGCGCAGGCCTTAACTACAACCACACCTTCGGAAGTGTACACGACTTGGCTGTCCGGCTGTTCTACAATCATTCCAGCGAAACGGTTCCGGGCGATAATCCGGATTATAAATATCAGGGACTGGCCATGCGTGCACAATATGGCTTCAACAAACGCTACTACGCAGAAGTAACAGCTTCTTATCAGGGTTCCAGCAATTACAGAAGCGGAAAACGTACCGGATTCTTCCCGGCCGTCGGATTGGCATGGGTTGCTTCGGACGAGAAATGGCTGCAATCGGCAGAAGCGATCGACTTCCTGAAATTCAGGGTCTCTTATGGTGTGAACGGTAACGACCAGACCGGCGGCCGCCGTTTCCCTTATCGTCAGGAATTCACTTCATCGGGCGGATATGCTTTCGGTAACCCGAACGGAAGCACCGACGGTTCACAGGAAGGAGTATTGGCCAATCCGGACGAAACATGGGAGAAATCATACAAGTTTAACGTAGGATTCGACTTGGAACTATGGAGAGGACTTTCATTTACCATGAACTATTTCAATGAAAAACGCCGGGATGTACTGGTAGATTATTCCAATATCGTTCCTTCATTAATCGGTATCGGCCTTTCCAAATACAACGGCGGATCGATCGATAACCAGGGTATCGACTTCAATGTGCTTTATAACAAGCAATACAAAAACGGCGGATTCTTTGTCGGAGGAAACATGTTGTGGGCAAAAAACAAGATTATCGACCTGAAAGAGATAGCTTACAAATATGCTCATCAATACCGCAAAGGACACTCCATCGGCACACGCTTCGGTTTCGAAACCAATGGCCTGTATACTCATCCCGACCAACTGATAAATGCCCCTACAGGTTCTTTCGGAAGTCCTGTCTTAGGTGACATCGTTTATAAAAACCAGAATCCGGAAGATGACAATGTGATCGACGAATCGGATATGGTAGCTTTGGGAAATTCATTGCCGGAAATCATATTCGGTGCTACATTGGGAGGTAATTACAAAGGATTCGACATTCAGTGCAATCTGGAAGGATCTTCTTTGTTCTCTACGCATTATATTCCGAACAAGTTTACTCCTTATGCCTATGAGAACCGTTGGAATCCGAATGATCCGGCTGTACAGACAGCCTATCCGGGACTGAGCATCTCCCGTGAATATAACACGCAGACATCGGATTTCTGGCAGAAGAAAACCTCTCTGCTCCGCATTTCATCCGCAGAAGTAGGCTATACATTCCCCAAACAACTGATGAAAAAGATCTTCCTTTCTTCATTGCGTGTTTATGTAAATGCCAATAATCTGTTCACTTTCTCAAATGCAATAGATGGCCGTAACCCGGAAGCGATGAATGCCGGATATTCTGAATATCCTTTATTGAGAACATTCTCTTTCGGTATATCTATCAAACTTTAAAAACACTACGATTATGAAAATCAATAAATATATTATAGGTTTAGGCTTGACTTTCTCTTTCCTTTTTGCCGGTTGCGATTCTTTTCTGGATCCGGCAAAAGACGGTAAATTAGGAGAAGAAGATATATGGAATGAAACCCGGCGTGCTTTCGGGTTCTTGAACGACGCATACAACAAGCTGCCAAGCGGATACAATTATATCGACAATGCGATGCTGGCAGCCGGATGCGACGAAGCGGTACACTCGGATGTGACAAGTGACATCAAAGGTTTTAATAACGGTACATGGGATTCTTACTTTCTGGTAGAAAACGTATGGAGCAAAAACTATGAGGGAATCCGCATCGTAAACCGCTTCCTTGAAAGAATCGACGATCTTAAAATGCCGGTTAAACCGACTGTTTCCGGAACGGACGAACAGTTGATCCGTACCCGTGAGCGTATGAAAGGAGAAGCATTTTTCCTGCGTGCCTATTTCTATTTCGAACTGATCAAACGTTACGGCGGTGTACCTTTATTTACAAAATCATTGACGGTTGAGGAAGCTCAGCAAGCCACCCGCGCTTCGTATGACGATTGCATGAAACAAATTATTGCCGACTGCGACTCGGCCGCCAACCGTCTGCCGGAACAATACAAAGGAAGTTCCGAAAGTGTGGGATTCGACGACAAGAAAGAATTGGGACGCCCCACTACCGGAGCCGCTTACGGACTGAAATCACGCGCATTGCTCTACTGGGCAAGCCCGTTGAACAATCCCGGCAATGACAAAGAACGCTACAAACGCTCGGCCGATGCTGCCCAATTGGTTGTAAAATCGGCCTTCAGATACAAGCTGATGAACTTTACAGACGACAGCGAGTCATTTACCGATTTATATGCCGTCAGCGAAAACTTCCTGCAATATCATCGCGAAATCGTGTTCTCTACCAAGTATAACAATACGGTGTCGGTTGAGCAACAGAACTCCCCGTTGACTATGGGAGGAAAAGGCTTGACCAACCCGACACAAAACTTGGCAGACGCTTTCGGTATGGCAAATGGCAAAGGGATCAATGAACCGGGATCGGGATACGATGAAGATCATCCTTACGTAGGCCGCGACCCACGTTTCTACATGACTTTCGCATATGACGGATCTGAATTCACCGTGAATGATAAAACCCAGACCATTGAAACATTCGAAGGCGGAAAAGATGCCACCGCCACCAATAAGACAGCAACCAAAACGGGATATTACCTGAAAAAACTCCTGTCACCGCAAGCCGTATGGGACGGAAGAACCAATAACATCACCCGTACCTGGATATTGATGCGTTATGCCGAAGTGCTGCTGAATTATGCCGAAGCCATGAACGAATATTGCGAATCGCCGAGTCAGGCACCGAACGACTCAATCTATAAAGTAGTGGAACTGATACGCAAACGTGCAGAATTGAGCCCGTACAAATTGCCTGCCGGACTGACAAAAGAGGAGATGCGCGAAGTAATCCGCAACGAACGCCGCGTGGAACTGGCATTTGAAGAACATCGCTTCTTCGATATCCGCCGTTGGCGCCTGTTAGACGATCCGCAGGAGAAAGCCGACTATCTGAAAATAGAAGGTATGCAAATTGTAAAAGATGATAATGACGAACCTCATTACAGTAAATATACCGTAGAAAACCGGGTATTTGACGAACGGATGTATCTCTATCCGATCCCGAAATCCGAAATATTGAAAGCACCGGGAATTACTCAGAACCCGGGATGGTAGTCAACTAAAGGGAGTTAATTAAAGGGAGAAGGGAGAAGGAAGAATGGAGAGGGGAGAAGTACTATGCAGGGTGATAAGGCTGCGTAGTATTTCTCCCCTCTCTTTTTTATACTATTTCTTTCTCTCTTTTTACATTTAAAGAAATAACAGGTTCCAAATAGCAATATATCACCTTGATTTTGCCCCCCCCTTCATCGCCTTCACCTTTTTCCTGTATGGCCGATAAATAAGGGGATAGAGGGTGAAGCCTGCTCTTTTTCTGACCACCGTGCAAAGTGAGCCTGAGCACGGTGGCCAAGGAGGATAAGGTCCGTGCTTATACTTCGTAAGCATGCTCCTTATGCTCCGTAAACACACTCCTTATGCTCCGTAAGCATATTCCATAGTACGTGCCTTCACCCTGTATATCCGATGAATAAGTCGATTGAGAAAAAAGATGAAGATGGTGAAGGAGGTAAAAACATATTGAATACAGGTTATTTTAAAGAATAACCCTGCTTATGAAAAGAGACAGCATTCTTCCGGAAAAAGATGTCACGTCTTTTTTTGAAAGATGCTTGTCTCTCCAAAAAAGATGCTACGTCTTTTTTGGAAAGATACTTGTATTTCCGGAAAAGATACTACGTCTTTTTAAGGAATCTCCCCACTCAGCTCAATATAAAAATCACGCTGTATGGCATTTCTCCCCTCTCCCTTTAATTAACTCCCTTTCTGCAATTCTGGGGTGATACTCCATAGAACGATTTAAAACACTTACTGAAATAACGGGGCGATGAAAATCCGAGTTGATAGGATATTTCTGAGATATTCAAATTCGGCTGATTATTAAGTAAGTACATAGCCTCCTCGAGTTTTATTTTCAGAGTCAGTTCGTTAGGGGTAAGGCCGGTAATCTCCTTTATCCTTAGATACAGCTTACTGCGGCCGATACCCAGTTCGGAAGCCAATACGTTCATATCAAAATCTATATCATCAAAATACTTTCTGATGATCGCCGTAGCACGATCTATCAATTCCTGATCCTGCTCATTGACGGCATTAGAAACAAGTGGTGTTTGAGACATATGGTTAAACCTTTCGTAAAGCATCCGACGGGTTCTCACCAAATTATTACAACGCGATATAAGTACTTTAATATTAAACGGTTTAGTTACATAGTCATCCGCACCGAACATATATCCTTCGACGGTATATTCTACAGAAGTCTGTGCCGTAAGCAGAACCACAGGAATATGTGATACTTCCAGGCTGTTTTTAATCTTATGACACATCTCCTTACCGGACATTTCCGGCATCATCACATCACTTAACACAATATCAGGGTGCAACTGACGGGTGGCTTCAAATCCTTCTTTCCCATTAGTAGCTTTATAAACACGATAGATGGGAGAGAAAATATCCTCCAGCATATCCAATATCTCCAGATTATCCTCTACGATAAGGATGGCCGGCTTATTAGCAGAATCTTTCAGTTCATTATCCGTATCTTCCGCCTTTTCCTTATCACCGGTTTCCGGTTCCTTTTCCGATTCTTCGGATATCAGTTCTTCCAAACTCAGTCCTTCCGAAATCTCATCCTTGATCAAATGAAAATTAGATTCATTATCACTCAGCATATCTTTCGGAAAATGCTCATTACCCATCAGCAAAGTAACAATGAAAGCACTGCCTTTTCCTACCTCACTCTCTACACGGATACTACCCTTATGCAACTCCACAATCCCTTTGGATACTGCCAGACCGATACCAGTACCCAACGTAAACTCCGAACTTTGCCCGTCGACCTGATAAAAACGGTCGAATATCTTATGAATAGACTCCTCCGATATACCTACTCCATCATCTTCCACCCTTATTTCTACCTCATTCTTCACCTTACGGATAGAAACCGTGATATTGCCTTTTACCTTTGTATACTTAAAAGCATTGGATAACAAATTGAATATTACTTTCTGCAATTGAACCGGATCGAACCATAAGTTCAATTTCTCTTCCATATGTTCGAACTTATAATTTACAGAATGCTTTAAGGCATATTCGTAGAAAGACATGTAGATCTCTTTAGTGAAAGCTACGATATCCATGTATTCCACTCTCAGTTTCAGGAATCCCTGCTCCTGTTTACGGAAGTCGAGCAATTCCGATACCAGATCGCGCATGTGCCGGGCATTCTTATAAATCTTCAATACACGGTTATACACAGACGGATTAAGTTTGTTGAGTTGCAATAACAGCTCCACCTGCACGATAATAAGGGTCAGCAACGTGCGGAACTCATGCGAAATATTGGTAAAGAAACGTAGTTTCGTCTGATTCAACTCTTCAATATATCCTTTTTCTTTCCTTTCGTATTCCAACGAAGCTTTCAGTTTGGCCTGCCGTACGTTAAAACGGAATATGGCATATAAAATACCAACCACAATCAAAGCATAAAGCAGATAAGCCCAGACTGTAGCATAAAATGGCGGATTGATCTTGATATCAAGTTCTATCTGCTTGGTTTCGGCTTTGGAATCTTCCCAGACCTCCCGGACAATCAACCGGTATTTGCCGGGACTCAAATTATTATAACTGATAACATTGGAATGTGCCGGAAACCAAGTATCGTCAAGTCCTACCAGCTTATATTCATACTGGAAATCATTGTTGGAAACATAATTCGAAGTAGCAAATTCCACAAACAGATTGTTCATATTATAATCTAACTCTATCTCTTTACAGTAAGAGAGAGCGGTAGGCAAAATTCCGGATTCATCTCCCGGTTTGACTTCTTTATTATACATCCAAAGTTTGTCAAAATAGAGCTGGTATTCCTTTTTAGTGGTATAGAGCAACTGTTCGTAAAGGGATGTCAACCCATCAATTCCACCAAAGAATACTTCACCGTCTTTTGTGGAATAGACACTCGATCCCTGACTGAAACTCATTTGCGGAATTCCACAAACATGCTTCAGAAGCCTATTCTGCGGATCGAAAAAAGATACGCCTTTATTATGCAATATCATCAGGTAATTATAAGGCGATTCGGTGATGTAATAACAATAATTACTCTGTAAATCCCCCTTCTCCGCCGTAAAATTCCGGAATGTATCCGTATCGGGAAGATAAAGAAACAAACCGGAACCAAGCGTACCGAAAAAGAGATTTCCCTTACTATCCTCCAGAATATGGGTAATCCGGAATTTACCTATCGACGTGGTATCTTCCAATACCGGATTATATTCCTTTATCTTATTATCAGTCAGATTGATACGCACAACACCACCATCCGATTTGGCAATCCACATCCTGTCTTTGCTATCAATCAGAAAAGTTTCATAATAGAATTTACGTTCTACCGCCTGATTTACCTGTTCGTCGGTAGACAGCGAAGAAAATGTTTCGTTTTTCAAATCCATTCCATACACTCCTGCCTGCGTCAACACGATAAGCCGGTCTTTATAAAACTGCATGTCATTCACAATATCATTGGGCAGTGACAGAGGATCTCCCGGATTATTTTTCAAAACTCTTATCCTTTGCGACTTTATATCAAAAACATTCAGTCCTCCAGTATGAGTTCCGATATATAGCAGATCCCTGTCTTTCAAGTATCTGATACATTTCAAATTATTATGGCTTATACTTCCGGGAGTACTCCCTTGCATGAAACTTTTAAATTGCTTGGTCTCACGGTTGAAGAAATTCAACCCGCCGCCTTCGGTACAAATCCAGAGATTACCATTTTTATCTTCCACCATCTTGCCTACAAACGGAAAACTGAGATAGTTTGGATTGTTTCCTCCCAATGCGCCATAAAAGTGATAGATATCGGCCCTCGGATTAAAACGGTTGATACCCCCGAAATAAGTTCCTACCCAAATGTTACCTTGCATATCTTTATACAGGCTGAATACCGAAGAATGGCTCAAACTATAAGGTACATTGTCTATCTGAGTATAGCATTTCCACTTATTGGTAATAGGGTCATATTTGTTTAACCCATAAAAAGTACCGATCCATATATTTCCGAACTCATCCTCTACAACGCTTCTCACATGATCGTCCGAAAGGCTTTCCTTATCGGGCGAATTACGGAAATTGGTCACTTGATTCTGAGAAGATATTCTATAAACTCCGCTCATATCCGTACTTACCCACAAATCATTTCTCTTACTCTTATAAAGATGCTTTACAAAAACATCCGATAATACCAGATGGGGGGCGAAAGGATTATTTACAGAAACCGAAAACAAATTGTTTTCCGTTCCGATCCACAGATATTCTCCATCCGAAAAAATACAATTTCCATTTCCGAATTTCGGATCGAAATCACAAAATTTATGCAATCCTTCTTTTCCTTCCAGATAATAAAAAACGGTATGATCCGACAGTACCCAAAGAGTATCATTCGCATAGTAAATGCCATTGATTTCCTTTTGTGCCAAACAAATGAACTCCTGTGTCAAAACATCGTATTTCACTAAATCGTGTCCGGCGCGCAGATAAATGGCTCCTTTCCGATTGCCATAAATGGAGTAAATTTCATTCTGAGTCAATCCTTTATTATTCTGAGACGGACGAAAGGTAGTAATTTCCCGTCCGTTATACCTGTTCAATCCTTCAAAAGAACCGAACCACATAGCTCCTGTCTCATCCTGATAAAGAGAAAAGATGCTGATTTGAGTCAACCCGTCTTTAATCCCCAAATGATGGAAATAAACATCATTAGCCCTGGAAAAGGAAAAAGATAAAAAACACAGAACCGATATCAGCAAAGTTTTGATCGCCGTTTTACTCAATAGATGATTTATTCTTTTTTTTATCATAGCCGGTAAGACATTTTGTCTTTTTAGTATTAGTTATATATAAGAAGCAAATATAAATAAAATATATAAATTATACAACATTACAACTAAGTCTTTAAACCAAACAGACAGCAAAATAAAAAGCGGCCTATCTCTAAGAGATAAGCCGCTTTCCCAAAACCGGATAACGATTTATTAATAGTTTTCTTTTTTTACTTCAAAATAAGCTTGCGGATGTAAACATGCCGGGCAAACTTCGGGAGCTTCCTTGCCGATAGTGATATAGCCGCAATTGCGACATTGCCATACTACTTCGCCTTCTTTAGCAAAAACAGAAGCTGTCTCAATATTATTTACAAAAGCACGATATCTTTCTTCATGGCCTTTTTCGGCAACAGAAATATTGCGATACATGGCAGCGATTTCATAAAAACCTTCCTGTTCGGCTACATCGGCAAAATGCGGATAGTCTTGCGACCATTCTTCATGCTCACCGGCAGCAGCTTCCAACAAATTGTTAAGAGTAGTACTGATAACTCCGGCAGGATAGCTGGCAGTAATTTCTACCATACCGCCTTCAAGATACTTAAACATACGTTTTGCATGTTCTTTTTCCTGATCAGCCGTTTCAGTAAAAATAGCAGCGATTTGTTCGTAACCTTCTTTTTTTGCAACACTTGCATAATAAGTGTAACGCATTCTTGCCTGTGATTCTCCGGCAAATGATGTCAACAGATTTTTCTCTGTTTGAGTACCTTTAATACTTTTAGCCATAATAGTCTTATATATTTAATTAATTAGTATAATTACGTCAGTGTTGTTTATTTATAACACAAATATACGGATTATGTTCAAAATAAGTATGTTTTTCTTTATTAATAAATTCTATCGGATCATTGATAAATTCTATCTAAATCAAATTATATGCTTAAAAACATACTATTAGATTTATTTTATGTAATTTTGCAACCTCTATTTAGCAAAACTGATAAAATCACATATAATTTTCGTATACATTAACGTATTATAGCATTAATAAAATGAAAATTTTAGCATTCAAACCAAAGCTGTTTTCTACACTAAAAAATTACTCGAAAGAGACGTTCACAGCCGATCTTATGGCAGGTATCATTGTAGGTATCGTAGCTCTTCCATTGGCTATCGCATTCGGTATCGCATCGGGGGTCTCTCCCGAAAAAGGTATTATCACCGCCATCATTGCAGGATTTATCATTTCACTGTTAGGTGGAAGCAAAGTACAGATCGGAGGTCCGACCGGAGCATTTATCGTTATTATTTATGGTATTATCCAACAATACGGAGAAGCAGGACTCATCGTCGCCACTTTAATGGCAGGAGTCATCTTGGTATTATTGGGTGTATTCAAATTGGGAGCAGTCATCAAGTTCATTCCCTATCCCATTATCGTAGGTTTTACAAGCGGTATCGCCGTAACTATCTTTACCACACAGATCGCCGATATTTTCGGATTGAACTTCGGAGATGAGAAAGTACCGGGAGACTTTATAGGAAAATGGCTGATTTATTTCCGTCATTTCGACACAGTGAACTGGTGGAATACTATCGTAAGTATCATCAGTGTGGTCATCATCGCCATCACTCCTAAGTTCTCAAAAAAAGTGCCCGGCTCTCTGATTGCTATTATTGTAGTGACAATTGCCGTATATCTGATGAAAGTATATGGTGGCATCGATTGTATCGATACCATCGGTGACCGTTTTACTATCAATTCCGAATTGCCTGATGCAGTAGTCCCCTCACTGAATTGGGAAGCCATTAAAAATTTGTTTCCGGTAGCCATTACAATCGCTGTATTGGGGGCCATCGAATCTTTGCTTTCGGCCACAGTAGCCGATGGTGTGATAGGAGACCGGCATGATTCCAATACGGAACTGATAGCCCAAGGTGCTGCCAACATCATAACTCCCTTATTTGGCGGTATCCCTGCAACAGGAGCCATTGCCCGTACGATGACCAACATTAATAACGGTGGAAAAACTCCTGTAGCCGGAATCATTCATGCAGTTGTCCTGTTGCTTATCCTTCTATTTCTAATGCCATTGGCGCAATACATTCCCATGGCATGTCTGGCCGGTGTACTGGTCATCGTTTCTTATAATATGAGCGGATGGCGCACATTCAAGGCATTATTGAAAAATCCGAAATCGGACGTTACCGTATTGCTGATCACTTTCTTCCTAACCATCATCTTTGATCTGACCATTGCTATTGAAGTAGGATTAATCATTGCCTGTGTATTGTTTATGAAACGTGTAATGGAAACCACCAAAATTTCTGTTATTACCAACGAAATAGATCCGAATTCTGAACTCGACATAGCCGTCCATGAAGAACATCTGAGTATTCCAAAAGGGGTAGAGGTATATGAAATCAACGGTCCTTACTTCTTTGGTATCGCTACACAATTCGAGGAGGTTATGGCACAGTTGGGAGATCGCCCCGCCGTTCGTATCATCCGCATGCGTAAAGTGCCCTTTATCGACTCAACCGGTATTCACAATTTATCCAACCTGTGCAGAATGTCTCAAAAGGAAAAGACAACAATCGTACTTTCGGGAGTCAATGAGAAAGTACACAATGTACTCAGAAAATCCGGTTTCTATGAATTATTGGGAGAAGAAAACATATGTCCGAATATCAATGTGGCCTTAGAAAGAGCAAAAGAAATTATTGGAGAAAATTGAGGAATTGAAAGTTAAAAGTTGAGAGTTATGATGATATATTGCATATAGTCAATTCTCTACTAAAAATAAGGTTGAATAGATACAAACGAACTATTCCAATATAGAAAACATCCCCATGTTGCCGTGCAGAACATGGGGATGTTGTGTAATAAAACATGGGGATGTTATCAGGCAAAACATCCGGATGTTGTCTATCTACGTCTTAATAAGAAGCAGTAGCACGAATACCGGCTTCTGTCAATAAGGATACTATTCTGTCCAATTCTTCATGTGTAGCTTTCTCCAGATCATGATCCGGTGTTTCACGATCGATCGTATATATCATCACTTGCCGGGGAGCTATTGCTTTTACGGCTTCAAGCCAAGGCAAGACATATTTATCAGAAGTATTATCCACATCTTTACCTTGGTAAGTGCCTTTCATAAACATAGTCTGGATAATGCAGTTTCCTTTGAATGCCTTCAAATGTTCCACGATATCGGACACGGTATACTTTCCTGCCGGACGATCTACCAAATGAATATACTCATCATCCACCGTATCGAGTTTCAGTATATTATTATCTATCTTATTCAATGCCTCAAAAACAGCAGGGCGATGAATAAATGTGGAATTACTTAACACACTTACTTTTGCATTCGGAAAATATTTATCACGAAGTGCCAATGTATCTTCTATGATTTCTGGAAAATGAGGGTGTGCCGTAGGCTCACCATTACCGGCAAACGTCAGTACATCGGGAAAAGGACCGTTTACCTGCATATCTTTTAAGCGGGTTTCCAAAGCTTCCCGCACTTCTTCACGGGTAGGTAACGCTTTGGAAGGACGATGATCGGCATTAAAACCACATTCACAATAAATACAATCGAACGAACATACCTTTCCATCGGAAGGTAAAAGATTTATTCCCAATGATACTCCCAAACGGCGGGAATGAACAGGACCGAAAATAGGAGATGGATAAATAACAGTCATATCTATTTACTATTTGACGATTTGCGATTTTATGATTCAAGACTGATTAATTATTATGTATAGCTTGATGATTTATAAGCGAGCTATGATAATTTATCAAATCAGTCTTACCATATACTTGCACAAATATATTAAAACTTTAAGCGCAATTGCATCTGCAGGTCCGCTTTTTTATTGCTTGCTATCAAATCATAACCCGAACCAATCTCACTGCGGTTCATGTATATAGTCTGGCCGAACTTGGCTATTACCATCCAGTGTGTATTCAAATCGTAACGCAGATTGATGGCTACACGCACTCCTTCTCCTTGAAAAGAAGGGGTATAAAAAGTATAAAGCAGACCTTTTTCTGCAATATACACCCGGGTATCATAATCATCCGTATGAAAATAACTTCCCTGCAATTCTGTTTTCAACGGAAAATGAAGTGGCTTGCAAGTTATTATCTGTGTAAGCTGATAACCTTGGCCGGGTAATTTTCCCAATGAATGAAAATGATTATAATCGGCCGTTGTACGGAAGGAAAACAACTCTCCCTGTGAATAGTTCAGCCGATAGCATAACCGATGATGATAAACAGGCAATGTTATTTTTCCGTTTGTTCCCGAAACATCCCTTTCTTTCCGCTTGTAACGATAATTCAGATACATAGTAAGATTTTCGTGAGGAGCAAAAGTAACCTGTAGCAATCCGTCCACACCCTGAGAAGGTTTGCTTATCCTGTATTTCCACCAGGGAAAAGAAAATAAATCAATGGAAGCAAACAGTTTCCAATAACGGGATGGAGTTATTTCACCACTCAGATACCAGCCATTTTCATTTTGAACACTGCTGCTTTCACCAAACGAACGGGCAAACATAGCCCAATAATCATGCGAATAATAACGATAGATAAGCGATAAATGAGCACCCTGCATAGGAGAATACCGTATCTTGTTTAAAGTAGCAAATCCTTTTTTTCCGATGGCCGTTTCACCCTGAAAAGAAAAGCGATGCCAACGGTATCCGTATTCCAATCCGGCATTATAAAATCGATTGCCATGCATATTATATTTTGAATATTCCCGCAAATCGGGTTCAAAAGGATGATTAAAGAAATAGTATATACCTGTCAGTCCCAATTTCAGGTGATTGTCCGTGTAAGTTATGTTTCCACCTGCCAATTGCATTGTGAAAACATTCTTCTTGTCGACCTCTTTCCGGCTACGATGCAAACCGGTTTTATAGATAGAGGTTATTTCTCCTTCTTGAACCACCCCATCCATATGGCGATACGAGTAAAAACCCGACAAAACAAAATACTTATTCAAATTTACGGCGGCAGCTATCCCTCGAAAGTAATTGTATTCATCCGTAGAAGAATGCTTTCGTATGCCACCACTCCGAAACGTAAATGAAGAAAAGCTTGCTCCTTTACCCATTAAAAAATCGGTACTTATCACCAATCCTTGTCCGAAGCTTAAACGATAATTACCCAAAGCTAAAGTTTTCAACCGGCCTAACCTACTTATGAACAAATAATATGAATAGTAATCATACCCTTGTTTATTGTGCAATGCTCCAAAGGGTTCACCGGCATCTTTCTCACCGGTCATTCCGGCATAAATATGCTCTTTATAGCGGAATCCATATCGCAGAGAGTGGTATACAGGAGGGCCTAAATAAGTTTGTTCATACCCTTTACGGGTATAAAATGGAATATCCATGCGAGTTAATAACTCATGTTTCCCATACTTGAATATGCTTTTTAGCGATGGATAAGCCTCTCTCTTATGAACCGGTTGTACACAAACAAAAGGAAGTAAATAATGAATCGTTTCCCAGTCCATTTCTTCCACCAACTGTAATTCATAAATAGTCTGCATTTGCCCATTGATATAGACGTATGCCAAAAGATTTTCAATCTGAATATCGTTGAGAAAAGGAAATCGTTCCAACTGCTCTTTTGTGGCCGAATTCAAATTGACAGGTTGCTGAATTCGTTCAGAAAGTTCTTCGATGACATTTTCCCAATCTAATTCTTCTTCATCGTTATTAACAGAGATATCCTCCATTACATCATCCAGAAAACTCACAGAAGGGTTTTGAGCATTATTAACAGGTATTATCAACAGAAAGTTAATAACTATGGACAGGCGTAAAAGCCATGTGTTTTTCATCTAATTTTACTTTTACAAGATGACGAAGATACTTTAAATAGGTTAACACTACAAGGAATTGAACAAATAATAAAATAATCTTGTAATTTTGCAGTATGAATATAAGGCCTAACATAGTAATACTTACGCTGTTCGCTCTGTTTTTTGTATCTCTATCCAGCCGGGCACAAGAGAAGCAAAACAATGGCGGATATCTTGTTCCGGTCTGTATTTACGAAGGAGATACCATTCCTTACGTTCAACTACGAACTGTCTATATATTCAAACCGCTAAAATTCAAAAATGACAAAGAGCGGAGAGAATATTACAAATTGGTGAGAAATGTCAAAAAGGTGTATCCCATTGCCCGTGAAATAAACCGGACTATCCTCGAAACATACGAATATCTACAAACCCTGCCGAACGAAAAAGCCCGGCAACGTCACATCAAAAAGGTAGAGAAGGGCCTCAAAGAACAATATACGCCACGCATGAAGAAATTAACTTTTGCACAAGGTAAATTGTTGATAAAGTTAGTGGACCGACAAAGCAATCAAACCTCGTTTGAACTGGTCAAAGCCTTTATGGGCCCTTTCAAAGCGGGTTTCTATCAAACATTCGCTGCTCTTTTCGGTGCCAGTCTTAAAAAGGAATATGACCCGGCAGGAGAAGATAAACTCACTGAACGGGTGGTATTGCTGGTGGAAAACGGACAAATTTGAGAGAGTTGAAAGCCTTTTTTAGTTGAAAGTTGAGAGTTGAAAGTTACTATGCAGCGTGTATATATAGCGCAGCCAACTTTCAACTTTCAACTAAATTAAGCTTTCAACTGAATAAAGAGTTCCCATATCACAATTCCTGCCGTCACAGATACATTCAGTGAATGTTTCGTACCATATTGAGGAATTTCAATGCAGCCGTCCGAATGATCGATCACTTCCTGTTGCACTCCTTTCACTTCATTTCCCATGACAATGGCATATTTCTTCGTTTTATCCAATTTCAATTCATCGAGCATGACACTTCCTTCAGCTTGTTCCACCGAATAAACGATATATCCCTCTTTTCTGAGGTTATCAACAGCATCAACAGCGTTATTAACATACTTCCAGTTTACAGTGAATTCAGCACCTAAAGCAGTTTTATGCATTTCCGGATGCGGAGGAGTGGCCGTAATACCACACAAATAAATACATTCAATACGAAAAGCATCCGATGTGCGGAATACAGAACCGATGTTATGTAGACTTCTGATATCATCCAATATCACTACCAAAGGCAGTTTATCAGCCTTTTTAAATTCTTCTGCACTGATCCTGTTCAGTTCGGTTATCTTCAATTTTCTCATATTCTTCTGTTCTTTATGCAAAGGTAATTCTTTTCTGTTAACATGCCTGTTTATAACCGTTGAAAACCTGTCAAAACTTTCGGCAAAGATTTTGAAAACTATCTCTTGCATTATTCAAAAGAAGGTATAAAGAAACTGTGGAATGAACAATCCAAAAAAGTTAATATAAACTTTCGACATATTCTTAAACATATTTTTCAGTACATAATGCCCTGTTTATATCCATAAAGTTTTTAACTTTGCACTTTATCAACAAGATGTTAATAGATAGCAAAAGATAGCTTATTATCAATCGATAGACTCTTTTCAGTCCGTTCATAACCTACTGATAATCGTTTATTGGAGACTAATAACTAATCTGGCAAGAAAAATCGCTTTTATTTGCTAACACTATTAACAGGTTATTATCACTAACAAAGAATTTCTTTCTAAAAGGAAGAGAAAATAAAATTATTATGAATGAACTCATAAAAGCTATTAACGAGCTGAAGAAAGAGAAGAATGCAATCATTCTGGGTCACTACTACCAGAAAGGTGAAATACAGGATATCGCTGATTACGTAGGTGACAGCTTGGCTTTGGCTCAATGGGCTGCCAAAACGGAAGCGGATATCATTGTGATGTGTGGTGTTCACTTTATGGGCGAAACGGCCAAAGTACTCTGTCCGGATAAGAAAGTGTTGGTGCCCGATATGAATGCCGGTTGTTCATTGGCCGACAGTTGTCCGGCCGATCAGTTTGCACAATTTGTCAAAGAGCACCCGGGATATACGGTAATATCCTATGTAAACACTACGGCAGCCGTAAAAGCGGTGACCGATGTGGTAGTAACCTCCACCAATGCTAAGCAAATCGTGGAAAGCTTTCCCAAAGATGAGAAAATTATTTTCGGGCCCGACCGTAATTTAGGGAATTATATCAACTCAGTTACCAACCGGCAGATGTTATTATGGGACGGTGCCTGCCATGTGCATGAACAATTTTCGGTAGAAAAGATTTTGGAACTGAAAGCGCAATATCCCGATGCTGTCGTACTTGCACATCCCGAATGTAAAAGTACGGTGTTAAAGTTGGCCGATGTTGTCGGTTCTACAGCTGCCCTGTTGAAGTATGCTGTTAACAGCAGTGAACAACGGTTTATTGTAGCCACCGAATCGGGTATTCTGCATGAGATGCAGAAGAAATGCCCGGAAAAGACGTTTATCCCCGCTCCTCCGAACGATAGTACCTGTGCATGCAATGAGTGTAGCTTCATGAGATTAAATACGCTGGAGAAGCTCTATGACTGTCTGAAGAATGAAGCACCGGAGATATTAGTCGATCCGGAAGTGGCGGAAAGAGCGGTGAAGCCGATAAAGAGGATGTTGGAGATATCGGCGAAGTTGGGATTATAGATTATAATAAAATCAATAATGGCTTGCAAGTTGGTTCTTCGTTGCAAGCCATTATTGGTTTTATCTTATGAACAGTATTTTAGTAGCTATTCCTTCTTTTCCTTCTGCATTAGCGGCTAATACGAAATAAACTCCTGAAGGAACTCGTTTTCCTTGTTGATTTTTCCCGTCCCATGTGAATTGCCCCCCAACAGAAGTTCCCTCATGAATTAGTTTACCACTGACATTGGTTATTTTTATATCAGTATCTTGTACAAGTCCTGTGATAGTAATAACTCCTGTATAATCTGGTTTTACGGGATTAGGGTATGCGTATACATTATCTTCTACAAAATTATCTTCTGGTTCTGTTGCATCGCTTTGATAAGATACTAACCCTTTACTTGTACCAATAAAAACTTCACCAGTATGTGGATGGATGGCAATAGATTGTATATTATTTGATAAAAGAGGGCTATTTTCTGCTGTAAAATGATGAATTGTTTCCAAACCATCAGGACTTAATAAGTATATTCCATTCATTTCTGTTCCTATCCATTTACGATTTCCACCATCTACGGCAATTGCATTTATTTTATCATTTGCTAATAGAAAATCTGCCAGATTAGTTCCATCATCACGTGGAACCTTTATTTGTGTACAATAAAAATCATCTTCAAAAAAATTAGAAGGATTATTAAGTATGATAGGTCCTTGTCCTGTACCTATCCAAATAGCTCCATTTTTATCTTCTGTAATACAATAAATGCCATTATGACTGAGTATTGTACCGTCTTGATTAGTAAAATTCTTAATAAATTTATGCTTATCGTCACTAGAATCTTCTAAAGTTCCTTTTGTGTCTAAACAAAATACTCCATAATCGGTCAACCATGCTGAAGTAGCCCAAAACCATCCTCTTTTATCGAAAATAGTATTTTCAAGATTGGTACGATCTGACATTTCTGTATGATTGAGGGATATCCACTTATTGTCATTTTTTAAAATGTGAATTGTTTTTCCTGGAGTGCAATTTAACATCCAAAGATTATTATCATTATCATATATAAGTCCATTTACTCGAATATAGTGATATTCATTTTTAGGAACGGCAGTTTCTAAAGTGCTATTATCAGTTGTATATAATTTAATAAATTTTCCATTCTTAAATTCATATAAACCTTCTCCTGCTGATGCGGCAAAATGGTGATTTTCATCATTTGGATCCTGCACAATAGAAGTTATATCTTTATATTCTACATTAGTCTGTTCATTTATTCCTTCTTCTTGAAAACTGTTCCAAGTATTATTTTCAAATGTCATAATAGTTCCCTTTTCGTTGAATCTATTGTCAGTAATACCTCCTCCGGTTATCAAAAGCTTTCCTTTTTCTATTCTCATATAGTATGGTAAGTTTCTTTTAGGGCTATTAGGTATAATTGAGGAAATAGTTTTTTCTAATTCGTTTGACTCCTCATTATATTTAAATCCTATTAATCCATTATCATATTGGCTTCCCCAATATATTCCATTACTATAGGAAAAATGTTCTATTTTTAATTGATGATTTAAATAATGGGGAGTGTCTTTCAAATTATCAAAAATAACAAGAGAATTATTGTTACCTGTTAAAAGTTTATTACTATATATATTCATATATGTATAATAACCGGAGATTAATTTAGAACAACTATAATCTTCTTTATTAATAATATAAATTCCATTTGAAAGTATGTTTCCGATTAATTCTCCATTATATAATGATAAGAACTTAAAATTTGTATTTGATACTTTTTTCCAATTGTTAATATCAAGTAAATTATCGGTTAATGTAGCTATGAATAATCCTTCGGACGACGCTGCATAAATATGAGTATCATTAACAACACAAGCATTAATTGTTTTATTCAATATGTAAGCATTACTTATTTCTTTTTTTCTCAAATTTATAGTGATAATTCCAAATGAAGTAGAAAGATATGCATATTCATTGATGAAAAAGATATGATTAACATCTTTTTTTTGGGTCATATTTTTATTCATATAATCGGGTAGATTATAGATATCTTGATTATTTATTAATAAATCTATGTTTGCATTAGAATATATAATAAGTAAAGTTTTATATTCTTTATTGTAAGCAATATATGAAATATCCGTGTCATTTAAAGGATTATTTTTCGAGTAACATTGGATACTTGTATCTTCTTTATCATAAGAAAATAGACTTCCGTTTCCTATGGCATAAATGAGATTACCGACAGGTTCTGTACGAGTTACATTATGATAAGAAAGATAACTTTGCCAACTACCGATAGCATGTTGTGCACATAGGAATGGGGTAATAATTAGAAATAAAATACAAATATGGATTATTTTCTTTTTCATAAGTTGAGCAGATTTAAAAAAAGCACATAGATTTTCTATATGCTTTTTATATTAACTTGTTTATAACTTGTTTATTGTATGGAATACAGGAATTTGTATAGTTTATGAACAGCTTGTGCATGATGACTTATTTTATCTTTTTATTTTTGAGTTCACATTTTATATTTGTTATAGATAAGCTGAATTTTTGGACTTAAAATCTCAATATTATTTAAGATACTAGATATTTCTTCCAGTTTATGTAAATTATTGGTAGTAAAGACAAGTTTTTCTTTCATGATGCGTTATATATTATATTATGTATTACACAAATGTACAAAATGATATTTGCTATACAATGAATTAGATAAAAAAATAATTATGAACAGTTATTCCAAGATTCAAGTATATATATCTACATTATTATTTATTGTAATAAATGTATTGTTTTATTTTAAGTATATAGGTAGAGTTTCTCCGCTTATTGGGGTGGCTTCTATATTATGTTATATTGTATTTATATATTTTTTATTTTTCTTTTATAAAAAGAAGGGGAAATTATTTCATTCTACATTTCAAATATTATTATTGATTGTTTTTGCCATAAGCTCTGTAATTACTCTTTTCTATATTCCTAAAGAATCATTAAATGTGGATAGATGGGAAATGATTGAAATTTTTTGGGATTCTGCATCTAATGGAATATATCCATATGGAGTACATAGTCCATCCGGTAATTATCCGGGACCTATGCCATTTTATTTTATTCTTTGTTATCCTTTTTATTGTTTGGGAGAGATAGGGTTTACGGCTATTATTGGAATATTTATATGGATTTTTTATATTCAAAAAAAGAAAAAAAATGCTATTGATTTAACTATATTATTACTATTTTCTTCATTAGCTATGTATTGGGAAATCTTTTCTCGCAGTACTGTATTTTTTAATTCTTGTTTATTTTTTATATGGTTTACTACTTTATATAATTTAGATAAGAAATCCACTTTTTTATTTTATTTATCTGCTGTGATTGGAGGATTATTGTTTTCTACACGTAATATTTTTGCAATCCCTTTATTGATTTATGGTATTTATATGTTGCGTAACGGAATGAATTTTATTAAGTTATTAAAATGGGGAGTATGCTTTATCGTAGTCTTTATATTAACCTTTATGCCTTTTGTCATTTTAGATTGGGAGCAATTTTTTGTGATGAATCCCTTTATCATACAATCTTCTTTTTTGTTGCCATTTCGTTTTGTTTTGATCTTTTTAGGAGCGTCTATTATTATTCCTTTTATGTGTAAAAATTTTAAAGATGTTATTTTTTATAGTGGAATATTTCTATTTATATTAATAACCGGATATGTGATTTATAGTTTGAATAGGAATGGAATAGAATCATTTTTTGTTGCTGGTGCTGATATATCTTATTATATATTTTGTTTTCCATTTTTTTTAGAAGTTATTATAAATAACAATAACAGATACCATGATAGATAGTAAAGTTGTAACTGTAGTAATGCCTGCCTATAATGCAGAAAAAACATTGATACAAACTTATAATGAAATACCATTTGATATAGTTGACAATGTTATTTTAGTAGATGATAAGAGTACCGATAATACTGTTAAAATAGCAGAGAAGTTAAATATAAGGCATATTATAGTGCATAAAGATAATATGGGGTATGGTGCAAATCAAAAAACTTGTTATGATTATGCTTTAGATTTGGGTTCTGACATTATTATTATGCTTCATCCTGATTACCAATATACTCCTAAATTGATTCATTCGATGGCTTATTTAATAGCTGAGGACGTGTATCAGGTAGTATTTGGTTCTCGTATATTAGGAAGAGGAGCTCTTAAAGGTGGAATGCCATTATATAAATATGTTTGTAATCGTATTTTGACTTTTTTGCAAAACTTATTGATGGCTAATAAATTGTCAGAATATCATACAGGATATAGAGCATTTTCTGCAAAAGTGTTACGTTCTGTGAATTATAAAAAATGTTCAGATAATTTTGTTTTTGATAATCAGATGATAGCACAAATTTGTGATAAAGGGTATGAAATAGCAGAGATAACTTGTCCAACTAAATATTTTTCAGAAGCTTCTTCTATAAAATTGTATCCTAGTATAGTATATGGTTTCGGAGTTTTAGGAGTTTCTTTTCAGTATTTTTTTCATAAAATAAAAATAAAGAAATATACTATTTTGAGTTGATGGTTAAATGAACCTGTTTATTGTATAGAAAACAGGAATTTACATAGTTTATTAATAGCTTGGGCACGGTGACTTATTTTATTTTTTATTTCGTCACCGAGTTCGGCAAATGTTTTATCATATCCTTCCGGAATAAAAATAGGATCATATCCAAATCCTGATAATCCTCGTTTTTCTTCTATTATTCGGCCTTTTATTATTCCTTCAAACTGATAAGTGTTTTCATCAAGTATAAGTGAAATAACGGTTCGAAATTGTGCTTTTCGATTTTCCTTTCCTTCCATATCTTGAATCAATTTTAGCATATTTGCTTCTGAGTTGTGTGCATCGCCTGCATAGCGGGCAGAATATACCCCCGGTCTGCCATTCAAAGCTTCTACTTCCAATCCGGTATCATCTGCAAAACAATTAATTCCATAGTGGTTATGAATAAATTTAGCTTTAAGCAAAGCATTTTCTTCCAATGTATCAGAGGTTTCTGGGATATCTGTGTGACAATTGATATCGTTTAAGCTGAGTAGTTTTATTTTATCTCCTAAAATGGCAGATACTTCTTTTAATTTATGAAGATTATTAGTAGCAAAAACTAGTTTCTTTTTCATTTTTCTGAATTTAATAATAGACAAATATACACTAAAATAATCATATAATTTTTTGAAAGTGATGATTTTATCGTCATAATTTATTTTCTAATGTAATGTATGTTAAATAAAGGCTTTTTATATACGAGTTGTTTTTTAATTTGTTTATTTTTAATAAATTTTTAAAATCAAGATTACTATGGAAACCAAAAAATTATTTGTTACATTATTACTTTCTCTCTTTTGCATATCAATAAGTGCACAATTGAAAGTTCTTTCAAATGGAAAAGTTGGAATAGGTACTGATAATCCTCAGTATGGTCTTTTGGAGATTGGAAAGTCAGGGGTAAATAGTGGATTGGCTATATATGATAGCTCAACAAGTTTACCGGCGTTAAAATTTTACACATCGGGTAATTATGGATATTTGAATTTTGGAGATCAGAAAAAGGGATTATGTATTCGTTCTGATGGACGTTTCACGATCGGATCAATTTTTACAAATGGCTATAGTTCCATTAAGAATGCACTATTAAATATTTGTGTGAATCCCGAAAATTATAGTGCGGCGATAGCTATTGCTGCTAATTATCCAACAAATTATGCAGATGTAATTAAAATAGTTTCTTATAATAATACAGATGTTGCACTTTGTGTGAGAGATGATACAAAAGGAAATTATATTTCGACTTTTCAAGTTTTTGGAGATGGAAGTGTATATGCCAAAGATGGATATCTGACTGCTTCGGATGAAAGATATAAAGAGAATATAGTTGGGATTCATAATGGATTGAATTTGATAAAAAAGATGCGAGGAGTAACTTATACATTGAAAGGACAAGTCAATAATAGTACAAATAAAACTATTCTTCAGAAAACTTCTTTTTCAAATAATGATATAAATGATATGCAATCAGATGTTTCAATTGAAATTATGAATAAAATACAAGCGGAAAAGAAGAGGAAGAAAGTTGGTTTTATAGCTCAAGAATTAGAGGAAATTTTTCCAGAAGCGGTTTATACAACCACGGAAGGTATGAAAGCAATCGCTTATTCTGAAATTATTCCTTTGCTTGTGGAAGCTATCAAAGAACAGCAAAACGAAATTGATGAATTAAAACAAGTTCAAACCAGATCGGCTATCGGGGAAGATGAGAATGAACAACCGGATATGAATTCATTAATGGATGAGAGACTAAAGGCCAGACTCTATTCTAATATACCCAATCCTTTTAAAGAACAGACTACCATTTCTTTCTTCATACCTGAAACGGCTTCTGGAGCCAGTATTCATATTTATAATTTGCAGGGAAAACAAATAAAACAAGTTAATATCGAGGAAAGAGGAAATGGTTCTGCTGTTATCAATGGTTATGAATTGACTCCGGGAATGTATATGTATACGTTAATTGTGGATGGAAAAGAGATTGATACGAAAAAAATGATATTAACTGAATAGATGTAGGGTAGTTGTAAAAAAATCATGTTATTAAATCGAATATAAAATAGTTATGAGTAAAATAATACAATTTTTAATTTTTATATTTTGGGGTACTTTATTGTATTCACAAAATGTAGTGATTGATGGTGTTACTTTTTCGACTGATAAAAAGACTTTGATAAAGTATCCGAAAGATAAAGTGGATAAAGAGTATGTGGTTCCGGAAGGGACACAGATAATTGAAACAAAGGCTTTTGATCAAGTAGAATTATTGTCACATATCATTTTACCTTTTTCTTTAAAAGAGATAAGAAATAATGCATTTTTTAAATGTTTTGTTTTAAACGCTGTGACTTGGAGTAATTTTCCCTCGATTGTGGGTAGGGATATTTTTTATGAGTCTCCAATACGGAAATTTTATGTCTCAGATGATGCTGATTGTGTAGTGGTAAGCAATGTTCTTTTTTCTATGGATCAAAAGAAGCTGTTACGTTATCCTCCAAGAAGAGAAAAATCACAAGAAGAATCTGAAAATCCTACATATTTCACAGAATATGTAATTCCGGAAGGTACTGAAGTAATAAATAGATTAGCGTTTGATAGAGCTTTTTTGTATAGTGTAACTTTACCGTCAACTCTAAAAACAGTAGAGGGAGGAGCTTTTTGGGTAGAACCACGTGTGCCTGTCGGTAGAAATAATCAAGAAACCAATCGTGATAATGATTTTGATTGGGATTTGGAATATCGGGACATGGATGTAGTTGTTTGTAACGCAATTGTACCTCCTGTGCTGATTGACTATCCATTTGCAGACACATACTGGACAAGATTGTATGTTCCTGAAGAAAGTTTCGATGCTTATTGTTATGCACCGGGCTGGACGAAGTTTAGGGATATAAATCACAAACTCAATCCGGCTTCGGTTAATAACATTTCATTATCGGGCTTGAGAGTTTTTTTAGATGGTGACAACTTGAATATAACGGATACGCGGAAAATATCAGAAGTAAGATTATATGCATTAAATGGCATTTTATTATTAGAAGAAATCATAAATGATAATTCGTGTAATTTAAAAACAGATAATCTGTTACATGGATTATTACTCTTAGAGGTGGTTTATGAAGATGGAACGAGGGAAAAGATAAAACTCCATAAATAAATTGATTTATGAAAAAAATATTAGTTTGTTTGATAACCATTGTAGTTGTCATGAATTTAAGTGCCCAAGTGGAAGGTACGATACAATGGCAGCCGGAGATAAATTTTACTTATCAGATAAATGGTGAATATATAGAAATATTGTCTGAAACCGGATATGTTGATGAACCGGGAATGCCTCAGATTCCATATTGTGTGAAAACATTTCTTATACCTGTGAATGCTCAGCCAGTGATACAGGTAAAGTATGTAAATAGAAAACTACAAAAAAAGGACGTTTTATTGTATCCGGTCCAACCGCCAATTCCTATTGGAGAAAGTAGTTTATCATGGGTAGAGCCCAATAATGATATTTATAACTCATCAAATCCTTTTCCGGGAAAGTATGCCGAAATTGTATCTTTTAGAAAAGGGCGTTTGGGCGCAATGGTAGACGCAGCAGAAAAAAATGTTAATTCAGATGTGGATAATTATCTGCCGGAGTATCTGATTATAACGAATGAAGCTTTGAAAGATAAATTTCGGATATTGGCTGACTGGAAAACTAAAAAAGGAATACCTGCTATTATAGAAACAGTAGAGGAAATTTCTGCTACATATGCAAGAAGTGATATTCAAGAAAAAATACGTAACTATTTGGTTGATGTTAAACGTAACTATGGTTCTATGTTCGTATTACTTGGAGGAGATACAAATATTATACCCGCTCGTGTAAAGAAATCAAGATATTCGAAAAATAAAGATTGGGTTGCTGTTGATTTTTATTATACTTGTGTAGATAATGGAAATTGGAATAAGAATGGAAATAATATATATTATGAAGCTGATAAAATAGATTTTGAGGATAGTAAAGATTGGGGAGTATCATTTAAATTAGGGAGAGCCCCAGTGGAAACATTAGAAGAGGAGAGGTATTTGTGAATAAAGTAATTCATTATGAAAAGGCAGATTTAAATCATAGCGTCATATGATTCTTTAGGGATTTATATTTGGCGGCAGGATGGAACTCCTTTTACTACGAATCCATTTTGGAGAATTGGCGATATTAATTTGTCATCTGCACCTGTGGTGTGTGATTTGAATGAAGATGGGAAAAAGGAATTGATCTTTTCTCAGCATAATGTAGATGTCAGCCATATTTATGCTATTAGTTTAGAGGGAGACAAAACAGTTACCGGTTGGGATGGAAGTCAAACAATTCCTTATACGAATTCTTATTCTTTAGATCATACCCTGTCTGTAGGTGATATTAATAATGATGGTCATTTGGAGGTTGTGATATTAGGTCGTGGATGTGTAAAAGCTTGGAAACATACGGGAGAAGAAATTTTTAATAAACCTATTGATGGATTGTTACCACAAATGATCTGGGCAGCTAATATGAATACTCCAATTTTGGCTGATGTATACGGAGATGCTGTGCCGGATATTGTGTTCTGTTGTAATAATAGTATTTATGCTTTACATAATGATGGCAGTGATATTGTTGGATTTCCTATTATATCTAACTCTGAATTTCAAGATTCTCCATGTGTGGCAGACATTGACAGTGATGGTAAAAATGAGCTAATAGCAGGTAGTCAGGATGATTTGTATGTCTGGAAAACTGATGGTATTCCTACAGCTATTGAGTGGGGGGGGAAATGTGGAAATCCACAAAATACAAATGAATATTTCCCAACTGTTTGTCAGCCAACACTGATAAATTCCAATGAAGTATGGGACGGAGAATCACCCTGTGGAAATGTATTGTTACAATCGGGACGATTGGTTGTTCCTGTCGGTAAAACAATGACGTTGAATAATACTTCTGCTGTGATCGTCCGTTCGGGAGCCGTACTTGAAGTGGATGGGGGAAGTATTCAGAATGCAAGGCGTGGTACAGAAAGGTGGTACGGTTATCCTCAAGAATAACGGTTTGATTAAGTTACGAAACAAAGGTAATTTTGAAATGGAGCAAGGGGCAATGCTGGATTTACCTTATGGAGAGATTAAATAAATCTTTTTAAACTAAAGAAAGCAAGCCGGTAGTTATATTTTAATTCTTTCCCGTAAAGATAATAGCAGGGAATCAGCTAAAATCATAGTTTTATAGGAGATAATAATGAGCTAATTTGCCAATATGCCAATGCTATGCAGTACATAGCACAGCCATTGACACATTGGTAAATTATTCAAAGCTGAATTGGAAATGAACTTATTTCATAAATAAACGTTGTGTTACGGTCGTAACAGTTACCGCAAGAACAAAATTGGCAGAAAAGAATTTATAGGCTCAAACTTTTTGTTAACTTTGTAACCGCTGTAACTATTACGAGAATAACTAAAGGAAAGAATGATATGGAATTTTATGATCGAACCAATGAATTGGCTGAACTTCAACGGATACAGAATTTATCGTTCAGTGACCATTCCCGGCTGACAGTGGTAACCGGACGGCGGCGTATCGGCAAAACAAGCCTTATCATGAAATCGGTTGAAGGTTTGCCGACGGTCTATCTGTTTGTAGGTCGTAAAGCAGAAGCAACACTCTGTTCGGAGTTTATTCCGGTAATTTCCCAATCGCTCGATACGTTTGTTCCGGCAGAGATACGTACTTTCCGCTCGTTGTTTCAATATCTGATGGAGTTGGCTTCAAACAAGGCATTCAATCTTGTTATTGATGAGTTTCAGGAGTTTTATAACATCAACGAATCTGTATATAGCGATATGCAAAATATTTGGGATGCTTATCGCAGGAAATCAAAAATGAACCTGATCGTTTCCGGCTCTATTTATTCTTTAATGCAGAAAATATTCCAGAGTAAAAAAGAACCTTTATTCGGCAGAGCGGACAATATCATTAAATTGTCGGCATTTGATTTATCTACTCTTAAAGATATAATGCGAGATTATAGATCGGGATATACAAATGACGATCTGCTGGCTCTTTATTCTTTTACAGGTGGTGTTCCTAAATATGTGGAATTGTTTTGTGACAATCAGATGTTGAGTGTGGATGAAATGATTTCGTTCATGGTTCGCGAAAATTCTCCTTTTACTGACGAAGGGAAAAATCTGTTGATAGAGGAGTTCGGAAAAAAATATGCTACTTATTTTTCTATCTTAAGTGCCATTTCGGGTGGAATCAATACACAACCCGGAATAGAAGCAGCATTGGGAGATAAAAGTATTGGCGGTCAAATTAAACGCTTGATTGAAGATTATAATATCATTGTTCGCCAGCGTCCGATATTGGCCAAAGAGGGAAGTCAGACTGTCCGATACGAAATACAGGATAACTTCCTCCGGTTTTGGTTTAATTATTTTGACCGTTACCGTTCTTTAATCGAGATCAAGAATTTTGTAGGCTTACAGTCTATTATAAAAAAGGATTATCCTACTTATTCCGGTATAATGCTGGAAAGGTATTTCAAACAACAGTTTGCCGAAAGTTTTCAGTATCGCGCTATCGGTTCATGGTGGGAGCTTAAAGGATATCAAAATGAAATAGATATTGTCGGGTTAAAACTGGAAAAAAATCAGGCGGTTGTTGCTGAAGTAAAACGACAAAAGAAGAACTTTAAACCGGAATTGCTGGTTGCAAAAACGGAACATCTGAAACAGAAGTTATTGCCTAAATACCGCATAGAAATGCGTTGCCTTTCATTGGAAGACATGTAAGAAAAAAACAAGGAGCAAACAGGTTATCATTAAAATCTTGTTTGCTCCTCATTTTTTATGGTTATATGTCTTATTTCACCCTCAGCCTGTCGAAACCTTCTCCGTATACTCCGATTACCGAGCTTTGAGAGATGAACGCATTCGGATCGATATCTTTCACCAATCGGAATATCTCTACCGATTGGCGCTTATAGGCAAGTACTACGAGTACTTTTACATTGTGCTTGCTATACCATCCCACACCATCAAGCACAGTCACTCCGCGATGTGTCTCTTTGGTGATGCGATCGGCAATCTTTTCATACTCTTTGGAAAAGATAAAGAACTGTACGGATTGGCGGGCGCTGTTTACGATATAATCCAGTACGAAGCCGATGATAAGCAGGGTTACAAAACCGAATATTACCCTTCGCCAGTCGTTGAAGATGAAATAGCAGGAGCTGATAATGACGACGTCGCATATCATAATCATGCGTCCTAAAGTGACATCTTTGTATTTATTGACAATGGCGGCAATGATATCCGTGCCGCCGGTGCTTCCGTTGCAGTTGAACACTACACCTAAACCTATACCACACATGGCAGCTCCTATCAGACAAGCCATGAAGTCCTGTCCTTCACCCAATACCTTGGGAGGAACACCGTCTGCTCCGTTCACCACCAATTGCAGAAACCACAAAAGGAAAGTGAGCATGAAAATGGCATACGTGGTCTTGATGCTGAATTTCGGGCCAAGTATTTTGATGGCAAATGTCATCAGTACGGCATTGATGATGAAATAGGACCACTGAATGGGAAATCCGGTGGCATAATAGATAATGGCACCAATACCTGTCGTTCCTCCGGTAGTAATCTGATACGGGATCAGAAAAGCAGCCCAACCGAGAGCATAACTGAATAATCCGAGCGTGATGAAGATATAATCCCGGGCTTCCCGCATCACTTCAGCTTTTGTAGGTTTATGCATACAGATTCTATTTTAAATCACAACGTTTACGATCTTTTTCGGCACTACGATCACCTTTTTCGGTGTTTTGCCTTCCGTCCATTTCTGAGAGCGTTCGTCGGCCAATACGGCAGCCTGAATGGCATCGCTGATGGCATCAGCCGGGAATTCCATGTTGAAACGGGCCTTACCGTTGAAAGAGATGGTATAATTTATCATGTCCTCTTTCAGGTATTCTTCATTGAAAGCGGGCCATTGCGCATCACAAACAGAAGTGGTGTGTCCCAATGTATCCCATAGCTCTTCGCATACATGCGGCGCAAAAGGTGCAAGAGTGATAATCAGTTGTTCCAATATTTCTTTCTTGCTGCATTTCAATGTGGAAAGCTCGTTGACGCAAATCATGAATGCACTGACTGAAGTGTTGTAGGAGAACTGTTCGATGTCTCCGGTCACTTTCTTGATCAGTTTGTGCAGGGATTTCAATTCGTCTTTTGTAGCCGGTTCGTCCGTTACGGTATATTCTCCGTTACGGTTGTAGAACAGTGACCAGAATTTACGGATAAAGCGGTGTACACCGTCGATACCGTTTGTATCCCAAGGTTTGGCCTGCTCTACCGGGCCGAGGAACATTTCATACATACGAAGGGTGTCGGCACCGTATTTTTCAACGATCATATCCGGATTGACAACATTGAACATCGATTTACTCATCTTTTCTATTGCCCAGCCGCAGATGTATTTGCCGTCTTCAAGAATAAATTCTGCTGTCTCGTATTCGGGACGCCAGGCTTTGAAGGCTTCTAAATCCAAAATATCATTCGATACGATGTTCACATCTACGTGGATGGGAGTAGTATCGTATTGATCTTTCAGATTCAAGGATACGAACGTATTGGTATTCTTGATGCGGTATACGAAATTACTACGTCCCTGTATCATTCCCTGGTTGACGAGCTTCTGGAACGGTTCTTCCGTGATGGAAACACCCATATCATAGAGGAACTTGTTCCAGAAACGGGAATAAATAAGGTGGCCGGTAGCATGTTCGGTACCGCCGACGTAAAGGTCGACGCTTTGCCAATACCGGTCGATAGCCGGGTCTACAAGTGCCTGGTTGTTGTGTGGGTCCATATAGCGCAGATAATAGGCTGATGAACCGGCAAATCCCGGCATTGTATTCAGTTCGAGCGGGAAGATGGTGACGTGGTCGATTTTCTCGTTTTCCACTACGCAATGATGGGTAGTATCCCATGCCCATTTGGTGGCATGTCCTAATGGCGGCTCGCCTGTCTCGGTAGGCAGGAACTTGGCTACTTCGGGGAGCTCGAGCGGCAGATATGCTTCTTTAATGGTACAAGGCATACCGTCTTTATAGTAAACCGGGAACGGTTCACCCCAGTAGCGCTGGCGGGAGAAGATGGCATCACGAAGACGGAAGTTTACTTTTACACGTCCCAACCCGGTGGTTTTGATGTATTCCTTTGTTTTGGCTATGGCTTCTTTTACTGTCAAACCGTTTAATACCAATCCGCCTTCAGGAGTGCCTGGACGGGGAGAGTTCATCATGATACCCTCTTTGGCATCGAAACTCTCTTCACTGATATCGCATCCTTCGATCAACGGACGGATTTCAAGGCCGAAATGTTTGGCAAAAGCATAGTCGCGGCTGTCATGCGCAGGTACGGCCATGATGGCCCCCGTACCATAACCGGCCAGTACATAGTCGCTGATCCATACGGGGATAGCTTCATTGGTGAGCGGATTGATGGCATAACTTCCCGAAAATACACCGCTTACGCTACGGTCGGCGATACGTTCACGTTCCGTACGTTTCTTGGTGCGTTCCAGATAAGCGTCTACTTCTGCTTGTTGTGCAGGAGTGGTCAGTTGCGCTACTAATTCGCTTTCCGGTGCAAGCACCATGAAGGTTACCCCGAACACTGTGTCGGCACGGGTAGTGAATATGGTGAATTCAATATCGGAATCTTTTACTTTGAATTGCATTTCCGCACCTTCCGAACGGCCGATCCAGTTACGTTGGGTTTCTTTCAGAGATTCTGTCCATTCTACGGTGTTCAGTCCGTCGAGCAGACGTTGTGCGTAAGCAGATACGCGCAGGCACCATTGGCGCATTACTTTCTGAATGACCGGGTAACCGCCACGTTCGGAAACGCCGTCCACTACTTCATCATTGGCAAGCACGGTTCCTAAATCCGGACACCAGTTTACCATTGTATTGCCAAGATAAGCGATGCGGTAGTTCATCAGGATTTCCTGCTGTTCCTTTTCGCTTTTTGCTTTCCACTCGTCGGCTGTAAAGCTGAGTTCTTCGCCGCAGGCAACATTCAGACCTTCCGTACCGGTGGTTTCGAAAGCGCTGATCAGTTCTTCGATCGGACGGGCTTGTTGTTTGTCGTTACAGTAATAGCTGTTGAACATCTTGATGAATGCCCACTGCGTCCAATGATAATATTCCGGGTCACAAGTACGTATTTCGCGGCTCCAGTCGAAAGAGAATCCTATTTTATCGAGCTGTTCACGATAGCGTTCGATATTCTTAACGGTGGTAATCGCAGGGTGCTGTCCGGTTTGGATGGCATATTGTTCGGCAGGAAGCCCGTATGCATCATATCCCATCGGATTCAGTACATTGAAACCTTGCAGTCGTTTGTAGCGGGCATAAATGTCCGAAGCAATGTATCCTAACGGATGTCCTACGTGCAGACCTGCTCCCGACGGGTAGGGGAACATGTTGAGTACATAGAATTTTTGCTTCGATTCATCTTCTTTCACCTGGTAGGTTTTATGGTCTACCCACTGCTTTTGCCACTTCTTTTCAATATCCCTGAAATTATATTCCATAGCGATAATCCTTTTGTTTAGAGTGATTTATTATGTATATGTTATTAATTAGGGAACAAATTTACGTGATTTGTCCCAAACTACCTAATATTTGTTTGGGTATTCCTAGGAGGCTTTTCAGTTTGTTTGTAGAGCACATATTGTCTCATATTCAGTCCTCAAAGAACAGAATTAAAGAACCGGCTCAAAGAACAAGGTTATGACAGAACAAGTATTTATTAATGAAAAAGTTAGTTTTAATCTATGTCAACCTAAAAACAAGAGGCCAACTAACATTTAGATGTCCGTTCTGTACATTTATTCTTCATATCCGGCCCCTTTTGCATACGTTCCACAGATATTGATTCTTCTTTTCTTTCTTACTATATGCTATCTTTGTTTTTATTGTTAAATTGTCATTGTACTCATTTTGTATTGAATTATATTATGAAAATAGAGCATGTGTTGTTAGTATTGAGTTTGTGTATGTGCTGTGTATTTCCGGTAACAGGAAATGCGCAGGAAGTTACCAATTCTTCTTTTGGAAATGCTTATATATTGCCTGTAGAGGTGAAAGGGGTACAACAGCCGGTACTTTCTTTGAACGGAAACTGGCAGTTCAAGTATTCTTTAAAAAGCAATTGGACAACGATTCGGGTACCTGGAGAGGTCGCTATGCAAGGATATGCTATTGAACATGACAAGCCGTTTGTCTATCGGAAATCATTTACTGTACCGGTTGATTATGCCGGGAACCGTGTTATATTACGATTTGACGGAGTGTATAGTCAAGCCAAACTGCGTATAAACGGAAAATTCGTGCGTGAGCATCACGGGGGATTCACACGTTGGGAAACGGATGTTACATCATATGTTCGTATTGGTAAAAAGAACCAAATTGAATTAGAAGTAACAGATCGTTTAGATGAAATTTCTTATGCTTCGGGTTATGCTCATCATCCTATTGGTGGTATTTTGAGGAATGTTACACTATTTGCTCTTCCGAAGAGTCATTTATATGATATAAATGTGGAGACACACCTGGATTCTTTGTATAAAGATGCTACGTTACGCCTTAGCTGTTTGATTGCAGGGAAAAGTGTAACTGAAGTTTGCGTAAAGTTGACTACTCCTGATAACAGACCGGTACAATTGATTCAAGATCGTTTTTTTCTTAATGGAGCAGATCGGCTGCATGCATGGTCACTGCCTGTTGCGAATCCATTGAAGTGGGATGCCGAACACCCCAATCTTTATACACTGACTGTTATTGCTTTAGAAAATCAGAAAGAGGTTAGTCGTTTTACCCGTAAAGTTGGTTTTCGAGAAGTGGAAATAAAAGGAAATCAAATGTTGGTCAATGGTCGTCCTGTGAAGTTACGTGGTGCTTGCCGGCATGATATACATCCTACTTTGGGGCGAACTACTACAACCGAACTGGATAGTTTGGATGTAATGCTATTTAAACAAGCAAATATGAATTTTGTCCGTACTTCCCATTACCCTCCTTCCGAAGCTTTTTTGGAATATTGCGATCGTTATGGGATTTATGTCGAATGTGAAACTGCCGTTTGTTTTGTGAATACACATCGACAGAAAAATTATGCACCGGGGGATACGCAGAATAAGGCTGAGTATACCGATCGCTATCTGGGACAATGTCAGGAAATGGTAAAAAGTTTTCGTTCCCACCCTTCCATCCTGTTCTGGAGTATTGGTAATGAGAGTGTGTATGGAACAAATTTTCAGCTTTGTTGGGAATGGGTGAAAGCAACAGATAAAACTCGTCCCGTCATATTCAGTTATCCGGGATCAGTAGATAAAAAGGAAAAAAAATATGATATTCTGAGTATGCATTATCAGAACGTGGATGGAGACCTTGTACAATGGGGAATGAGAACTTCTAACTTTCAGGGACACGGCATTCCGGCCTTGTTTGATGAATGGGCTCATCCCGCTTGCTACACCTATACTACTTTGCAGACCGATCCGAATATTCGTGAATTTTGGGGACAGTCATTGGATAAGATGTGGAGTGGTTTATTTGATAAGCCCGGAGGACTGGGGGGGGCTATTTGGGGATATATTGACGAAACGTTCGCTTTGCCTGTGCCCAAAGTCGGAACTCCTTTTTGGAAGGAGTTTGCACATACGGCAAAGCCGAAAGAATATCAAGGTAATTGTGTCGGTTATGGCGAATGGGGAATTGTAGATGTTTGGAGACGCCAGAAACCTGAATTTTGGTCGACCAAGAAAGCATATTCACCTATACGCTTGCTGACAGACAAAATATCGGATGTTATTCCCGGACAAAGGTTAATATTGACGGTATACAATCGTTTTGATCATACGGACTTGAAGGAAATTCATGCGAATTATACGTATAAAGGGATTAGGAAGGAACTTGTAATGCCTTCTATCTTGCCACACTCTAAAGGTGTGCTGATTATACCTGCTGATCAATGGAAAGAAGGTGAATCTGTTTTAGTAGAGTTTCTTACAATGAAAGGGGAAGTTATAGATACATATCGATTGTGGTTAGGGGAGGAGAAAGTGTCCTATCCGGTCACTCTTGTCAAGGGGCAATTGTACGTTGAAGAGAACGATACATTAGTCACTGTACGTGGCAAAGGTTTTGAAATACCTTTTGAAAAGCGAACAGGACTGATCACGGGAGCAAAGGCAGGAGATGAGGTACTAATAGAAAAAGGTCCTTTCTTGAATTTATTTATCAATCTGAACCATCTGACTGGAGCCGAGATTCGTAAAATGGCGAATCATTTTGTAATATCGGATACGGATTGGAGAAAAACAGCTTTCGGCTATTATGAGCAGGTAGATGGTGTATATGTTAATTTGTCGGGCGTTTATAAAGAAGTGGTTGTTGATTTTCAAATAAAGATTACTTCAGATGGCCGGCTGAGCATTGATTATTTAACTTCCGGAGTTCCCAATGGTTTTTTACGCGAATCTGGACTTGCTTTTTATCTACCGGAAACTGTACGGTATTTGGATTGGAAACGAAAAGGGTATTGGAATTATTATCCTAAAGGAGCATTTGCCGGAAATGAAGGAAAGGTATCCTTATACAATACGACTCGAGTTACCTATGGGCAGAGACCTGAGCAATTATGGCAGGATGATACACATAATTATTATTATTGGGCAGATGCAGGAGCCAATTGCCGGAAACCGTTGACACAAGCGGCAAAAGGAATGAAAGAAAATATTTATTATTATACACTGTCGGTTCAGGAAATAGGAAAACATCAGATTTCTGTAGTTACTTCTGATGCGTCTGTCGCCTGTCGGATAAATAAACGTGCAAATGAACAATTAATCTTATATGTGGATAACCGTTGGGATTATCCTGAGATTGCTTGGGGAAATTATTGTAAGGCCATTGAAGTACTTCCTTGTTACGGACAAATAAAAATGATTTTGAAATAAAAGTATCTGATATACATTACAAAGATATTCAGTAAATATTCTTGCAGCTTAATATGGTGTATGAAGCTGATAGTAAATCCTCACTTCATATGCCATTTTTAGGAACATTCAGTAAATGACATAAAATTATGCCACTAATTCATACATAAAGCATGACGAATTAGCTGGCTTTTTTTTGTATCTTCAGGCATTCCGTGCAAATAAGGTCCGACAGTAAAAACGGGGGAAATATCGGCACTATAATATTTTTTTGTGTAGATTGAACAGGATTCAGGGCAGCTATAAATCATGTAATATCATTACATAAGCAAAGTAAAAAATAAAAAAGCGGAAAATGTTCTTTCAATTCATTTCTTAATTTTTTATATGCAATGCTTATTTGCGTTTCAACGGTATTTACCGAAATGTTCAATTCTGTTGCAATATCCTTTTGTTTTTTTCCTTTGATTTTACTCAGAATAAAGATCTCTCTGCATTTTTCAGGGAGCGTATCAATTGCTTTAGATAAAATTTGCTCTACATCTTTCTCTTGAAAAATCTCTTGATTAAAAGCCTCTAAAGAATAGTATTTCATTTGCAAAGTAAGTTTATATTCTTCCTGCAATTTGTTTTCAGCATTCTTTGCTATCATACTGCGTCTCAGAAAGTTAATGCATCTATTTCTTATAGCAGTAAACAGATAAGCGATCACATTTAATTGTAATGAAAGTATTTCCTTTTTCTCCCAAAGCTCCAAAAAAACATCCTGCACAATATTTTCTGCATCTTCATCAGATAATACGTACTCACGAGCAAAACGTTTCATTTTAGGAAAATAGTATATATATATATACTCAAAGTCTGTATGTCTATCTGAGTTTTCCACTTCTACATCTATTATATCTCTACAAATTTACCTTATAAAAGTATTTTTGCAAATAAAAAGTTTCATATTCCGCGCATTTGCATAGGAAAAAATACGAAACAACAATAATAAGTACTCTTTAACAAACATATAACTCATAAAAAACTCCTTTTGAAAAAATCAAAATACAACATTCACACTTTTAATCCCTCAAAGAAAATACTCCTAAAGAATCACTCATATCTAAATCTTTGAAGATAGAGGGAGGGGTAAGAAATAAATTCGGCATCCATTCCTTTTATATCCACCTCGCCTACTGTTAATGTCATAATGGTATACAAAATCGTCATATACATGAAAATCAGATGTAATTTTGAAGATGTTTTTTCATTTTCGTGAGGGGGAGCAATGAACTATTTAATAACTATACCTTAATAAAACAATCTGAAAAAGGTTTGAGCGTAACTAATGAAAAATGGAAAAACAGACCGAAAACAGACTTAAAATAAACTGATGAAAGTTTTAAAAAAATCAAATAACTCCTTATTCATAGTATATGTAATATCAGTTTAGAACGTTAAAAGAACAATTTCTTAAACATCTTAATTTTAATCCAATTCCGGACCGTATATATACCATCTGATTTTAATAAATTAATATTTGAAATCTGTCTGTTTCACATAAACACAATATCTCTTAATCATACCTGGATACCCTTTTTCACTACAAGGGAGATAACGAAATCCTGTAATCGTCTGCTCTTTCCCAAAATCAATGACCAATCGGTGTGGATAAGCAACAGTATCAACTGTCATCCAAAAGGTAGATTCTTGAAGATCAAATATTTTGTCTGCTGTCCGATTTCCACTATGGATTTCTTCACTATCAGCATAACGTATTTTCCAATGCTCACGAGACACAGGATTACCATCCATACCCAAAACTTCAAATTCCGCTATGGTAGTAATGTTGCCTTCAGACTGCGCAGACAAAGCCTCTAAACAGAAGTAACGCCCTCTAATCACAGACTGTTCAAAGCGAACCTCCTGCCAACCGTCAGCAGGAAGAAACATTCCTTTATGAACGGGGTGTTCATCTGATACATCCAATCGTTCACTCTTTTTACGATGTATTTCAGAAGACTGATCACGCAATAAATCAAGAATCGGCTTCTTTAGTCCTTTGATAGTTGCCTGTTTGGGACCTTTCAGATCGAGAACAACAATTTCATTCTTTCCTTCCTTCAACCAACACCCAGGCATAAATAGAGTCTGTTGAGGTCCTATTTCCCAAAAACGTCCTACTGCATGTCCATTTACCCATACCATCCCTTTACCCCAAGTACTCATATCCAAAAATGTATCTCCTGTTTTTGAAAGTGTGAAAGTAGCTTTATAGTATGCCGGCATTGATTGTTTTCCCCTAGTAGTATATTTCTTCTGAGTAATAAATGCATATTCAACCGGAAAATTAAAAACCTGCCAATCTTTTAAAATTTGTTTCCCTTTTCTCTCTTCCAATACCACACTTTCAGTAATACCTTTTCGGTCATGAATGTACTTATCAAAATTCACACGCCCCATAGCTTCCACTAAAATATCAAGTTGGCTACCCTCTGTCAAAGCAGGCAACGTCACTGTACAGTCCCCTTTTCGGCGATCCAAACAAGTCAACAATTCACCATCAACGTAAATCTGAGCCCAATCATGTACTTCCGTAATACGTAACACTGTTCCATTTTCTATCTCTCGTGGGAAAGTTGTACGATAAAGAATCGTTCCCCAACCTTGATCAAACATTTCCATAGGCTGCACATCCGGTACTTTTGTCATTTCAGGCAAATTATCAAATAACAAAGCTGTTTTTTCAAACTTTATTTCGGGTATTTCAATCACAGGTAGTGCTGCCGGTACTGCCGGTAATTCTTCACCGGCTGAAAGATAGTTCTTCAACAAATTCCGAAGCTGAAAATATTTTTCTGTCGTCCAACCGGCTTCACTGATAGGTGCATCATAATCGTACGAACTGCACATAGCAGAATAAGCAGGATTATTAGCTCCTCCCCAATGGCCGAAGGTAGTACCGCCATGAGCCATGTAAAGACTAAAAGAAATATTACGATCAAGCATTTCTTTTATTCCCCTCACCATGTCTTTGGCAGGCCGCGTTTCATGTTTACGTCCCCAATGATCAAACCAACCACTCCAAAACTCACTACACATCAATGGTGTTTCCGGACGAAGTTCACGTATTTTTTTAAATTGTTGTTCAATATTAGCACCTATTCCAAAATTAACTGTCCACAACAAGTCATCCAAAGCATTATTAGTAAAGTTACTACTCCAATCACATTGAAACAAAGGCACATCAGTAAATCCAGCCCTACACACGATATCACGTATAGCTGAAATATATGGCTTATCAATACCGTAAGAACCGTATTCGTTTTCAACCTGCACCATAATAATATTCCCCCCACGATTAATTTGTAAAGGAGCAAGTTGTTCACCGACTTTCTTCATGAAAATTTCCACACGTTCCATATAGTAAGGATCAAGTGTCCGCAAAGCCACGTCTTTCTTTTTCAACAACCACCAAGGCAACCCCCCCATTTCCCATTCGGCACATACATATGGACCAGGACGAACAATTACATACATATCATGTTTTTGTGCCAACCGGCAAAATTCTGCGATATCATTTTGCCCAGAAAAATCAAAATCTCCCTCCTTCTGTTCATGAATATTCCAAAAAACATACATACAAATGGTATTCATACCAAGAGCTTTACACATTTCAATACGATGTTCCCAATAAGGCTGCGGAATACGTGTATAGTGCAACTCTGCCGCTCTGATAACAATAGGTTTATTATTAACACAAAAAGTATTTTTAGCTATAGAGAAATGACGTACATTATTTGATGCAACTGCACTACAAGTAAACAACAATATATATATGTACAATAATACAAGTGGTCTCATTAATGATTTCATTCTATTTTTTTCTGCTTATTTTTAAAAATTCCTGTTTCACGATTCTTCGCACAAAAAGCATATATATTACCACCAAAATCTGATACAATCAGAGTGTTACCCGAAATTGCCACCGTACCAAATATAGGAGCCCCCATCTTATGCTTCCAACACTTTTTTCCCGTCTTTACATCAACCGCATACAACACTCCATCCGATGCACCAACATAAATTGTATTGCCGGCCAATACCGGGCTGGTTTCTATAGTACCGGATACAGGACGCCTATAAGGAGCAGTGTAAATTAATGCATCACCTACCATAAAATGCCACTTCTCCTCCAATGTTCTGCTATCCACAGCTACCAGTCCTTGCTCTGCCGTACCAAAAATAATCTCATCATCAGTAAGAAGCGGTGTAGAGGTTACATCTACATTATAAGGAAGTTCTTTACGCACAACAATTCTGCCTGTAGTAACTTCAAGAATAAACAAACTTTTTCCTGAAATAATATACAGCAATCCATTGTGTATGGCAGCCGATGCTGCACGGTTATGCAAACCGTAATCCGATCTACGCCAAAGCATTTTTCCTGTCTTTATATCATTGCCATAAAGTCCGGTCCATTGCACAGAACCGACTAACACTCCATTTCCCACACTCAGTGTAGAAGTAGTACCTTCTCCTTGAGACCACTCCTGATTTCTCCAGATACACTTACCAGTCTTAACATCAAAAGCAGAAAGCCCTTTCCCAGTACCCGCATATACTACTCCGTTTTCAGCAACCAAACCATCAACCAAGGCAGGTAAACTCCGAACCGGCAATTTACTTTCCCAACACAACCGACCTTCTTTAGCATCTATAGCATACAAATATCCCAATACATCTTGCGCAAGAATAATTCCACTATCAGCAGCTATCGTGTTTTTAACAGAACTTCTTACTTTATATTTCCATAACAATGTTCCATTTATAGCTTCAAAAGCATAAATGTATGCTTTTCCATTCAAATCCTCATCAATAGAAGCTGTATATACTCCTCCATCATATATCAAAGGAGAAGTCATATAAAGATTGGCCCCCACATTTTTCACCCATGCCAACTGCAAGTCTTCACCAAGAGAATCAGCAACAGCAGTATGAGATGCATTACCCAGTAAATTACTCCAATTCTCTTTAACTTTCACTTCACATTTATCCGCAAAATAGATAAAGTCACAATCCGCTTCAGCCGTTCTTCCATCCTCAAAAAAAGTTTTTGCCCGAAGTGTCAAAACCTTATTATAATATTTATCTGATATAGGCAATTCCCCCGTCCATGTCCAATCTGTGGCTTGTGTCAATTTCCTGTTTTTAAATATCACCTTTCCTGCATCCAGACAAGTACATTCCACATCACATACCGGAGAAATAGTGGAATATGTATTTACGACTATCGTTTTGGAAGATGTTCCTCCTTGTGGAGAAGCGATACAGATATTTCTATCAAGATACGAATAACGTAATTCACTATTAAAATTCCCATGCGATCCGACATGAATAACCCGAAACGCACTTTTTGCATGGTCTATGCCTCCTTTATCAAGTGAACTGGTACAGATGGTATATACATCACCTTGTTTTTTCATGTGATTAATATGCCAATGTCCATAGATCCATGCTTTTAAATTGTATTCATTCAGATTAACACTATCTCCATTTTCTCCTTTGTAGACAAAAGTATCTCCGTGAGTCAATAAATCGTGATTGAATACCATTATCGGAGTACCCGGACGAACGTTCGCCAAATCATTTTTCAACCACCTGCAAACATCATCCTTCGTATAACCAGTCGCATAATCTCCTCCCGGCATTGGAGTAACAATATAATGTACACCGGCAACCTCAAATGAATAATAAACCGGTCCATATATCTTTTCAAAAAGTTCTTCTCCATATTTTCCTTTTACCAAATCATGATTACCAATACAATAATAAACCGGCTTACCCATATTTTCTGTATTCATCAAACTAATATGTTCTTTCAATCCCTTTTCGTAACAGATATCCCCCGTATGTATAATAAAAGCAGATTTTTGATTCTGTACATAATCACGAATATTCTTTGCCCAAACTTCATTGTTATCCGTATTAAATATTTCCGTATCCGCAACTTGAACAAAGCTATGGGAGCCGTTTACTCCGATACCTGCATCGTATGGAAGAAGAGCAAAATTATACTCTTTTTCAAATGCTTCAATTTTATAATAATGGCGGCTTAATGTTTTATAGCCAGAAGGGGTTGTAATAAATATAAAACGTTCACGGGCATGTCCCGGTAAAGTAAAAGAACCGTCAGTTCCGGTTTTTACAACATTTAACCCATCGGAAACTTTTACCCCTTTCAGCGTCTTTTCTCCTTTATCAAATACATCATTATTATTCAAATCAATAAAAACTCTGCCTGTATAAGAGGCAAATAGAGGGAACGATAAACCTAACAAAAAAATGATTGATATCAACCTATTCATAACCACTATTTATTATTTATATTTTAAATCTATCAGTACCAAAGATAATCAAAAGCTTGATTCTTTCAACCATATCTCGCTTCGATACTCTATCCATGTTTACTGCTTTCAAACAAATTGCAATATAATCAATTATTCTTTTTTAAGGCAATTTGTCGAATTCTTTTTTACCAATGCCCGTAAGAACTGATTCTTTTCGATGCTATTTCCATAAATCATACTACTTTTTACAAAGTTTCCTCATCGATATACAAAAAGTTCTTATAACCGGCATATCAAAATAAATTCAATTCTCTCCGGGCGTTATTTATCTTTCTATTCATATTTTTTACACTAATTTCCATTGTAGCAAAAGAAGTGACAATATGATCTAATTTACGCTTTTTATCTCCTTCTAATTCATTACGCAATATCCATATTTTCTCATAATCCTGTATACCTTCAATCAATTTTTCCATGCGTATACTACTGCGGCCACCTGGATAAGTCAAATAACAGTCACCGGCAGCCCAGGTATGAAAACGAGAATCCCGCAAAGGGTCTTCCGTCCAACTGTTATAAGCCCAACGTAAATATCCATCAAAACCATTTGCTGCCACATGCCACCCCAGCCATGTAGCTTCTTCCGGTGAAGAGAAAGTGAACAAATTGGGTTTTGCCTCTGTGCAACAAGTATACACAGTGCTTTTCCATTCATTCTTCTCTCGCTTCTGTTTGATGTTTGGCGGAAAATTATAACCAAACGGTAAACAATAATCATACAATAAGGCTTCTATTTCAGGATGGTAATACCCTGCTAAAGAAACTTTAAACTCTGGATCGGCTTGTTTTATAATCTTCAAAGCAATTTTCATAGCTTCTAAACCTCTTTCATCCATGGCAATCGTTGTTTTGTCAAACCACCCTTTCGCTTTTAGATGCCGTGCAAAGTCCACTAAAAAACTCATCCAATATTCGGTGTACTCCCGATCACCGGGAGCTATATGCAAAAATTTTACAGAATTTGAAGCTTGATCATAATAGTCGAATTGTAAATTCCAAGGAATCAGCGTATAACAATTAATCTGTTTATCAATGCCTACCTCTTTCATCATAAAATTCACCCAATTGTCAAATACAGTATAATCGTAACTCCAACTGCCGTCCAATCGTTTGGTTTTACCTACCATACTGTTAAACGGATCCTGCGTTTGTCCATTCCAAGGTTTATGCATAATTGTAGCCGTAATCACTTTCTGTCCAGCACAAGCAAGCCTCTTCATCAAAGGAAGCATCACTTTAAAATGTTCTTTACTCCATAATGGTACTTTATGATAACGAGCCACAGCATAAGGGTTCTGCCACAAATCCAGGTGAAATTTCCAGTCTTTCGGATCCGGTAACACTCTGTCAAGCACTTCAACCTGCACAGATAACTTCAAAGGCGTAAGATTGCTGCCGAAAACTCCCAAAGTTCCTTTATAAATGCCTGCCGGTGTATTTTGGGGTATTTGCACCGTCAACCATATCGGTTGAACAGTACAAGCTTTCACTTGTTTAACTTCGATAATGTCCAACGGGTCAGCCACCAAAGACGAATCCCATGCTGTGCGGTCCGAACGATCCCCACACCCACCTTTTCCATCCTTATTCAGTTCGTCAGTCATAACATAACGAACAAAATAAGTAGAAAGAGCCTCAGAAGGAATTATATTTCGTCCGCATTTCAAATCTGATACTTGCAAACGAACATCTTTTAAATCTTTTATGTCATACAGCACAGCCTGTGCATTAACTCTTTCTCCACGCCATCCTCGTGTTTTCCAGATTTTTCCTTTTAATTCAGATGGTATTCTCCATTTTGCATAACGCGTACTTGTTGTTCCCCACTCAAAATGAGGAACTTTCGATTGCTTACACCAAGCATCCGCTTCGTCCCGAAGTGCAGTATCGGTCAATTCCACATAGTCTTCCGGTAGGCACTGTTGAGCTGAAAGGGAAAAAGAAAGTAAATATATATATACTCCTAACCAAATTCTCATATTATCTTGAATAAAAAATCGCGCATATAAAAAATCATACCATAACAAAGTATCAGACTCATTTTTTATACACGCGATCCATTTAATATATAACTGATTTATAATCAATATTTAATCGATTTAGCTACCTTATTTCCTACTTTTACGATATATAATCCGGCAGCCCAGGAAGAAGTAGGAATAGATAGATTCTCACTGTCCAAAACCAGATTACAGAAAACGATACCGGCCATATCAGTAATTACCACACTTGTACCAAGTTCGCCTGAAACAATCAGCTGATTCCCGAATGACGATGGAATAGCCACATGGTCATCACGCACATTTCCAAGGCCAGTACTTACAACAAACTCGGCTACTATATTCAACTCTTCCGAAGCAGAAACCTTATAAGCCTGCAATGAAGCAGGAGCTTCCTCCAGCCAATTATATTCATAATCATCATTCATATAAATACCGGAAGTTACATACCCCTCAGAAGTGATAGGTTTAATAGAGAGAACATCACCCATAAAAATCGTACTCTGGTTTTCCAATTTTACACCATCACGAATAACCTCGACTTCTCCCTCTCCAATCACTTCAATATACATCATATTACCTTCTACAAAAATAGGGTTTGTAAGAACGACATCGCCATCTACTGAGATTATTTTCTCCTTTATGTCCAAGAAACTGACTTCCTCTCCGTTAATATTCAACGAACAGGGAGCATATCCCAAACCTGCTTCCATTGAAACAACGAGTTCCTCGCCCGATTTGATTAAAGAACCGTCAAACAAAGGAGTTCCATTCCGTTTCACCACAACCGCTCCTTCGGAATTTTCCTGAGGAATTGTACAAGTATAGGCATCAAATTCAGCAGAGACAACCATGCGCCCTGTAACTTCAACCGTACATGTATTGTCTACGACAGTTTGTTCTTCACCGTTTACCATCATAGAAGTTACAAAATAATAATCATCAGGAATTGCCTCGATCACAATTTTACTACCAACTTCGAGCATAGTTCCTTCGGTTATTTCCCCACCTTTTTCATCTGTCACTTTCAATCGTCCGCCATTCTCGGGATTCACTATGCGAAGAACAGGGCCGGAAGCTACAACCTCGATGGAAAAATCATAAGCCACACCGTTTTGTAAATATCCCAAAAGGTCGGTATACAATATTTCTGGCCAGTTCATATCATTATCGTATTCCGCATATACTACCCGCATACGATAAGTACCCGGTTTGATATTCTCAGGAATCGGGAATGTACGTTTCCAGCCATTATCTAAACTACCTGCCGGATCACCAAAATTATTATCACTGGAAGCGGTTCCTACCGATTCTCCAATCTCATCCGGTCCGAAAAACTCATAATCATTATTCCAATCTATGAAATAAGCTTGATAAGTCCAAACCAGTTCTGTCTCAAAAATCCCCCCCTCTGATCTGACAGGGTTCGTCCATGCCTCAAATTTCAAATCAAAAGAGGAAGAACCCTCTTCTACTAGTACAGGAACAGAAGTCTTATCAATCACTGCACCATCGGTTACTATTTCATTTGCAACCCCATAATACGTAAACGGAAGTTCCTCTTGGGTAGAAGCATTAAATATAACCTGACTGTCCATGAGTTCAGAAAATGCAGTGACACATTGCAAATAACGGTTCTGCTGTGCTATTCTAGAAAAAAAACGTTTTGTCTCCGGATACGAACGTTCTGCCGGTTCTGTAACGGTTGCCACCGATTGTTTATCAATCTTCGTTGGATCTTCACTATTGGCTGCATATGTGCCGGAACAAGCCAGCAACATACCACAAAGTACAAAAGATAAGTATTGTTTCATGATATTAGTAGTTTTATTTATTAAACTGATATAGTATTCCGTTTCTCTTTTCAAGTAATTAACACCCGATTTTCATTCTCTTATAAGAACAAAATTTTCTTTAGGAAGAGGTTGTGCCAAAACTTTGGCACAACCTCCTGTATGAAAAAATTATTGAAAACCTTATTGATCTTTCTTGATAACTCGAATGTTTCCGACAGATTTACCGGCATCATTCTTCACATTTACAATATATATACCCGGCTCTGCATAAATACGTACACAAACGAAATCACCATCCTGCGCACTAACATTTCTCTGAGAAACCATTTTCCCGTCCATGGTATAAACTTGTATGGAATAGGTACCCGCATGCACTAATTGAAGATTCAACTCGTCCACAAACGGATTAGGATATGCACTGATATTACCGATAGTAGTATCCTCCATACCGGTACCATCATCATCGATCTTAACAAATGGGAAAGTCTTCGTATCACTACCCCAGCTATTAGATAACGTCAAAGTAGCCTGATAGGTTGCAGCGGCAGGATATTCTACAACAGCCTTACCGGCAGAGGTATTACCTTCGGCACTTGTCACAGAAGCTATATCATCAAACTTCCATTCCGGCAGTGTTTCAACCTTGAAATTAGTACCGGAAATGAATGGAGCACCGGCACCGTAATGGGCCGCATCAGGAATGAATTTATCCGCTCCCTCACCACCTCTCTGATCCAGTATGCTGGCTACCAATGACTTATCGCTGCCTGTACTTGCCATCATATAAGAGCCGTCTGCATCTGTCTCAAAGTCCCAATATCCGATCAAAGCAGACGAAGGATTTACCTGGTGTTGCATGGAATTCACCACCTCATCGGCCGTCAAGGCTTTATTATAAAGCTGTACTTCGTCAATCGTTGCATCCAAACCGGCACGGTTTGCAGCAGCTCCTCCAATCATTATACGATTATTTTGACTCCAATTATATAAAGACGTACGCCCTTTCATTTCGCCTACATTCTTGCCGTTCACATAGATGGTCACATCACGTCCTTCGTTGTAATCATACACAATTGCAACATGATGCCACTGATTGGTTACAAAATTGACCTTATCACCGATGTGAAGTATAGGTGAAGGAGCCCAATCAGAGTTAGACCGCATGGAAAGATATACCTCTTCTTGGGTAGGACTTATATCAAACCATGTGTACCCCCAGTCGCTTGCCGACCATCCATCGTACGGATTACGGATACAGAAGAGATTTGTTCCCTCCTTCCCGGGATTATAACGAACCGGATTAAACCAGAAACAGAATGTAAATGCCGACCGGTCGGTAAAATTCAATTGTCCGGCATCGAGTCCAAATGCCTTCTCTTGCAGGGAAAGGCCACGTGAGACATAACCATCAGCCTCGCGTCCTATATAAGTATATGTTACAGGTGTATATGTGCCGCTACTTACTTCGGTATCACTACCATTCACTTGCAATGCGTCGATACGCGGCATGGCACCGACCTCCTCACTGGAAATTTGAATCATGCCGTTGTGGATAACCGCTGTGTCCTTACCACCTATTTGAGTCGTATAATGGACATTATACATACCTATTTCCGGTAATGAAAGTGTTATGCGTGTACCAACTTTGGATTCACCAACTTGAACTTCGTCCGAAGAACGGTAAATACTCCATTCAGCGGCAACATGATTGGGATCATTGAAACCAATAGAGAACTCCTCATTCGGTTTAATTACCGGTTTATCAAGAGAAATACCTTCTACAATTTCCATTTCCGGAACATCCATATAATCAGACCAGGCAATATCCGATTCATTTTTACCATCTATACCCACTGCAGAGACTCCGATACGGAAGCGATGTTCACTACTATAGTTAAGAGGTGCTCCAACAACATAGGAAGCCCATCCCGTAGTAGCAGTACACATGACGGGGTTTTCACCTTTCTGCTGAAAGTATATCTTATAATACCAAGTGCCTACTTCATCGTTATAAACAGGCATTGCATTCTCACTGTCTTTCATTTTATAGATAACTTTAAAGTCCACAGTATTATAAGTGGCCTTTAATGCTTTCTGATTTACTATCTGGGGTTTTTCCGGTGTGGTGGCTTCTCCACGTGTAATAGACACCTCACCAATCAGTATTTTGAAATCAGAAGTCGTTTTTTCAAAACGGAAACCGAGCATAGCCAGCGTTTTTCCGTTCATACGGATGTTCTTTAGTCCCGTACCTACCTCAATTGTATTTTCTACCCACTTACCGTCCGTAGAAGCCAATGACGCAATTTTATTGGCACGTGCACGGCTTTCATTGTCTTTTTCACAATAGCTCCAGAAAAGATCTCCGCTACCGCTCAACACCTTATAACGGATCGTAAACTTATCTCCTGTCTGTAGGGGATATTCTGTCTTAAAAAGCTGCAGATACTCCTCAGTGGTCTTACCATAAATTGAAAGACAGGAACCTCCGAACCAAGCATCGTCCCAAGTGAACTCAGCCTTCAAACCTTCTTCTGGAACATCAGTATCTTCACGTCCCATAAACTTAGAAGTCCACCACCAACGCCAAGTGGGCAGATAATCTTGTATACCGATGTTGTACCATTCACCATTGAATTCCCGTTCTCCTTTAACATTAAAGAAAAAGCCATTGCCTAAGTTAAAATACGTCACAAAAGGTTCTTTGGCAAGATCATCGGTAATCAACGGACTCCGTGCTGTAACGAAACTTGATATTCCGTGATTATCAGTTTCTAAAGAGGAATGAGACAAATAATCTCTGATGGCAGGCGGATTCACCGGATTGTAAGTAGAACCGGTAAATGAATTCTCACTAATCAACTGATAAGCTTTCTGTTTGATACGTACATCGGCTCCCAGTTCTCCTCGGTCTTCAAATATCAGATTCATGTCATGAGCTCCCCAAAGTCCAACAGAAATCTTAGAGTCTTTCAAGGCACCCCACTTTCCCGGTGCCCCTCCTTCATAATTAAATCCGGCATATACATCATAGCTGGAACGCCCCAACTCCTCTGCGTTAGATTGAGAATTTTGCAAATTATTCCGATTCCAACCATAATTTAGGAAAAAATAGTCCGAAGTCTGCTCTCCTTCCCATTGAAACCAATCATCATTCCCGCTATTCAATTCCAAAGAGCATCCCGTTCTTCCGGAGTTATTCATCCAAGCGTACCATACGTTTGAAAAATTAGGCCAAATATCATTTTTCTTACGGAACAGTTCCCTGAAAAACTCTTTAGACTTTACATTAAGAGACTCACTGAAGTTAAATTCCGAATTCAAACCGAATCCATCAATTCCGTAATAACGTAAATATTTCAAGAATTTTTCAGAGCCTCCGCTATAAATAGCATCTAACAAATCTCCCCAAGAGCTATCACCTTCAAAAACATTTTCAGCAAAAGGTACAGAGCCAAGCACCGAAGTACCGATACCGTTTTTATGACAGATATCGGAAAAAGCTCCCGGCATACGAACCAGTGGCGCAGTCCAGTTACCATAGTGATCAATATAACTCCACATAGAGAATACTTCGGAATCAAAACGGTAACTCGGCAAGCCATTCCATGCAGAAATACCAATAGGACACCACCAGATCATTTTACGCGCAGGGTCCATTCCGGGATCAACTTGCGTGTTAACATTCACAAAACGGCTTTTTCTACGCACACGTGAAATAAAAAACTCCTCATCTTCCTCTTCCCCGGGAATAAGAATAGGTTTTTCCGTAGACCACTTAGGGTATTGTTCCGTAAAATTCAAATTTTCCTTGAATTTTATGTACTTGTCATGCAACGGCGCCTGAGCGCTCAATGAAACTGACATCAAAAGTGCAGCGGATAACACCCCTTTGAATTTTGAAAATTTCATAATATTTTTTTTTAAAGTTCCACATTGACAGGGAGAAAGTTTTTCCAACTCCCTGTCGGTTTATTTTATTCAGATAGACTTACTGTTCCTTTCACAGTCACCACTTTAGATGACTTACCGGCTATCAGATCAAAGAATAAGGTTCCATCAGCAGTTACCTTAATATTTCCTTGAGTAATAACCGCCTTTTCTCCACTAGGATAATATACATAGGAGTGGATATTAAAATGTTCTCCAGCTGTATATACTGTGTCTGTATCCCATATTAAAACTTCTCCTGTTTTTGTGAAAAGCGAGATTTCATATACTTCTTCCGTCTCCATATTCATAATAGTAAGCAAAGATCCTCCCATGCCGGATTCGGATGCAATATCTGCTAAATACAAATGTGTATCAGTACTAAAATTTAAATTTTCGATAGCAATATCATCCAATGATTTCACAATCACTTTCTTCTCAGCTTCGACTTGAGTCCCGTAATCATCAACAGCAACAACAGAAATAGTAGCCTCTCCTGCGCCTACGGCAGTCAGTTTACCATTTTCATTGACTTTAACCACGCTCTCATCAGAAGATTTCCATTCCAATACTACGTCTTCCGTAATATAGTTGGATTTAGCCGTCAAAGTAACAGGCCACTGTGTTTCTTCTCCTACTGCCAAATCGGTTAATACAGAATTAGGTATGCTGATTTTCTCCAATTTAAGTTTAGCAGTAAAAGTTACAGAAGTATTCACGTCCTTGCAAGTTGCTGTTATCGTAAATATGCCTGCCTTTTTTATGGAAACAAATCCTTCACCATTGACCTCTGCTATCTCTGGATTAGAAGATTTCCATTCCAATGGCCAATACACAGCAGCTGTAATAGGCTTCACAGATACATAATCAAATAAGCCATACCCAGCTTCAGAAGTTTCCAATTGGACATTACCTACCATTTCGTGTATACCTTCCATATCAAATGTTACAGACTCCACCTCAATTTTATCATAATCAAGTACATTACATTCTGTAGTAGCTTGTACTCCTAATCCTTCCACAATTACATTCGCATTTCCGGTGACCACTCCGGTATTTAAAAAAACTTTTATATTATCATTTGTAAATTCCCAATCAGCCACAGTAACCACCGGATCTCCCTGCACGGTCACATGCACATTCTCTTTCATCTTTTCCAGATGTACATTGTCATCAGGTACAAGTTTATAATTCACTTCCACCGTTTTCTCTTCATTTAATCCTATACTCAACGTTGTTGTAGTCACCAGATTCGGATTTACTCCGTCTGTCAGGTCTATATCAGAAAATGCCAGATAAAGACGCATTCCCAAATGTACGATACAGCTAACGGCAGTTTCTCCTGCAGACACTTTAATTTCCACATCTTCATCTTCAATAGATTCTCCCCGCTTCAAAGCGATTTTATAGTCTTTATTCCCTGCGGCAAGATCTGCTTCAGTAGGTGCAACTAATTTAGGATCAATAGCATCGGTATTAGAAGACGTCACAACCAGATCAAATTTTTGTAATATAGCATCATCAACGGTTAAGGTTAAAGAATCCTCTAACGTTTGTGTAACAGGCATATAAACTTCGTTCTTAGATAATACAAGCCCTTTAGGGTTTGGAGTTTCCCACGCATTAACCAACAAACTTCCCAATACTTTTTCACCGCTTTTTGATACAGCTTGTACCAGTGCCTGCCCCGGTGCTATAGCAGTCAATTTACCATTCTCGTCAATAATTGCCACTACTTTGGAAGATTCAGTATTTATCGGTTTCTGGTCTATTAAATCCCAATCTACTTCTTCCGATGAAAGAATACTTGTTTCACCTTCTGTTTGCATCCAAACCTCATATTGAAATGACTCTTTGGGATGTATCGTAAGTTCCAACTTGTTCAACGACATATATATCTTTTCAGTATCTTGGCAACTTGTCAATCCTGTCATCACACACAATACTACAATCACAGGACTCAGCATCCTCCTGTATATTCTATTCTCATTCATACTCTGAATCATTTTTAAACCTTATTTTTAGAAATTATCAGGAACTGGCCATCCCCTGTCATCACGTACAGTCCAGTCTGTCACGTCCCACCACACTTGTGTTCCGGCTGCATTGGGAGCACCGAGTGCTTTCTCGATATAAGGAATTTCAGCAGCCTCGTTAGAATTCGTATTATTAAACGGTAACCTCCTAATCTGAGTTTCTACATCAAAAGAATCATCATATGTCCATTTGTATTTCTCCGGTGCAGGAAATAAACGCGGGTATCCCGTTCTTCTGAAAGTTGTCCATGCTTCCGCACTCATTGGGAAATTAGCAATATATTTCTGTGTGACAATTTGCTCCAATAGTGTTTCCTGTGACGCATTTTCATCCCATTTCACTCCTACCTTTACTCTTCCTTCACATGAAAATTCCGGAACGTAATAGTCAATATAATCCACTTCTTTAACTGTTTCTTTTTGTAGATATGTTTCCACTTCGTTTCCAAACCCGTATTCATTAAACGAGTATCTAATCCCCCTTTCATAATATTCCTTTGCCGTATTTCCCACATTCCATCCTCGGAGTGCGGCTTCCGATAAGGTGAAGAGATTTTCTACAACTTTAAAATAAGCTCGTGGCATATATTTATATGAAAATGCCGAAAAAGTTCCATATCCTATCGTATTTCCCGAATTCGGATACAATTGTACCCCATTTCTGATTCCCACATAATCCCTTCCAGAAGTGAGCATAATCGCCCCTCCCTCTTTAGCCTTGATTGTGGCCGAGTTCTTATTGAACCATTTACCAATCAAAGGATTTTCGTAACGTTTCATAATATTCTCCAAAGCAGCCCCAAGACGTTCATCATTCCAGACCATTGAGATACCATATAGAGGATGCTCAGTTTGTCCGTTGTCAGGTAATATAAAATCTCCGTCTTGTTCAAGCAACAATCCGACCGGATCATTCACCGCTTCTTCAGCTGTCTGTTGAGCCCAAGTAACATCCGCATTTACCATATTCATCGCCATCCTTAATCGGATAGAATTAGCGAATTTTACCCATTTTTCCCATTTTCCATCCGAATATCCACCTTCCGTACCTTCAATACGTTTTAAAACCTCTGCTGTAGGACGGCGTTCCTTTAAAATAGCCACAGCTTCCGTTAAATCATCCAAAATCAACTTATAGCAAAGTTTTCCATCCAAATAATTTAAAGGTGGAGTTTCTTTCAAATTCCTAAAATCATAGTAAGGTACCGTACCGTAAAAATCTACCAGTTCCTGAGTACTGTAAGCATACAAAATTTGTGCAATTGCTTTCCATTCCGGCAAATTATGCTTCTCGTTAGCAGCATAATGATATGCATGATAAATATATGGATAAAGACTTTTACTACCTGCCAACGGCCCTCCAAAATAAGCATTTGGATAATAATAAATATATGGTAAAGCACCTCCATATTGAAAATCACTATTACTTACCGAAAAATACCCGGAGAACACATCTATACTATTAGAACGTTGATATTGGTAACTATGTGTAACATAACGTATAACATAAGTCAACCCGTTCTTCAACTGTCCTTCCAGATTCTCAGTAGGTACATCTTCTGTAGGTATGCCGGAATCAGTATCTCCTTCTGTGTTTCCAGAATCTGCTATAACCTCATTTTCCAGAAGATCTGCTTTAGGACCACATGATATAAGTACTCCCATAGTAAGAAACCAACAGCTCTTTAATATAAAATTGCGATGTTTCATAATGTAAATATTAAAAGTTTAATTTAAGGTTCAACCCAAAACTACGTGTCGTGGGTAAAGAAAACGATTCGATTTCACTTGCACCATTAGCCGCTGTTACCGACATGTCCGGATCTACGGGAGCATTTTTATATAAAAAACCTAAATTACGTGCAACTGCAGAAATTGTCAAATTTTTGGAATATCCGAAAATATCATAAAAAGTATATCCTAAAGAAAGCTCACGTACACGAAGATTAGTAGCATCATAAATACAATCATATTGTTCCGCTCCGACTGTCTCATAATAATTTCTGGCCGGCACTTCTTGCCCGTCCGGTAATATCACCCATCCACCGTTTTGTTGACGAGCTTCTGCCGTACGTTTCGACAATCCGTATTGGTCCATTTCCGACTGTGTAATAGAAATCACTTTACCCCCAATTTTTCCATCCAATAAAATATAAAATACAAAATCATTCCAGCTGAATGTATTGTGCCATCCATAGGTAAATTTTGCAGTTGTATTTCCAACGAACCTATCATAGGTGGAAGTTACCTGTGGCGAAGCATTTTGATTTTTCCTTCTTTCATAATCCCTATCAGATTCCCCCGGAAGTTTTGTTAACGAATTATCCACTCCCGTAAGTAAAATCTTTCCATCTTTCATCTGAAAAGATTTAGCATACAAATCCCCATACGAACCTCCTTTCAAATATTTAGATTGAATGCCCAATGAAGATGATCCTACCTGAATTTCAACATCAGTTCCATCTGCCGCCCGATAGGTATCAAGTATTTCATTGTCATTGTATGCCAAGTTCAAACCGGTAGTCCATCTTAATCCTCTTGCAATATTCATATTATAATTTAAAGACAGTTCTACTCCCTGATTCCTCACACGACCAGAATTCACAGGTTTACTCTCTCCTGAAGAAGTTGTAATACGGAGAAATTGATTTTCCATTATACTTTGATACAATGTCAGATCCACTCCCAAACGATTATTAAAAAATACACCATCCACTCCAACTTCGATGGCTTTTGTTGTTTCCGGTTTCGGATCATCAAACTTTGCAGGTTTAGCCGAATAAACTCCGGTCAACGCACTTATACTCTGTGCATCATAAAACTCATCCGGTATGGAGTTACCTACCACTGAATAAGAAGCCCGTACTTTTAAACTATTCAATAATTCATTTTTATTATACGGGTCTATAATTTCTTTAAGTAACACATTACCTCCGACAGACCAGTAAGGAAAACTTTTATAACGTTTCGTATGTCTTGCCCATTGTTGAAAAGCTTTATTCCAATCGTTACGAAAACTGACATCAATATAGCCTTTATTCCAAAATCCCATTTGAGCTGTAGCAAAAGCGGCAGTTTCCCAATACATTGTCTCTCCAGTATCATTCACATCAATAGTGCTCCCTTTCTTTATATTCAATGAACTGTTCTCTCCATATATAGGCCTTGACCAATTAGGATGTACATATGTCGTATCATTGTCTCTATAATAAGAGACGTCTTCGTTCCAACGACGTTTCATACTGGCTCCAATAGTAGCCGATACAGAAATTTTTTCTTTTATATTTTTCTCATAAGACAACAAAGCGTCTGCATAAAAGTCTTTTGAATAGCTTTTCCCACTCCAATATGATCCCGCAAGTGTCTGATACTTATCCATTCTTAAAGTTGCATCTTCTTGAACTTTCTCATTGGCAGTTACTTTATCCAAACTTGCACGTCCCTGAATTTTCAACCCTTTTATTATCTCATATGCAACAACAAGAGAAGCCATGACCCTATCTTTCTTTGAGAGTTCATTCATCGCATCCAACATGAAATAGGGATTATTGATCCAAGTCTGATTCAACCAAGGAAAATTTTGTACAGGTACTCCTATCAAATTAGGATTAGTCTGTGGGCCACCGGAAGATATCGGATTATACTTATCTGCTATAACACTTCTGTTAATATCAAAATAACGCATATCCACTGCCCATGGTGTACGGTACAAACCCGGTAATACCCCTTTAGCCTTACCTACAATCGGACGATTTTCTGCTTTCTGTATTATATAATTTAAAGTCATATCCACATTCAATTTTTTTTCAAAAAATGAGAATGATTCTTTAAGCATCAGATTATGTCGCATAAAATCATTATTCGGTATTAATCCTTTTTGCGTTGTATTGGCATAGGAGAAATAAGTAGTAGAATATTCTGTTCCACTGCTCAACGAGATACTATTATTATAAGTCTGTCCTATTCTAAAGAAATCCGTAATATTATTTCTGGGCGTTCTGGTCAAATAAGGAAATTGAGAAAGTTCTTTATCCGTCAACGAACTGACAGGCTTTCCCCAAGCATTATATTCAACCGTACTCCCTATTATTTCCGGTCCATAAACCGTTTGCTGTTCAGGATACATTAAAGGAGTTTCAAAAAGTGTGTTACTAGACACGCTAATACGTGGTTTCCCTTCACTCCCTCCTTTAGTGGTGATTACAATCACACCATTATTAGCCGCACTACCGTACAAGGCAGCAGCATTAGGTCCCTTCAAAAGGGAAATATTTGCAATATCATCGGGGTTAATCGTTGATAACAAATCACCTCCGTCACGTCCTGCTCCTGTTATCACATCATCTTTCTGTGCAGACATTCCATTTGAGAGAGGAATCCCATCCAAAACAATTAACGGCTGGTTATTTCCCAAAATGGAACTTTGCCCACGCAAAATAATTTTAGAAGATCCTCCACCGGCACCCGAAGAATTGGGAGTAATAATCAAACCGGCCGCTTTTCCCTGTAATGAATTAATAAAGCTGGCTCCTTTAGCACGTGTCAATTCTGTATTATTAATACTTTGTGTTGCATAAGTTAATGATTCTGCCTGTCTTTTAATTCCCATTGCAGTCACCACCACTTCTCCCAATACTTTCGAGTCTTCCTTCAAAGTAATCTTATAAAAAGATTTAGACGAAAGTTTAACTTCCAAAGTTTGATAACCGATATAAGAAATCACGAGTATACTCCCCTCTTGAATATCCAATGTAAAATTTCCATCCAAATCGCTTATCGCCCCATTAGTCGTTCCTTTTACCATAATATTGGCACCGATAATAGGTTCTCCATGCACGTCTACGACACTTCCTTCTATTTTCTTACCTTGAACCGAGTGAGCGTTTTGAGATGTAACATGTTTATTTAAAATAATGTATCCATTCTCAAACTGATATTTTACTCCTGTCCCATCAAAAGCTTTTTCAAGAAAAAATGAAACTGAACCAACTAATTTATCTGTATGAACCTGACGCTTTATATCTATATCCTGATTTGTATATACAACTAAAAAATCAGTTTGTTTTTCAATCTCAGAAATTAAATCTCCGACAGAGAGTGATTGAGACATTAATTTTATTTCTTTATTTTGAGCCGTTACATTAGAAGCCAATAACTGAAACGTACTTAAGAACAAGAAAAACAGATATATTTTCATTATTCTAAAACAATATTTAAAATTATATTTAGGGATACTTCCCAATAATAATAAAAGATTTTTCATATCTTTGCGATATTAGTGAATACTAAAACGTGTTTACTTTCTAAATAGGACAGCGGATGGTGGAATATTGGCTGTCCTATTCCTATCAGACTTTCACAATCATGTTTTCATAGGCTTTTTCTAATTATTGATTATACTATAAGGTTAATTTAAAATAATAATATTTTTCTGTCTATCTATTACCAATTTAAAAGGATGTATTTTTTGCATAATTTGTATAATTTCCTCGATACTGTTCCGCTGACGAAACTTACATGTATAACGCTTCTTTGCCAGAGTCTTATTCTCAACAAGTATCTTAACATCGTAATATAATTCCAACTGTCGTACAATGTTTTCTAACTCTTCATTCTCAAAACAATAAATTCCTTCTTTCCACAATAACATCTCCGGATATTCAATCTCAGATAATTGCATTTTCCCTTTCTCTATTGTAATCTGTTCGTTCGGACTCAAAACCACACTTGCCTCTGGATTATTTTTAAGAAAGACCTCTACCGAACCTTCCAGTAGACAAGCACGTGTCATTTCGGTTTCTGGATAACTTTGAACATTAAATTTTGTACCCAGTACTTTTACCTCCACACCTTGTCCGGTAGAAACAATAAAGGGCTGATCTTTATTATGTGCAACTTCAAAATACCCTTCACCCTCAAGAATAACCCGTCTTTCCGAGCTTGCAAAAAATGGAGAATAGGTCAGCTTTGACCGAGCATTCAGCCACACCGTACTTCCATCTTCTAAAAGAATACGGGCCCTCTGCCCCGCCGGGACATACATTGTAGCCTTTTTTGCCATCCACTCTTGTCGCTCAGAGGTTGTTTTCCATTCCATTAGCCAATAAGTAGAAGCAATAACAAGAAGAATTACAGCTGCATATTTCAGCATAGCTGTCATGACTTGAATATTGCGTACCCGACCAATCCGTTTGATGAACATTTTATATTTACGTATACTCTCGTGCATATCCTCTTCCTGAGGGGATAAAGAAAGTAAAGCTCTCATGTTTTGAGTCTCTATAAATTGCTTTTTTAAATTCTCATCTTTCTCTATCTCACGTAGCAAATTCAACCGTTCTACTGAACTTAACTCATCTTGAAAATATCTTTGTATTCGTTTATCCATATTATCCATAAATCAACTATTTTACTATTAAGACAATCATCAATTCAAAAACCACTAAAAAAATATATTTATTTTCGAAAAAAATATTCCATTATATAATCCTACACAAAAATAACAAGATCTTGCCCATACTTTGTCTTCAAGAAGCAAAGTACGCTTAAAACAGTGAAGTATATAAAAATGGAAGTCATTGACAACTTGAAAACTTCCACTAAGATTCCGGAGATAATACAGAACAATATTATCACGAATGGTTCCAACAATGAGTTCTGCAGCAAATTTAATCGAAGGTACTTTGGGTTCAGACTCTCTGAAAGACTCAAACTTTGTACATGCCATTATAAAGCGGAGTTCAAACATCAAATTTATTCATTGGATATTTGCTAACATTCATAAAATAATATAACGTGAGTTCGAAATAAGAATAAATATATTTTATTGAAAATTAGAGATATATCGATAAAATCATTAAATTTATAGTACTCAATTACAAACATAGGAACTAAATTTTAACATTTTTGCGATATTATATAATATTTTAAAAATTAAAGAATCTGTTATGGCTATTAACACCCCTCATCAACATAGTTCTTATCAAGCTAAATTGTTTGATAAAAGATGGCAAATGAAGCGTGAGATGATCCTGAATCGCGATAGCCATCAATGTGTAATCTGTGGAAAAACAGATAGTCTTATTGTCCATCACAAACAATACCATTCCATAAAGAAACTGAATATATTCTGTGAACCTTGGAATTCTATCTTTGCATCATCTTAAACAAATAAATACCCTAAAAAACATGAAAAGACTGTTTTTTTACTTACATTTTTTTATTACATTAGTATTGCAAAGCGTCTATGGGCAAAGGCTTATTCTTCCTGTTCCTTCTGACACTCCAAGTAAGGCACAGCAAAAACAAATAGCACGTAAATACGGTATGTTTATTCATTTTGGCATCAACACTTTTCATGATGAAGAATGGACGGATGGCTCCAAACCGGTTTCCAGTTATTGCCCTACTAATGTTGATGCAGATCAATGGATAAAAACTGCCAAAGAAAGTGGTATAAAGTATGTTATTTTAGTAACTAAATACCATGACTCGTAAAACCCAAAGTAGGGTAGATTTCTGAAATATTTCGCATCTTAGCCATATCTTAAAGTGGTTATTTCCTCCGTTTCGGCCACTAAACCTTATTTGCGGGGGAATGACAGACGAAAGATACAAAAAGCCAACTAATTCATACATAAAGTATTGCGAATTAGTTGGCTAATCTTATACTATTTACTGAATGCCCCTATTAAAGGTATCCCATTCGCAATTTGAATTAATAATAATCTCTTTTAATACGTCATTTTCAAAGATGTATGATGATATTATATCGCCAAAGTCATCAGTATTTATAAATACTTTTATTTTAGAAAAATCGTATGTGGTTGAATCTTTGAAAATTTTCTTAAAAAAAAGACATTTTAAACATACCGATATGTATATCATATAATAAAGAAAGCTCCTTATCTAAAATTTTAGCAGATGTAATATTATAATATCCTAATTCAGGATTAAAATACACTTTAATAAAAGATTTTTTATATGTATTCTTTTTTATAATCTCATCTTCTTCTTCTCCAGTGTCTATTATTATATCTTCTACATTCATTTTCAAACCTAAGGAGTGGCTTAACCCCTCTGGAGACTTATCATATCCTAACAAATTATAAGTGAAAGTTCCCGTAGAAAGAATCTCTAAGGTATCCCCTGTCTTATATATTACAATATTACCAATTCTACTATTATCATTAAGTTCTTTCATTTCCTTAGGAAACATTATAAACGGATTAAATCTGGGAGAAACTGATTCTATATCAATAATTTGTATTTTTGGAGATAGAGATCTCTGAGATATATAACTATTGTGACGACTATCTACATGTGATACAAATACGGAAATAAAAATTGTTAATAATATTTCTTTTTTCATTATTCTTATGTATTTCATTGTATTGTTTTCCTACAATTACCCTAATACATCCAACTCCTGCAGGGAAATGACTCATATATGAATTCCATTGATTGACATTAAATAGGGTCTGCTGAATTAATCAGGCCCTAATTATTAATCATCTCTTTTCTAAACATTGATTTTGTCTTTCCGACTTTATCAAACACAAATAAATATATGCTGCTATACGCATGTATTCATTTTCATTATTTTTATTTAGGTTACTTCTATATTCAAACAGTTCTGCGCATAAAAATTGAATCATTTATAATCGGAGAAAAAACAATATACTCTTTGAACATTTTACACTTTTATCGTTTAAAAATGTCAATTTAGAACAGAAATCAACGTTTTGATATATTTTATATAACAACCGGATCATTACAGAGCGCTTATCTTCACCTTTTTGTTTTAGTTCCTCATAAAACACAGAAATATTTAAGTCAACAAGTGAATTCGAAATTATCAAGCTTTTCCCCTTATTTACAGAATCATTTATAATGTAATTGTAAGTTACTAAAAATTTGGTAGAATTCTGATCACAATTTGATTGCCTATTAATTACAGTACAGAAATAAAAACAACATAATATAAAAAAGAATATATTTTTCATAGCGAACCTTTTATTTAAATCTTATGTATTTATCGCTAAATATCGTTCCAAATCTTACATTCATCAAGCCTTGAGCTCCTCTAAATTTATGGAAGATAGTTTATATACCTACCCTTGAAAATCCACTTCTTTCACGATTCCAATATATCATTTTCCTCTGCTCATCATATGATAGCTTTTTTAGTACAAGTACAATATCACTATTGAATTTTTTAGGAGGATCAATCACCAAATCAGAATAAATTACCAATGAGTCTCCTTGCGGTTTATAAAATAACTCTTCGGTAGTAAACTTATAATCCATGTCAGAATTGTACTTCCAACCTTTCTCTTGAGGATTATTTGTAGTTATCACTATAGCAGAATGTTGCCCTAATAAGCCCCATGTCTTGACAATAAAATATAATCTCATATTTAATGAAGAAAAATATATTTCAGAATATTTATACTTAGGATCTAATGAAGTAGACATGTCTTCAATTTTAGACCAATAATACCCACTATAAAAAACAATAATGGCTAATATTACACTTGCACAAATCTTTATAATTTTTGTTTTCATATTCATTTTATTGATTTTGCTCTTTCCCAACCAATTCTACTCATTCTGAACTGATAATATTGCTCACCATAAGTTGGAGGATTTCCATATGATGTACCATTTAGCACAATATCAATTTTCTCAGAAGTAGATAATCTTTCTCCTGCCGCTTCTTTTATGTGTAAAGCTCCAGCTAATTTCTGAAACGTATCAAATGTAATTCCCACTCCCATAATTGTACCATTAGCAGCATTATATCCCGCCAGATAATTTCCAGCAGAATGTGCTGTGACATAATTTCCATCTAATAAAGCGCCCACATTCTTATACTTTACTTTGATATCAAAAAGACCTCCACCCGCTGATTTATTAGCGATCTCCATTAAATCCATTTCTTTTGCTTTAGCTACCATATCTTTTATTATAGGATCAAATGATTTTCCAAATTGTATACATGTTTCTTTTAATACAGAACCATCCTCAGGACTAATAAACTCATCCCAATTCTGAGTTTTTCCCATTAACGTTCCATTTTTAGTATCAAGTCCTTCTCCTTTATAATCTGCAGATTGTATATCATGTTTATAAATACCCATATCGCCATCATTATATACTTCAATAACATATCCCAATGAGTCTGTATGAGTTGAAAGACCATCCAGATCAACATACTTTATAGGATTATTCATACAATACGCATAAGGTGAGATTGAATAATATTTCTCACAAAGCGGATCAACACTCACAAAACTTAACCTGTAATTCGGATCATAAAACCGTTTCCCATAATCATACCAACCCAAACTATGCATTGTTTCCTCCTTTTTCCCCGTGTATGTATACGGATCTTTGAAAGGATTAACCCATTTTGTCCAACCCGTCATGGCTTTCCCGAAAGGATAATAACTGATAGCTTTCTGGCTCCCCTCAGAAGGCCTGTCATCCAAGTACTCTTCACTTATATTTATCCTGGCACTTCCCTGATGGTCTTTCATAAGATAATAATACTCAT
>ERZ1673736.64-NODE-64-length-156660-cov-12.300220_pt1 | contig 156660 bp, 156 predicted proteins | sample MGYA00580212_ERZ1673736 | MGnify/ENA primary metagenome ERZ1673736 (study PRJEB41218, sample SAMN15661752) | gut metagenome | host: Homo sapiens | place: Canada: London | collected 2015-08-20/2019-03-30 | study: EMG produced TPA metagenomics assembly of...
CCGCTGGAAATAATTGAGGGTTTGAGAGTAGTGTAATTTCATATGGTAGTCAAACGATGAATACGAATCTACTTCTTTTTCTTTGGTTTGAGAGTAGTGTAATTTCATATGGTAGTCAAACGGTGACCATATCCGCCAATATGGTGCTATTGTTTGTGAGTAGTGTAATTTCATATGGTAGTCAAACCATTGCTTCGGCCGCTGGAAATAATTGAGGGTTTGAGAGTAGTGTAATTTCATATGGTAGTCAAACTATTGCTTCTGCTACTCAGATTAATGCTGCGTTTGAGAGTAGTGTAATCCCATATGACAGCTTAATCAGTTGTTGTGAGATTAAAAGATATCTAATCGTGGTTATAGGATGAGTTCTCCATAAGTAATTTTTGACGGCTTATAATTCTATACATAACTAAAAGAAATATTAATTTTATGGCTGAAACACAGCTGTATGTATTTGCAGAGTCCTTGCCGAGATGAGAGAAGGGAGCGCCCGATTCAGGTGCCGCTCCTTTTTTATGTCTTCAAATCAGTCATACGGTACAAGTTGTTTTGCGTATGCTGAAACAGAAGCGACGATAAGGAGGAAAGACCATGAGGAGACTTAGACTGGCAGCGGCTTCCATTTTTCTTGTCAGTATACTGTTTTGCAGCGCAGCCATGTGGAGCGCAGACATAAAAGCAGGAGATGGAGAGTCCCGGATAGTGTCGGGAAAAGCCGTTTCAGAGACAGAAAACGAGGGAACCGATAAAAGGCCGGTCATCGTAATAGATGCCGGACACGGAGGGATAGATGCGGGAGCCTCAGGAGAAGACGGCACATCGGAAAAAGATATAAATCTGGCGATTGCTCTGAAATTAAAAGAGGCCATCGAAAAATATCCGGTAGATGTAGTGCTTACCAGGGAAGATGGCGAAGAACTCTTAGAAGGATATGACGGAAACGGCGGCAGAAAACGATACGATATGGAAAACAGAAAGAAGATCATAGATGAAAATGAACCGGCGCTTACCGTCTCTATTCATCTCAACAGTTTTCCATCTGATGGATCTGTATGCGGCGCTCAGGTTTTTTATCCGAAGAATCATGATAAAAGAACAGAAGAACAAACAGGAGAACAAACATCAAAAGTATTTGCTGACAGCGTCCAGAGATCTCTTGCGGAGGCCGTGTCAGGCAGCGAAACCAAGGAGGCTCTCACCAAGAACGATATATTTTTATTTCAGCAGATAGACAGTCCGATCATATTAGTAGAATGTGGATTCCTGTCAAACGCAGAAGAAAGAGAAAACTTGGAAACTGCAGAATATCAAGAAAAACTGGCCGAGGCTATATGGGACGGAATAAATGAAATTTTATGCCTTAAAAAGCAGAAAGAAAATCAGATCGTTGACAGTGCGAACAACGGCTAAAAAAGACAAAAAAATCTGTGGATAACTTGCTATTGACAAATTGATGGCTTGCCTTCAAATATTGAAAAATACAGATTTAATGCGGGTTGAGTTATCCACAGGCTGATGTTGAGAAAATTGTATACGATTTCCCCTGCCCTTGTGGATAAAAGCTGAAAACATTGGAAATTAAGGCTCTTTCTGATGTTGAAAAATGTTTGTCTTACTGCGAACAGCGGTTGACATAAAACGACAAGATGTTACAATATATTCGTAGAAAAATAAATTCGTATTAAAGGGGGAAATAAGATGTCTTATCCATATGTTTACAATTATAGCTACAGTTACGGAATGGGTCAAGCCACAGGATTGATTATAGCTTTGCTTGTAGCAATTATTTTAGCTATCGTTCTTAACTTTACATTTTTGTCTAAGAAAAATGAGGGGAAATATACCGGAGCGTTAGGCAAGATTTATAATTTTTTGTGTTTCAACAAGTTCTATGCTGAGAGTATTCTGAAGCTGGTGTATATTGTGACGGCAGTGATAATTACGGTGATGGGTATCGCCGCGATGTTCTCGGTAGAATTCTTCAGCGGGCTTCTCACCGTCGTGATAGGAAACGTGGCTCTTCGAGTGGCTTATGAGCTCATCATGATGTTCATAATATTATGCAAGAAAACCGTTTCTATAGACAAGAAACTCGATAAGGTAGCTAAATTCTACGGAGATGATTTTGACGCAGAAGAAGAGTTTGAACAAGTACAGCCTTGCAGCGGAGGATGCGCTTCGTGCGAAGGCTGTACAGACGAAAACTGTGACGGAGACGGACAGCAAAATGATGAAGAAAAAGATGATCCGCATAAAGAAGACGACTTTGACCAGGCAGAGGCTAAGATAAACACTTCAGACAGATGACATTTTTCACTGAACTTTGTTGCAGATCCTTGATAACGTAAACAGAGAATTCTCAAGAGTGCGGTTATTCCCGGTATAGAAGCTTTTTGGCTTCTTACCGGGAATTTTTTCTTTATGGATACAGGCAAGAGCTCCCAGCCGGCTTCCTATAGGATCGTAACGTGCAGCAGTTTAACTGATTGCTTTGAATATAGTTTGCAGACGATAATATCTCGAAACGTAAGTCCCCTGGAGTATGCAGTTATATCATGTACCGTGATACATACAGACGGAGCTGCCAATGTCATTCCTACTAATGTGACCATATCGGGAGACGTGAGGACATATTCGCTCGAGCTTCAAGACATGATAGAGAGCAAGATGAAAGAGATTTGCTGGCACATATGCCAGATGAACGGTATCGAGATGGAGTTTGAATATAACAGAGCTTTTATACCTCTGATAAATTCCGCAGAATGTGTGGAGGCCGTCAGAGAGGCCGCCTCGGGTGTTGAGAAGATCACAGGGATAGACTGCGAAGCTCTTCCGGGAACAGGATCTGAAGATTTTGCCCATTATGTGAAATATGTTAAAGGCTGTTACTTCAGAATAGGCGGAAGGAAAACAGAAAATCTGGATGAGGTTGCGCCTCCTCATAATCCCCAGTTCGATTACAACGATGATATATTGATGACGGGAGCAGAATTATTTGCGAGAATAATAAGAACAAGGCTCAGAGAATGATCATGCAGTATATTATTTGTATCTGATACGATCACGGCAGAAAGGCGGAATAGTTTTCATGACTATTCCGCCGGGGGTTTTGTTATAGTAGCTACGAAATCTTCGAAATCGTCAAAAGAACTGTTTATGAAATCAAAGAGAACGGGATCTTTAAATTCGTATTTTGATACGGGGACTATATACGGAGCCATGGACGACTCTGCCAGATCAAGCTCCATGCGGCGTATATCCGACAAGTTATAAGACGCCAGAATCAGCTGATTATCTTCTATAAGATAATAGACGCCAAGGACATCGTCGTTGAGAAGATAGGTGGCGTTTTTGACATGATCGTTATGAGGCTGAAAGATCATGAACAGCTGTCCGTTTTCGTAGTCTGTGACCATGGATTTTGAAGTCAGCTTAGTCGTGTGCCGATCAAATTCGGGAGCAGAGGGGACGAGATCCGTCACGGTGATGAACTCCGGTCTTGAAGTCATCATAGAAGCTTCTGCGGCTGAAACCTGAAATTCCGATATCTTTTCATATTTTACTATTTTGAGATGATCCAAGGTAATCTGAGTGATGAGAAGAAAAAATTTTCCGCTGTATTCTATTAAAGATTCGCACATATACGATTTGAAAGTATTGAAAGTTCCGAAATCTTTGTCGTCATCAGTAACGTGATAGTCCGTATTTGAGCCGCTTACGGCGTCAGGAGAATCTTCGATGACGTTTCTCAGAAGGGTGGCTCCCTTGTGATTAGGGAACAGATTGGTACGCACATACCCTTTGGTGAGAAATTTGGCGGCGCCGAAATCTTTCCCCACACATCTCATGAGAAAATAATTTATGACTTGATATGGTGAGTCCAGACCGGGACATTGCTTGCACATCAGAACGTATTCTTCCGAATCGGTGAGTCTTATCCTAGGAGACAACATGAATTCATATTCATCCTTATCCTCGGGGAGGGGAAGACCGCTCCTCAGATTCAGGTCCACGTAGCTTTGAAGCATATATCTGACTTCTCTCTCTGTCAGTATGACCCGCTTTCCCCCAAGACCTCCCATGAGATAGTCCTCTATATCGTTGATCTCCTGAACCTCACTGGGACCGCCGTTTCCTAAAACGCTTCTGTAAGTTTCAAAACCAGATTCTTCGGCGTCGAAATAAAAAAACTGGTGCAGGTCTGTGAGATGAGAATTCTCAGAAAGTCTCCAGTGGACGCACATACTGACTACGCCCATCAGCCTGGTATCTGTTATTGAGGCCGATACGAATTCCTTGGGACTGTCGTCTATAGTTTCAGACAATCCTCCGCTAATCAGTTTAAAAGTTGATCTTATATCTTGATATGACAAATTTATTACCTCGTAGAGTTTTTTATATAATCATAGTATACATTATTTTGCTGAAAAAACAACAAAATCTTGGGTTAACAGTTGACTTTAAGGGTAAAAGATATATAATAAAATGAGTAATAAAATTGAAAAATCCTTATTGAGAGCGGCTGAGGGACTAGGCCCAGAGAAGCCCGGCAACCTGTATGTTTTGTCAGAGAAACGTGAAAGGTGCTAAATCCTACAGAAATATTATTTCTGAAAGATGAGGAAAGATACCGACAAATATCAGCCTCTCTTTTCGGAAGAGAGGCTTTTTTCGAGATAAGGATATGAGATCAAAGGAGGTACAAAAATGAAAAAATTATTCACATCAGAATCAGTTACAGAAGGCCATCCGGATAAAGTGTGCGATCAGATTTCTGACGCTATACTGGATGCCATCCTCGAGCAGGACCCTTATGGAAGAGTGGCTGCCGAGACTACTACCACCACAGGATACGCGATGGTCATGGGGGAGATAAGCACCAGGTGTTACGTAGACATCCCCAAGATAGTCAGAAAAGTGATTCTCGATATCGGGTATGACAGGAGCGATTACGGATTTGACGGAAATACGTGCGCAGTACTTTCAGCTATAGACGAACAGTCAGGCGACATAGCCATGGGAGTAGATAAGGCTCTTGAGTATAAAGAGGGAACTCTCGACGATAAGATAGACACCATAGGCGCCGGAGATCAGGGCCTCATGTTCGGATATGCCTGCAACGAAACGCCTGAGCTTATGCCTATGCCTATAGCTCTGGCCCATAAGCTTGCAAGAAAATTGACTCAGGTGAGAAAAAACGGAGAACTGAAATATCTCAGACCTGACGGAAAAACGCAGGTGACCGTTGAATACGACGAAAACAGGGTGAAGAGGATAGACACAGTTCTGATTTCCACTCAGCATGATCCGGATGTTACTCAGGAACAGATAAGACAAGACATAATAGAAAAAGTCATAAAGCCTATAGTCCCTGCGGAACTTTTGGATGATGAAACGAAATATTACGTGAACCCTACAGGCAGGTTCGTAATAGGCGGCCCTCACGGCGATTCCGGCCTTACGGGCAGAAAGATCATAGTAGACAGTTACGGCGGATATGCCCGTCACGGCGGCGGAGCCTTCTCCGGAAAAGACCCTACAAAAGTAGACCGCAGCGCTTCTTACGCTGCAAGATATGCGGCCAAAAACGTGGTTGCGGCAGGTATTGCAGACAAGTGCGAAATTCAGCTGGCTTACGCCATAGGCGTCGCCAAGCCTGTATCCATCATGGCAGACACTTTCGGAACAGGCAAGATCACAGATGATGAGATAGCGAATCTGATAGAAAAGAACTTTGATCTGAGACCTGCCGCCATCATCAGAGATCTGGATCTGAGGAGACCTATATACAGACAGGTCGCCGCTTACGGCCACTTCGGAAGAACGGATATAGATCTGCCGTGGGAACACACTGATAAGGCAGAAACACTGAAGAAACAGGCCGGCATATAGAGAGTTAGATATATTTTAAAACCTGTTTTATAAAAAAATAAGAGATGCCGTCATGATTATCATGACGGCATCTTGTCTTTTCAGAATATAATGGCGTTATCTTACGAGTATTCAGCGCCTTACATCGAGGGCCTGCTTTATATAAGCTACAGTTACGATGGTGCATATCAACACCGCCGCATAAGGCCAGTTGGCCTGAGTATCTCCTAAGACCTTGGCGCCCAGACAGCAAATACCTATAAATCCTGATATCCCTGCCTTTAAAAAGTTCATAGCTCTGTCTGACATATGTAAACACACCTCCTATCCGCGGGTCTTGCTGTCTTCCATGACAGCGACAGATGCGCTGGCGCCGATTCTGTCTGCGCCTGCATTTATCATAGCCATTACAGTATCATAATCTCTTATGCCGCCGCTGGCTTTGACCTGCAGTCTGTCGCCGACGACTCTGCGCATAAGGGCTATATCTTCTTCAGTAGCCCCGCCCGTCGAAAATCCCGTAGAAGTCTTTACAAACGCCGCTTTTGCTTCTTCTGCCAGACGGCAGGCGGTTTCCTTCTCCTCATCGCTCAGAAGGCAAGTCTCTATGATGACTTTCACGATGGCGTCATATTTGGCAGCCGCGTCGACTACAGCCTTTATATCTTCGTATACGAACTCATCGCCGCCTTCTTTGAGGGCTCCTATGTTGATCACCATATCTATCTCGCTGGCGCCGTCACGGCAGGCTTCTTCGGTCTCGAACACTTTAGTGGCCGAAGTACATGCTCCTAAAGGGAAGCCGACTACTGCTGCTATCTTTACATCTGTATTCTCTAACATGTCCCGGCACTGAGCCACATTGGAAGAGTTTACGCAGACCGAATAAAAGTCGTATTCCATGGCCTCGCGACAGAGATTATCTATCTGGTCGGCGGTAGCATCAGCCTTCAGCAGAGTGTGATCGAAATATTTATTCAAAGGTTTAGCCAGATTCATCCTTCTACCTCCTCAGGTGTCTTTATCGTATTTTCAATTATACCATGATGTAATTTATATTGCAATGGCGGCCTTGGGTGCATATAATATAAGAGTAAAAGCATGAAAGAGGTAATTATGGAAAAAGCAGAAAGAGATAGTTTAAAACTGGGGAGGCTCAGGTGGCTGTGGTTCCTCCCCGCCATATGTATGTTTTTGGGAACCAGGACATCTTTTGGGACTGCTGCGGCCCTAACGCTGGCGGCAGTATTCGGCTTTGCTTTCAATAAGATATGCAGAAAGGGAAGCCGGATCATTATATGCGAAGAGATAATCAAGGACATGAGAGAAGGACTTGACAGAGCCGGTTTTGGCGATACAGTCTTTGAAATAAAGAGTCTTAATATAGGCCTTGTGGTCAGAGTGTATCTGATACAGGCCAGGAATAGAGCCGAGATATATTCCAAAGTCATTTCCGACAGGCTGGAGGCCAGCTGGTATAAGAAGCATATCTGGCTGACTCAGGTGGTAGACGTAGAAAGAGCAGAAGCTATAGGAGACGCCAGAAGAGTTCTCAACGACGCCTTGATAGAGGACATAAAAGAAAAAACGGAAGGCAGAGGAAAAGAATAGATGAAAAAAGTTTTGATAATAGACGGACAAGGGGGCCTTTTGGGAAAACAGATGGTGGAGGCTGTGAGAAAATTGATTCCTGAGGCCGAGATTACGGCTGTCGGAACCAACCCCATGGCTACTACCAGCATGCTGAAAGCCGGAGCCACAAATGGAGCCACGGGAGAAAACGCAGTCATAGTCGGCGTGAGAAATGCCGATATAATAGTAGGGCCTATAGGCATCGCGATAGCGGATTCTCTTCTGGGAGAGATCACGCCGGCTATGGCGGTGGCTGTCGGCCAGAGCAGAGCAAAAAAGGTCTTGATTCCTGTTAATAAATGTAATAATATAGTCGTAGGCACGGAAGGAAAATCCACATCGGATTTGATTTCTGAAGCTATACTTAAGATCAAAGAGATCAGCAGAAGCTGATAGTCCTGATACCAGAAGGTACAGAATCTCCAGAAGGAGACCTGTATCTTTTATTTTTTGTAAAAGAACCTGAAGGAGAATCCAAGAGGGAACTTTTAAGAAAAGAGGAGAAAATGACCAATCAACAAAATCACATCAAGAATCTTGTATTATCCGCCCTGTGTCTGGCTATCGCCATGTACCTGCCGTTTTTGACGGGACAGATACAGACCATAGGAAATATGCTGTGCCCTATGCATATACCTGTATTTTTGTGCGCTTATATGTGCGGATGGAAATGGGCCGCAGCAGTCGGCTTTGTCTCGCCGTTCATCAGATATTCCGCCTTCGGTATGCCTCCTATAATGCCGGTAGGAATAGGTATGGCTTTTGAAATGCTCACTTACGGACTGGTGGCGGGGATACTTTATAAAGTACTGCCTAAAAAAACTGTGAACATTTATGTCTCCCTGATCATATCAATGATAGCAGGAAGGATAGTCTGGGGTATAACGCGGCTTGTCATCGCCGGAGTTGTAGCAGATCAGTTCACCTGGCAGATGTTTGTGAGCGGCGCGGTGCTTACGGCAGTTCCGGGGATCATCTTACATATCATACTGATTCCAATCATCGTAATTGCGCTCAAAAAGGCGAAACTCATAGACTGACAAGTCTGAAAACTGCCTCGAAATGGGGCGCATACACGAAAACATAAATGGCTCAGCGATATGCTGGCCATTTTTTGTTTGAACGCACAATGGAAGGTATTGAAAAAGCAAGAGTTTTGTACTATAATAATATGTCAAATACATAAGATTTTTTGAGAGGAAGGAACACCTAAGATGGGTATTAAAGTGGCAAAGTTTGGAGGATCGTCGGTTGCGGACGGAATCCAGCTGACTAAGACCAAACAGATTATAGACAGGGACCCGGACAGACGCTATATAGTCGTGTCGGCTCCCGGCAAAAGATTTGAAGGAGACAACAAGATCACTGACCTTTTATATTTATGCAAAACTCATATAGAACACAATCTGCCTTATGATCAGATCTTTCAGGTAGTGGTCGACAGATATATGGCAGTAGAAATAAATTTAGGCGTAGACGTAGATCTGGCCATGCACCTGGATAAGATAAGGGAAAATCTGAAGAAAAATCCCAGCGCCGATTATATAGCTTCCAGAGGCGAATATCTCAATGCTATATTAGTGGCGGCTTTTCTCGGATATGACTTTGTAGATACCGCTGACCTGATAAAATTCGATAATAAGGGAAAAATCCTTATCGAGGAGACCGACCGCCTTCTCAGAGAGGAACTGACAAAACATGAAAGGGCCGTTCTTCCCGGCTTTTACGGTTCCAGCACGGAGGGAGAAATCAGAACTTTCTCGAGGGGAGGCTCCGATATAACGGGAGCTCTAGTAGCCAGGGCCATCAAAGCCGACGTGTATGAGAACTGGACAGATGTTTCGGGATTTCTGATGGCAGATCCGAGGATCGTCAAAAATCCAAGGCAGATCAAGACCATCTCGTATAAAGAACTCAGGGAGCTGTCATATATGGGCGCCAGCGTCCTCCACGAAGATGCCATCTACCCGGCAAGAATGGCCAACGTGCCTATAAATATCAGAAACACCAACATACCGCAGGACCCGGGGACTATGATAACCGCAGAGGTCAATCAGGCAGAAGAGGACGGAGGCATCATAACAGGTATCGCCGGAAGCAAAGATTTCACCGTGGTGGCGCTGTACAAAAATATGATGAGCAGCGAACGCGGATTCGTCAGAAGAATTCTCGGAATCTTAGACGACTACGATATAAACTTTGAGCACCTGCCCAGCGGAATAGATACGGTGTCGGTGGTGATGTCCAATAAGGCTGTAGGCGACAGGCTGGACGAGATACTCGAAGCTTTTCGCCAGAGGCTGCAGCCTGACAGCATAGACGTATTTGAAAATATGGCATTGATAGCGACCGTGGGACATAGGATGTCTTACAGACCGGGCGTATCGGCTAAGCTTTTTAATGCGCTGGGGGAGGCCAGGGTCAATATCAGGATGATAGACCAGGGCTCCAGCGAGATGAATATTATAGTCGGAGTAGAAAACAAAGATTTTGAAAAAGCCATAAAAGCAATTTATAATGCGTTCGTGGAGGAGGAATAGCTTATGAAAAAACTGGTGACTATCAGCCGTGAGTACGGAAGCGGCGGAAGAATAATAGGAAAGATACTGGCAGAGAAATTGGGAGTGCCGTTCTATGACAAGGAGATCATAGATATGGCCGTGCAGGAGAGCGGGTTTTCCAGAGAGATGATAGAAAGCGCCGAGCTGAAGGCCAAGAGCAGCTTCGCATATAATCTGGCTTCCGCCCTGAACTTCAGCGAAGGAATGAGTTCAAGCCCGCTGTCTGTCAACGAAAAACTCTTTTTAGCTCAGTTTCAGGTCATCGCCGAGATAGGAAATAAGGAAGAGGGCGTCATAGTAGGACGGTGCGCCGATTATGTGCTCAAAGATGTTCCCGGGGTGACCAACGTATTCGTTCACGCCGAGATAGAAGACAGGATAAAGAGATCTATCGAAGTCTACGGAGACGAAAAAGATAAGATAGAGCACGTCATAAATACTTACGATAAAGCCAGGCAAAATTATTATAACTATCACACATGTCAGAAGTGGGGGGAGTATAAGAACTACAACCTGGCTATCAACAGCAGCTATATCACTGAAGAAGAAGCCGCCATGCTGATAAAAGATTACGTAGAAAGAAGGACCTACAGATGAAAATCGGAATGATAAAGGCAAAGAATCCTGCGCCGGAAAGCAAGATAAATTCAAATGCTGTGCTGAAAGGCATAGGCATAGGCCTGGCCGCCGCTGTGGCAATAACGGCAGCAACGACAGCCGCTGTAAAAATGGTTACCTCCCAGAACGGAGAAAAAGACCAATAGCGCCGCTTTCGGATGCTGAAAGAATGAAAGGACAAGAGAAATGTCAAAAGACAAAGGAACTTATTATATAACTACACCGATATATTATCCCAGTTCAAATCTGCACGTAGGCCATACTTACTGCACCGTGATGGCTGACGCCATGGCAAGATTCAAAAGGCTGTGCGGATATGACGTTCGATTTCTGACGGGAACAGACGAACACGGTCAGAAGATAGAGACCCTGGCCAAAGCTAAGGGAGTAACGCCTCAGGCTTATGTGGACGAAGTGGTAGACGGCATAAAGAAGCTGTGGAAGACCATGGAGATATCCTATGATGATTTTATCAGGACCACGGAACCTCGCCACGTGAAGCGAGTACAGAAAATATTCATGAAGATGTACGAAAACGGCGATATATACAAAAGCGAATACGAGGGGCTTTACTGCACCCCGTGCGAGTCTTTCTGGACGGAGAGCCAGCTTGTAAACGGCTGCTGTCCGGACTGCGGAAGACCGGTACAGGCCGCAAAAGAAGAAGCGTATTTCTTTAAGCTTTCAAAATATGCGGACAAGCTTTTAGACCTCTTTGAAAAGGATCCTAAGTTCCTGCAGCCCGAAAGCAGACGCAATGAGATGACTTCTTTTATAAAGCAGGGACTCGACGACCTGTGCATATCACGGTCTACTTTTGACTGGGGTATTCCGGTGCCTATAGACGAAAAACATGTTATCTATGTCTGGCTTGATGCCCTGACTAACTATATAACGGCGCTGGGATATCCGGACGAGCCCGAGCTCTATGAAAAATACTGGCCTGCCAATGTTCATCTGGTCGGAAAGGAAATAGTGAGATTCCATTCCATAATATGGCCTGCCATGCTCATGAGCGCCGGCCTCCCTCTGCCTAAACAGGTACTGGGTCACGGCTGGCTTCTTCTGGGAGGAGAGAAGGTCTCAAAGTCCAAGGCTGCCAAAGCGGCCGATGTAGTGGATCCCGTTATTCTGATAGACAGATACGGAATCGACGCTCTCAAATACTTCCTGCTGAGAGAATATACCTTCGGACAAGACGGAGTCTTTACTAACGAAGTGATGCTCAAGAGGATGAATTACGACTTGGCCAACGACCTTGGCAATCTGGTGTCAAGAACAGTATCCATGATAGAAAAATACTGCGGAGGATATGTTCCTGAGGCTAATACATCCGATTCGACAGATGAGGATCTTAAAGCTGTAGCTATAGGAGCTGCATCTAAAGTAGAAGAGCAGATGGATAAGTTTTCATTCAACATGGCTTTGGAAGAGATATGGATATTAGTCAGACGGGCTAACAAGTATATAGACGAGAAGATGCCGTGGGTTTTGGCAAAGGAGCCTGAACGCAAAGCGGAGCTGGATACGGTGATGCACAATCTGGCGGAGGCCATCAGAATAATATCTATCCTCATAGAGCCGTTTATGCATACCACCTCCAAAGAGATAAGAAAACAGATGGGATTATGGTATTCGGAGGCAGTCTGGGAGGACTCATTCGTGTTCGACATGATGAACGGAGAACAGGTAAAGAAAGGCAACGCCATCTTCCCTAGACTCGATATAGAAAAAGAACTCTCGGAACTTGCGAAGCTCAGTACCGCAGGCGAAGCAGAAAACATTCCGCTCAAGCTCAAACCGGAAATAACTTACGATGATTTTGACAAAATCGACTTCAGAGTAGGTACCATAGTAAAGGCAGAGAAGCATCCCAAGGCCGATAAGCTTTTGGTGTTCCAAATCAAGATGGGTACGGAGATGAGACAGGTGATAAGCGGAGTAGCGGAAGATTTTACTCCTCAGGAGATGGAGGGACAAAAAGTCATAGTAGTGGCTAATTTAAAGCCGCGCCAGCTCAGGGGAATGGAATCTGCAGGAATGTTGTTATTTGCCGAAAACGGAAAGCGCTGCGAAATAGTTACTACTAAAGCTCCGGACGGAGAATCTGTAAACTGACGTCAGAAAGGTAGAGAGATGTTATTTGACTCACATGCTCATATAAACAACGATACCTATACAAGAGAAGACAGAGAAGCCTTGATAAGAGATATCGAGGCTTCTGATTTATCTTATGTGATGGATATAGGCTTCGATTTGAAAAGTTCAAGACTGGCCGCAGAACATGCGCGGACATACCCATGGTGCTATGCTGCGGCAGGGGTTCATCCTCATGACGCCGATACTATGACGGAAGAGGTGTTATCTGAGATCAGGACTCTTGCAGGCGAAGAAAAGGTAAAAGCTATAGGAGAGATCGGCCTTGATTTTCACTATGACCGCAGCGAAAGAGATGCGCAGGAATATTGGTTTCGGAGACAGATACGGCTTGCCAATGAAATGAGGATACCCATAGTCATACATTCGCGGGACGCCGATAAGAAGACTATGGACATACTGAAAGAGGAGGGAGCATTTTCTGAAGAAAGATGCGGATGGTTCCCTGCCAGAGGAGGAGCGGGGGATGCCAGAGTGCTCCTCCACTGCTTCAGCGGCAGCAGAGAGCTGGGAAGAGAATATGTGAAATTAGGGGCTACTCTGTCCATCGCAGGGCCTATAACTTATAAGAATAATCGCAAGACGGTGGAGATGGCAGAAGATATCCCTATAGAATACCTTCTGGTGGAAACGGATTCGCCTTATCTCACTCCGGTACCTTTCAGGGGACGTCCCAACAAATCGCCTTATGTTGAGCACACGGTCAGAAGGCTTGCTCTGATAAAAGGAGTGACATACGAGGAAGCGGCAAGACGCACCATGGAAAATGCCAAAGTGTTTTTTGACATTAAGTAGTTTCTGCGCCGTGTTTCGACATATTGCGTCAGTGCGTATGTGATAAAATCGTTCTCATGGAAAGCAGAAACAACGACAGAATAGAAAAAATAAGCAAGGGCAGATTCATGATCTCCGCCGCCGCAGCAAGCGGCGATGCCGCAGTATGCTGCGAACTGCCGGGAGGAAGCATAGCTTTCATACTGTCTGACGGAATGGGAAAAGGCGACAGGGCAGCAGAGGAGAGCCGTATCGTCATAACCAGGCTCAGAAAAATGCTCAAAGACGGGGCGAAAGCGGCGGCGGCCATCAAGACTTTGAACCGCTATATGATAGAGAAGAACGGCAGAGAGGAAAACTTCGCTACAGTAGATCTCACGATAATAGACAAGACTACGGGGAAAGCTAAGTTTTATAAGATGGGGGCTGCCACTTCATTCATAGTCAGAGGCGGCCAGGTGCGCAGAATACAGCAGCCTGCTCTGCCCATAGGCATAATACCCAAAGTCAAGCTCTCGCACGTGTCGGTAGCTTTGAGACCGGGAGATATAGTAGTGATGGTTTCAGACGGCATAACCGAGGCAGACAGAGAAGATCTTTCGGCCCTGTGGCTTACGGAGTTTCTCCGGGAGGTCTGCGCCAGGGATGATATTGGACCTAAGATATTGGCCGCAGAGATAGCGGCTCTGGCGCGCGGCAAATACGGTCTCAGAGAAAGAGACGACTTGACAGCGGTGGTGGCGGTGATAGAATAAGCATCAAATCAGATGAAGCAGTTTAAGACTATTTATTACGAAAATCAATAGCAGATGAAGAAAAAGATAATACAGACTATAGACAGAAAGAGGATGTTAAAAAAAGGTATGCACATTATAATCGGCCTTTCCGGAGGTCCGGATTCGGTGTGCCTTTTTGATGTGCTCACTCAAATGGCCGGCGATATGGATTGGAATATATGCGCCGTGCATGTCAATCACGGACTCAGGCCTGTGGCAGCAGACGATGATCAAAGATATGTGGAAGAGCTCTGCGCAAGAAAAAATATACCGTGTCACGTATATAAAGCAGATTGTTCCGCCATAGCCAGAGAGCTTGGCATGACGTCAGAAGAGGCCGGCAGAAAAGTCAGATATGACGCTTTCTCAGATACGGCGGAGAAAATCTGCGCCGGGGGTGTGGCGAGAGAAGATATAGCCATAGCGCTTGCCCACAACGCCAACGATCAGGCAGAGACCATCCTTTTCAGGATAATGCGGGGCACGGGAACAGACGGGCTGTATGGAATTCCATATGTACGCTGTGATGAAAACGGATTTAAAATAGTCAGGCCTATACTGGATATCAGCAGAGAAGAGATCGAAAGATACTGCTGCCAAAGAAACCTTTCTCCCAGGACAGATCATACTAACGCTCAGAATATTTATACGAGAAATAAGATCAGAAATATGCTTATACCGTATATTAAGGAGAATTTTAACGAAAATATAATAGAAACCCTGAACAGATTAGGCAAAGTAGCTGCAGAAGACAGAGACTATCTTCGAGGAGAAGCACAGAGAGCCTATGATGAAGCTCTATGCGAGAAGCCTTCAGCAGATCCGAGCCGCATATATGAGAATAAAGTGACGCTTGAGATCAAACCTTTGCTTAAGCTTCACAGAGCTGTCAGAATGAGAGTATATACTATTGCGCTGGGAAAAGTAGGCATGACGAAGAATATGACTTATGCTCAGGCAGAAGGAATAGACAGTATTCTCAGATCAAAAAGCCCATCGGCAATGTACGATCTTTCTGACGATACCGGCGTTTCAAGAGAATATGACAAACTTTCATTCTTTAGAGGCTCCGCGTTTTCAGGTGAGAATTGGGAAACGGAATGGGCGCTGAGTTCGATGTCGGAGAAAGAATTCGACTTTTTCAGACAGAATTGCGGCGGCCGTATCTACGGGGCTTTTAGAGGCGTATCCATAGATCAGCTGACTGTAAGAACGAGAAGAAAGGGAGACTGGATATCCGTAGGCGGCGGATCTAAAAAGATCAAGGATTTCTTCATCGATGAGAAAGTCCCTAAGATGTACAGGGACGATATGCTTCTTTTGGCCAGAGGAAGCGAGATCCTTTGGGTACTCCCTTCTGAGCATTTTGAGAGAAAATCTCTGACTTTCAGAGGCAGGTTTTCTGATAAATACAGAGCTTCTGAAACGACATTTGAAAACCGCGCAGATACCATAATTGTCCTTGAAAAATTGTGATATATGTGATAAAATACATCAATATATTTGTAGAATAAAACAAAGTTATAAGGGGGAAAATCGTGAAGCGATTTACAAAGAACATAATCGTATATGTAGTTCTCTTTGCAATCGTGCTTGGGGTAGCAAGCGTATATAAGGGAATGGACGGCGATAAAGTAGAAGTCAAAAAAGTGACTTTATCCACGTTTGTCCAATATCTCGAAGATGAAAAGATAAAAGAGATAAACGTTACAGATACTAAACTTACAGGAAAACTGAGCGATACCGAAGTGGTTTACACTTATGTAAATTCTCTGGTAGAGTTGACGCTGATAAATGAACAGTATTTATTCCCTCAGATGCAGGAGGGAAACCTTAAATACGAAAGCGACGCGCCTAATAACGCCGGGTCGGTTATATTGAGTATTCTGCCGACGCTGTTTGCCGCAGGCGCAATCATCTTCCTGATCTATTTCATGATGAATCAGGGCGGCAACGGAAAGGCATTTCAGTTTGCCAAGTCCAGAGCCAAAATGGTCAAGGGAAATGAAAAGAAAGTTACTTTTGCTGACGTAGCAGGTCTGGATGAAGAAAAACAGGAACTGGAAGAAGTCGTAGACTTCCTCAAATATCCGAGAAAATATAAAGACCTTGGGGCCAGAATACCGAAGGGTATTTTGCTTGTAGGCCCTCCGGGAACAGGTAAGACTTATGTTTCAAAAGCCGCTGCCGGCGAAGCAGGCGTTCCGTTCTTTACGATAAGTGGTTCTGATTTCGTCGAGATGTTTGTCGGAGTCGGAGCTTCCAGGGTGAGAGACCTGTTCGATCAGGCGAAGAAAAACTCGCCTTGCATAGTGTTTATCGATGAGATTGACGCAGTTGGCCGTAAGAGAGGAGCCGGTATCGGAGGAGGCCACGATGAGCGTGAGCAGACTCTCAATCAGCTTTTGGTGGAGATGGACGGATTCGCAGAGAATTCGGGTATCATAATACTGGCGGCGACCAACAGACCCGACATCCTGGATCCGGCGCTTTTGAGGCCGGGACGTTTTGACAGACAGATAGTCATCGGAGTTCCGGACATAAAAGGACGTGAGGAGATCTTCAAGATTCACAGCAAGAACAAGCCTCTTGCCGACGACGTGACTCCTGCGGTACTGGCCAGGAGAACTCCGGGATTTACTCCGGCGGATATAGAGAATCTGCTCAATGAGGCCGCGCTGATAACAGCCAGAAGAAACGGACGTTTCATAAGGATGGAGGAGATAGAAGAGGCTATCACCAAAGTTATCGCAGGACCTGAAAAGAAGAGCAGAGTAATAAGCCCTAAAGAAAGAAAACTCACGGCATACCACGAGGCCGGCCACGCTGTGGTAGCAAGATGTATTCCGGAGAGCGATCCTGTTCATCAGGTGACTATAATACCGAGGGGAAGAGCCGGAGGCTTTACGATGACCCTTCCTAAAGAAGACAGAAGCTATGAGACCAGAAGCAGCATGAAAAACGCCATAGTCCACCTGCTGGGAGGACGAGTGGCAGAGGCTCTGACGCTGGACGACATAAGCACCGGCGCCAGCAACGATATAATGCGGGCGACAGAAGTGGCGCGGGATATGGTCACTAAATACGGCTTCAGTGAAAAGCTGGGAACTGTCAATTACAGCAGTTCAGAAGAAGTATTCCTCGGAAACGATTTCACCACTCACAAGAATTATTCTGACGAGGTGGCTCGAGAGATAGACGAGGAGATAAAGGATATCATCGCAGAAGCTTATGCGCAGGCCGAGAAACTTCTCACAGAAAACATGGATGTTCTGAAGAGAGTTGCAGAAGCTCTGCTGCTGGTGGAGACTATCGACGGTCAGCAGTTCGAAGACCTTTTCACCGGCAAGTACAGCGCTCAGCAGCTGGCTGAAAACGTCAAGGTCTCAGAAGAGGCCAAGAAGGTCAGGGATAAAGAAGAGGCCGAAGAAAACGAGAGACTGCGCAGAGAAGAAGAAGAGCGTCTCAAAGCCGAACTGGAAAAATACGATACGGATTATATGGATAGCGATGATGATCCCGATCCTCAGGCTGACGAAACGGATGACTCAGAAGACGGCAGTGCCGGCACAGAAGATGAAGCCGGAGAATCCGATGAAGCAGCAGATGAGACTGAGGAGAGAGCATCAGCTGACGAGGAAGTGAAAAAAGATGAAAGTAACATTTAGAGACTGTCTTCAGCTAAAAGCGCTGAGCCGGGGAGTTGTAGTCGCCGGCGAAAAGAATCTGGACAACAGGATAAAGAATATTTCAGTCCTTGATGCCGGCAGCGCTGAAGAGGCAGTTCTATATAATGCGAGACCGGAAGAACTCATTCTGACTACCTTTTCAGGAATGAGAAACGACGCCTCCGCCCAGATAGATACTATACGCGAACTGTCTAAGGCAGGGGTGTCGGGCATGGTGATCCTTCAGCGCGAGAATGCGGCCGATCATCACTATTACAAGGAGGTCATCAGAACCGCGGAGGAAGCCGGCCTGCCTCTGGTTATACTGGCGGAAGGAACGGGAACGGGCTACTCTCAGATCATTTCTCAGGTCATGGAGAAAGTGCTGTACAGCAGCAATTTTAAGAACAGCCTGATAAATAATACGATCTTTCACCTGCTGAATTTTGAAAAGCACAGCAGCTTTCAGCAGGCTCTGAGAGAAGCTGCTGTCAGCAATGAGTTTCAGGTGGTTTTGCTCAGCGAGGATTTCAATCCTGTCTTTGCGGTGGAGACCAGACATAAGATAGCCATAGACGCAGCTATAAGAAGAGGAAGAGAGTTTGCTCTTAATTTCAGCCATGTGTACAGCCTCATCGACATAGACGGAGTTCTTACTTACTGGGGAAAGATAGAAAACGACGGAGAAAAATATTATCTCCTCATAGTAGATAACGAGGATAATTATTCGGCGGGAGAGATAACTAAACTGGCCGAGATCATAGAACTGGCTATGGGCATGTGGAAATTTACTCCCGAAAGAGACGCCAAGGCGGAGTTTGTAAAGGCTCTGATAAGAGGCAACAGAAGTCTGGCCTACTCTCTGAGAGAAGAGGCTGGCTGCAAGCCGCCGGATCTCATTTCCGTCTTTTACGCCAGAGGCGTCGACAATATCAGATATGAGAGCATAATCGATTCTTACGAGGAAAGAGGCCTGCTGAAGGTTATCAGGCTCAACGAGGACGGCGAGATCTACGGCGTAATATTTAAAGGCGATTGCCTCTCATCAGGCGAGGAAGCCGGTGAAAAGTCCATATGTATCAGGATGTTCGACGAGATGAAAGAGGATAAGTCCTCCAGGATATTTCATGTGACGGGAGTGGACGCAGTGGAAGGCGCCGGAGACGGTTTTCACATAATAAATGAGACTTGGTCCTTTGTAGAATATATATTCCCTTATAAGAGGGTATTTACTAAGTATGAACTGGCGCTGGTAAGCAACTGCATGAACATTCAGATGCAGGGCGGCTATCTCAAGAAGAATTATACGGATCTCTTGGGACCTTTCCGCAAAGACGGCGACAATAAATCCAAACAATTGCTGGAGACACTTGAGACTTTTGTTCTGGACGCCGGAATGAACAGCGGCAAGACTGCCGAGTTCATGGGAATACACACCAACACTGTTCAATACAGATTAAAAAAGATAAACGAAGTGCTTGGAGCGGAGATAACCGGGAACAGGGTTATACCGGGGCTGACCATAGCTCTTGCTCTTCAGAGGATAGAGGCCGCGTCTAAATAGACCGAGGTCTTGACAAAACTAATCATAAAAATGAAGGGGAGGACCATGAGAGAATTGCGAATAGGCAGCTTGACACTGGATAATCCCTTTTTTCTTGCGCCTCTTGCAGGCATAACAGACGCGCCTATGAGGAGACTGTGCAGGGAACAGGGAGCTTCGCTGGTTTTCAGCGAGATGGTAAGCGGCAAAGGATTGTGGTACAAAGATAAGAATACGGCCAGGCTTCTTGAGACTTATGAAGAGGAGAGACCGGTGGCCTTTCAGATCTTCGGCCATGAGCCGCAGATCATGGCATTTACGGCAAGGGAATTGACTAAACTTCCCTGTGCGGCCATAGATATAAATATGGGATGTCCCGTACCTAAAATAGTAAAAAACGGGGAAGGTTCGGCATTGCTTAAAGATCCGGATCTCGTATATGACATCGTTTCGGCCGTGGTTAAAAATACGGATAAGCCCGTGACGGTGAAGATAAGAATAGGCTGGGACAAGGATACTATAAATGCTGTGGAGACGGCTCACGCCATATCTGCCGCCGGAGCTTCAGCCATAACGGTTCACGGCAGAACCAGAGAGCAGTATTACAGCGGAAAAGCCGACTGGTCAGTTATCGCAGCTGTAAAAAGAGCGGTGGATATACCGGTGGTGGGTAACGGAGATGTGACCTGCGGAGAGGCTGCCATGGATATGATGGAACAGACCGGCTGCGATTTCATCATGATAGGCAGGGCAGCACTGGGAAACCCCTGGATTTTCAGGGAAGTGACGGCTGCCTGGAAGGGAGAAGAGATACCCTCTCCGCCTACGGCAGAAGAAAAGAAAGCTATGATGATCCGCCATCTTGACGATTTAGCGTCTTTCAAGGGAGAATACGCTGCGGTGAGAGAAATGCGAAAACATGTGGGCTGGTACATAAAGGGCCTTGCCGGAGCCGCCTCTTTCAGAGGAAAGGTCAATCAGATAACCGATATAGATGAGCTGAGAAATGCCATAAAAAATATATAGGAGGAATATTCATCATGAAGTATAACTTTGACGAGATTATTGAAAGAAGACATACTAACGCTCTTAATACCGACGGATTCCGAGGCTATATCTTTCATGCGGGTCCTGAAAAGGTGTTTCCTTTTAAGGACGAAGAATTTATACGCATGTGGGTGGCGGATATGGAATTTGCAACTCCGCCGGAGATATGTCAGGCCATGAAAGATCGTATAGATAAGAGGATATTCGGATACAGCGGAGTATATAACTCGGAGTATTACGATATATTTTCAAAGTGGTGCAAAGATATGTACGATTTTGAATTTCCGCAGGAACAGCTGAAATTTTCGGCAGGTATAATCCCTGCCCTCTACCAGTTTGTAGAGGACTTTTGCCTTCCTGATAAGAAGATGCTGACGCTGGCTCCCGCATACGGATATTTTCTCCACGCGGCTGAATATAACGGAATAGAACTGGTAACTTCAAATTTAAAGAATGATAATGGTTATTTCACCATAGATTTTGATGATCTGGAAGCTAAGGCTAAAGACCCGGACGTCGCCATGTTGATGTGGTGCAATCCTCACAACCCTACGGGCAGAGTCTGGACTGAAGATGAGCTTAAAAGAGTGGCTGAAATAGTCAAAAAGTACGATCTGTGGATCGTATCCGACGAGATCCACTGCGACCTTTTGAGACAGGGAAATCGCCACACCCCTATGGCTAAGATCATGCCTGATTATAAAAAGCTCATAACTTGTATGTCAGCCAGCAAGACTTTCAATATGGCGGGACTCATGCATTCAAATATCATAATCAGAGACGCTGATTACAGAGAGCATTTTTCGGCCAGAGATAAGCTCATAGGATCTATAAACCCTGTTTCTCTGGAGGCTCACAAGGCGGCCTATCAGAAGGGAGGAGAGTGGCTCTGCCAGCTCAAAGAGTATCTGGACGGCAATTTTGCGTTTATGAAGGAGTATTTCTCCCAAAATGCCAAGGCAGTAGGCTGCTACATACCGGAAGCGACTTACCTCGCATGGGTGGATATGAACAAGGCTCTGCCTGAAGTTGAGGATCTCTGCGACTTTTTTGCCAATGAAGCAGGAGTTCTTCTGGAAGGCGGAGACGGTCTGTTTGTAGGAAATGCCAAAGGATTTGTACGCCTTAATCTGGCTATGCCAAGATCTATACTGGCCGAAGGTTTCAAGAGGATGGCCGAGGCCATTAAAAGGCAAAACGCTAAGTAGACCGGCTAAGCCGGCGTGCAGACGATATAGGCGCGTGCTGTATTTTTTGGCCGCCATGCCATATTCTACAACATTCCGCTGTGAAACATAGCATAATCGGGCCGCCGAGGCGGCTCATGCTGTAACTGTTGATTTTTCGTCCGGATTCTACAACCGTTTTCCCATAACTGGTTGTAGAATCCGCCTTTTTTTGTGCCAAATACATCATCGGAGGGTTTTGAACCGCCGAAGTGGCTTTCCAGCACATCTCTTGTTGTATTTTTTATACTTCACCTCTCGTTTATACAGCGGGCCCTGCCTCGAGAGGTGTCAATCGCTGAGACACGAAAAGATGAGCCAAAACTTCCTCAAACGCTCTATAATTTAAGAAGACCGAGACATGACAAAAAAATTCTCGGGAAAGAGCTAAAAAAAGACTATGTACCAGGAATAACAAGTCACTTGTAAGGTTTCCATCAGTGTGAATTCTCTGTATCGATACTCATTGCGTCACAAGAGGAACACTGTCAACCAAGCTTGCGCATACCGCCGGTTTGAGCGGCAGTCTTGATTTACCAAGGTTTTCTGCTGTTTCATAGATTACAAATAGGTGCTTTTAGACTGGGGGTATCAATAAAATATGATTTGGCCAGACATATTAACTAGGATATCGCTGCCGAATTCTTGCACGCAAGGGATATGAGGTCACGAAAATGTAGATTATATCTACTCGGCTTGAGTCCATGCAATCCTCAATCCGTAAACCGCAGCTGCATATCTACCCAGCTTTTCTGCTTTGCCTGATGTATCACATCATCCGGCAGTACATTGCCTATGAGTAAAGGTGAATACGGGTCATGAAGCTTCATGTTTCGTCTTACGGCAGACTCGTCAGAATTAGCATAGCAATAGCGGCACAGATGACCGCAAGTATCGTATTGGCCTATATCGCTGCTTAAAATACAGGCACATTCGCTTCTGGCCGTCTTATAGCCCGAAGGTATATTCAGATGGGAACCTATCGCATCTTCAAAAGTCTTTAGCGACATACAGCCGCTGCAGTCGGCTCCCAGCTCAGCGAGATCGTTTCCTTCTGCGCAGGTTTTGACAGTGATGCCGTATTTTTTCCCGATATCAACAAAAGCCTTTCCCAGATAAAGACGATGATGTGAGGAAACTTCTCTCGCTTGGGGAAAATTTCTTTTTACCTTTTGGTACAGGTCTATAAAACTGATGACGCAGGTCCCGGTATAACCGCTGAGCTCTCTGGCCATGCGCTCAAAAGCTTCCACATGGCGGTCGGCGGTATATGTATCATCTATGAAGATGGGGTCGTATCTCCACGCCATATGATTTTTCCCTGTAGATTCAGACAGCCGCTTAAAGTCATCCATCACCTGAGCTTTGTCGCCTATACCCGGCTCTATCTCCCTTCCGTAAGGCGTTACAGTCACGAACCAGTATTGATTATATTGATGAAGCAAATTCATATGAGAGAGCATGGGACCGGGATTTTTAGTGCAAAATACGATCAGATCAACTACCTCGGGATTTATATCGTAGCGAGTGACACGGCGAGGATCGTACGGATTGCGAACCAGAGCGTAACCGGCGCGGAGCCTTTCTGAAAACCACATAGAATAAAAGGCCGGTATATCTGTTCTGTTGCCTGTATGTAAAATCATGATCCACCTCCCAAACGTCAATATATCACGGGTAGACATCAAATTCAATGATAAAAGCAGTTTATCAGAAATAAGAAATTATGCAGCATTATAAAAAGCAAAGAGAACCCCGGTGAGGCTCTCTAAACTTTTATAAGTATTGAACTTTCAACAGAATTTCTAACCGAAGTATCTCTTTAAAAGACCTTCAAAGGCAGCTCCGTGTCTTGCTTCATCCTTACACATTTCGTGAACTGTATCGTGGATAGCGTCAAGATTCAGCTGTTTTGCCTTTGTAGCCAGAGCTTTCTTGCCTGCGCAGGCTCCTGCTTCCGCTTCAACTCTCATCTCTAAATTCTTCTTTGTGGAATCAGTGAGAACTTCGCCGAGAAGTTCAGCGAATTTAGCAGCGTGTTCTGCTTCTTCCCAGGCAGCTTTTTCCCAGTACAGGCCGATTTCAGGATAACCCTCTCTGTGAGCTACTCTTGCCATAGCCAAATACATGCCTACTTCTGAGCACTCGCCTTCAAAGTTAGCTCTCAGGCCTTCAACGATTTCAGGATCGACCCCTTTGGCAACGCCTACAACGTGCTTGTCAGCCCATTCTACATTGCCTTCTTCCTGCTTGATAAATTTGTCGGCGCCTACATGGCATACCGGACATTCTGCAGGAGGTTCCGCTCCCTCATGAACATAACCACATACTGTGCAAACCCATTTCATACGTAAAATCCTCCTCTTTTTTATCTAATTTTTGTGACAAATATATATTACCACAAAATTCCCGGTTAAGCACACAATTTTAATTTATACTTTTAAATCAGAGAAAAGCTTTTTTGCAAGCTTATCCACCGGGCATAAGTCCGGCGATTGATATCTGCTGAAGGGTCGCAAGGGCGGAGTGCCGTAAAAGTCGCAGAGCATGAAGACGCAAGCCCATAAGAGCCGAGGCATCATATATATGAGAAAAAAATATTGCAATAACAAGTACTAAAGGGTATAATTTTTGTATAAGATGTCGGCATGAGGTTTTCAAGATGAGAATTCTCTCATAAAAAGGCAGTCTTATTATATAGAAAAAATTTAATTAAAAAACACAAAAATAACACAAAACCTGCGGCAGCAGCACGGTAAAATATAGAGAACGCGATCAACAAGATAATTTGGAGAAATAATATGAAGAAGAAACTTGGTGTTGTGATCTGTTTACTGCTTACATTGAGCCTTGTAACGGGATGCACCACTTTCAACAATTTTAAAAACGCCTTTTTTTCGGATAATTCGGCCGATACCGGAGCCGAAGAGAGGACCATAAAGATAGGAGTGTACGAGCCTCTGACAGGCCAATATAAGGCGCAAGGCAATGAAGAAAGAATAGGTATAGAGCTGGCTAACGAGTTGTATCCCGAAGTTGCCGGAAAGAAGGTCGAACTCATATACGCCGACAACCAGTCCGAGATGAATGCGGCGGAGACAGCTATTCAGGAACTGGTAGCTCAGAAACCTTCCGTAATACTGGGAAGTTACGGCGAAACAGTCACTCTGGTAGCAGGCGATGCGGTAAAGGCAAATAATATACCTGCCATTTCCATAACCAGCACCAACCCTCTCATAACGATAAACAACGACTATTATTTCTGCGCGACTTTTTCAGAGACGAAACAGGGAGACGCGCTGGCCGATTTTGTATACACTTCTCAGCAAAAGAAGACAGCTGCCACAGTTAAAGTCGCAGGTGATGATACGGCCACGGCCACGATAAAAAGATTTACGAATAGAATAAAGACTTTGTCGGAAAATAATGATAGCGTGGTGGGAGAGTTTGAAATCACGGCCACGTCTACTGATTATTCCGAGACTATTCAGGGTATAAAAGATTCAGGAGCCAGAGCTGTCTTTCTGGCGGTATCTCCTGCCTCGGCTCAAGAATTCCTCAAGCAGGCTGAAGAAGCGAATCTGACCAATATACTTTACGTCGGCACCAAGAACTGGAATGACGAAAAGTTTTTAGAGTTCGTCAGATCCAGGGATAAGCTCAATGTGGCTTATTCTTCGGATTTCAGCAGCAAAGTACAGACTACGGAGATGTCAAAGGAATTTCTTGAAGCGTACAAAGCGAAATACGGCGAAGACGCGGAGCCTTCAGAAGCTACTGCGGTGGCCTTTGACGCTTATCTGATGGCGTTAGAAGCTATACAGACCGCCTATGACGATACCATGGCCCAGGACGCCGAATCTGTTTCGGCAGGTTACAGCACTGAAGCTGCGTCAAGAGGGGCTCTGACAGAATGGGAAGAAGCTCAGAAGACAGGTATCCCCAGCGGAAAGGCCATAAGAGACGCTCTTTCAAATATGACGGGATTTGAAGGCGCATCAGGAGATATAAGTTTTGGAGGAACCAACGAAGCTACAAAGAATATAATCGTCAATCTGATTCAAAAAGGCGGGGATTTGGGCGGCTATGATATAGCTGTCGAAGAAACCGCAGATGAAGATACACAAGGACAATCAGGAGAATAAAAGTATAAAGGAGATAAAAATGGAAGAGAAAATCAAAGACGCTATAGGTCAGATAAGGCCTTTTCTGCAGAGAGACGGCGGAGACATCGAGTTTGTTGAACTTACAGAAGACAATGTTGTAAAAGTAAAACTTCAAGGACACTGCGCAGGCTGCCCAGGCGCGCAGATGACTATCAAGGGCGTAGTTGAAAGAATCATCAAAGAGAGCTACCCGCAGATCAAAGGTGTAGAGGCCGTTTAAAGATGGAATACGAAAAATTCCTGAAGAAAAATAAGGAAGAAATGATTTCCGCCCTCCAAGAAGTTGTTAGAATCAACAGCGAGGAGGGCGAAAGTTTTGTTTGCCAGGACGAGACTGTATATCCGTTTGGGCAGGGTATACAGAAGGCTTTCGAAGCCACCCTTGATATAGGGCGGCGCCTTGGATTCCAGGTGAAGAATGTGGACAACTACGGAGGGCACATAGATTTTCCGGGTACCGGCGACAAGATAATGGCCATATTGGGTCATATAGATGTAGTACCGGCGGGAAAGGGATGGAAATACGATCCCTACGGAGGAGAAATAGCTGACGGCAAGATATACGGAAGAGGAACCAGCGACGACAAGGGACCGGTGATTTCCTGCCTTTACGCGATGAAAGCTCTCAAAGATGCCGGATATAAGCCGTCTACAACCATAAGAGTAATTCTCGGACTGGACGAAGAGTCAGAGTGGACCGGTATGGATTATTATTTCTCTAAAGAGAGACGTCCCGACTTCGGCTTCACCCCCGACGCGGACTTTCCTCTTATAAACAGAGAAAAGGGCATCCTCGTATTTGAGCTTGCCAGGAAATTCGGCAAGGCTAAATCTGAAGGGCTGGATTTGCGCTCGGTGAAAGGCGGAAACGCGCCTAACAGCGTAGCCGATTCCTGCCGTGCTGTTCTCAGCAGCAGGGACAGCGGCCGATATGAACGGGTCAAAGAAAAACTGGCCGAGTACAGAGATGAGACGGGATACAAGATCTCATGCAGAGGACTGGGAAAATCTCTGGAAATAACGACTTCCGGAATCTCTGCTCACGGTGCAAAGCCCGAAGCGGGCCTGAACGCCATCTCCATAATGATGGATTTTCTGGGAAGGCTGAACTTCGCAAGCGACGATCAGAATGACTTTATAAGCTTCTATAATCAATATATAGGCTTCGATCTCAATGGAAGAAAATTAGGCGTGGATTTTGAAGACGAGCAGTCAGGCCGGCTGATATTCAACGTGGGTATGACAGAGATAAACACGGAGGCAGGCAAGTTCACCATCAATATAAGGTATCCGGTGACATATGAGGATAATCAGATATATGAGCCTATGGAGCCGGTACTCACAAAATATGATATAGGGCTGGTAAAACTTAACAGTAAGGCTCCTCTGTATATAGACGAAAATGATCCTCTGATCACGACTCTCCTTGAGATATATAAGAAACATACGGGAGACGAGGGCGCAGAGCCTCTCGTCACGGGAGGCGGAACATACGCAAGAGCCACCGGCGGCATAGTAGCTTATGGAGCCCTGTTCCCGGGCGATGAGGACGTGATGCACCAGAAGGATGAATATATAGAGATAGAAAAGTTGGAACTGATGACAAAAATCTATGCGGAAGCTATTTACAAATTGTCATCGGAAGACTATAATGGTTAACGTAAATATGCAATCTGTTTCAGGGCGAGGTGAAATTCCTCACCGGCGGTATAGTCCGCGAGCGAAGGAGATAAGATTTTTTCGCTGATCAGGTGAAATTCCTGAACCGACGGTATAGTCCGGATGGGAGAAACACAAACTGACATAAGTTATTTCAAGTAACCGGTATGCAATTTGTAGAGCCTTGATATTTTGTTTGTATCAAGGCTTTCCTTATTCCTGACAGATTCCTTTTAAATCATTTGTACGCTTAAGAAAGGAATATGTTATGAACAATCAGAAAACACAAAGTGTAAAAATAGCCAAGATGGCTATGTTGGTAGCAGTATCTATAGTATTGGTGATGATCATTCACTTCCCGATCTTTCCGGCGGTGGCGTTCCTGGAATACGATCCGGCAGATATTCCTATCCTCATAGGAACTTTTGCCTTCGGGCCGGTGGCAGGTATTACTCTGACCATCGTAACCTCTCTCATACAGGGATTTACGGTCAGCTCAGTCAGCGGCCTGTATGGCATAATAATGCACATACTTGCCACGTCTGCGCTGGTTCTCGTGGCGGGGACCGTATACAGGAGAAACAAGACTAAGAAATCGGCAGTGATAGGTCTATCGGCGGCAACAGCAGCCATGACTGTCGTGATGTTTTTCGCCAATATGGCTATAACACCTGCATTTACCGGATTTCCATTATCGGCAGTGATGGATCTCATGCCTTTTATACTGCTCTTCAACATAGTGAAAGCAGGCATAAACAGCGTGGTCACATTCCTGCTGTATAAGAGGATATCGCCGTTCTTACATAAATGACCATGGAGATAAAGAGAACTTTAAAAATAAAAGATGAAGATGAGGCAAGAGATTTCGGCCTCGAGCTGGGACGATGCGCAAAGGCCGGTCAGGTGATCGCACTCTGCGGCGACCTGGGGACCGGAAAGACGACTCTCACCAAGTATATCGCCTGCGGCCTTGAGGTTAAAGAGACAGTAAACAGCCCTACTTTTACTATAGTAAAGGAGTATCACAGCGGCAGACTGCCCTTGTATCACTTTGACGTATACAGGGTTCAGGATCCGGATGAACTATTTAACATCGGCGCTGACGAATACTTTGACGGAAACGGTCTATGTGTGGTAGAATGGGCTGATATGATAAAAGAAGAACTTCCGCCGGATTCGCTGTATGTATATATAGAATACGGCGACAAAGAAGGAGAAAGAGTATATAAATGTACATTTTAGCTGTAGAGACTACGGGACCCCTGTGTTCCGTAGCTCTTTTAGAGAAAAACAAAATATTAGCCGTTAGAAGCTCAAAAGAGCAGAAGAATCATTTAAAGGATCTGATGCCTCTGATAAAAGACCTTCTGGATTCTGTTCAAATCCATAAGTCTAAGCTAAACTACATAGCGGCGTCTATAGGACCGGGGTCCTTTACGGGAATAAGGATAGGAGTGGCGACAGCTAGGGCTCTGGCTCAGGTTCTGGATATTCCGGCGGTAGCAGTTCCGACTTTAGACGCGTTTTGCTGTAAGCCTCAGGCCAGAGGGGGAGACTATGTCGCCTGCGGTATAATCAATGCCAGAAGGGGACAAGTATACGGCATTATCGACGGATTTATGCAGGGACAGGCATGTATGCTGACAGACGTCATAGACGTGATAAAAAAAGAGATCATCCCCAGAGGACTTAAGGTTAAATTTTTCGGAGACGGGATAGACGCCTACGATAGACAGATACGGGATGAACTTGAGGAAGGCGTATTTTGCTTCGCCGACGAGACTTCAAGATATCAGGACGCCGTATCCGTAGGTTATCTGGCTTTTGAAAAGATAGAAGAAGGAGCGACGGTAACGGCCTCAGAGCTTCTGCCGGACTACATGAGAAAGGCTGAGGCTCAGCAGAAGCTTGAAGCCGGGCAGCTGAAGATATGATAATACGCAAAGCAGAAGAAAAGGATGTGCCAAAGATAGCTGAACTTGAAAAGATCTGTTTCAGCGATCCGTGGTCAGAAGAATCTGTTAGATATGACGTATCGGAAAATAAATTATCTTTTTACCTGGTGGCCGAAATCGACGGATATGTAGCCGGCTATATGGGTATATGGAACATATTGGACGAGGGACATATAACCAATGTGGCGGTGGATCCAAGATACAGAAGGCGGCACATAGCCTCTGCGATGATAGAGATAATGCTTAAGGTCACCGGCGAATCCGGAATAAAAAGGCATACGCTGGAAGTAAGGACCGGCAACGATAAGGCAATAGCCCTGTACAAAAAATACGGATTCGATATAACGGCCGTAAGACCGGGCTATTATGAGGATAACGGCGAGAGCGCCTTCATCATGTGGAGAGAAGAAGGCGCCAAAGCATGAGATAAATTTGCGAAACGGAGAACAAAATGAAAGAAGGAAAATTCCTGACCATGGCGTTTGAATCCAGCTGCGATGAGACCGCTGTGGCAGTCGTGGCAGACGGAAGAGAAGTGTTATCTAACGTCATTTCGTCGCAGATAGATATTTTTAAGAATTACGGAGGAGTAGTCCCGGAGATAGCCGCAAGGCACCACCTGGAGAATATAAATAAAGTCATGGAGAAGGCCCTCTCAGATGCAGGCCTCACCCTTAAGGACATAGACCTGATAGGAGTCACACATGGACCGGGATTGGTAGGGGCGCTGCTGATAGGCATAGCCACTGCTAAGGCCGTAGCATATGCGGCGGACATTCCGATAATCGGAGTACATCATATAATGGGGCACATCTGCGCTAACTTTATAGAACATAGAGAACTGAAACCTCCTTTTGCCGCTCTGATAGTCAGCGGAGGTCACACTAATATCGCCAGAATGAACAGCTATACAGAGTGTGAAGTGGTCGGAGCCACCAGAGACGACGCCGCAGGCGAGGCATACGACAAAGTCGCCAGAGTACTGGGGCTTGGGTACCCGGGAGGACCTAAGATAGACGCTTTGGCTAAAGAGGGCGATCCAAAGGCGATACATTTCAAGAGAGTGATGCTCGAAAAAGACAGTTATGATTTCAGCTTCAGCGGTCTTAAGACTGCCGTGCTCAATTACATGAATACAGAAAGACAAGCGGGAAGGTCTGTGAAAAACGCCGATGTAGCGGCGGGATTTCAGCAGGCCGTCATAGACGTGATCACGGCTAAGGCCGTATCTGCGGCAAAGAATCTGAATTACGATAAGTTGGCGCTGGCCGGCGGCGTAGCTGCAAATTCGGCATTAAGAGCAGCGCTGAAAGAGACCTGCGCTAAATCGGGCATACAGCTGTACGTTCCATCTGCCGGCCTATGTACCGACAATGCGGCTATGATCGGATGCGCAGCTTATTACAAATATATGAATCAATCGAAAAAAGAAGCGGAGAACGAAGGCCAGGAGGGACTTGCCATGGACGCCTTTGCCAGTCTGCCGCTTTAGGAGAAAAACATGATAGTTTTATCTGCAAGCAATCTTACAAAGATATACGGAACCGACGTCATAGTAAAGGGTGTGGACTTTCATATAAACAGCGGCGACCGAGTAGGCCTCATAGGCAGAAACGGAGCCGGAAAGACTACTCTTCTCAATATGATCACAGGCCAGCTGAGGCCCGATGAGGGGCAGATATTTTTATCTGCCGGTACGAGAATAGGGTACCTGAAACAAAGAGACAGCTTTGACCCGGAAAATACCGTAATGGGAGAAATAGAAAATGTATTCGTCCAGATACGCAAGCTGGAGGAAGATATAAATAAAACCGCAGATCAGATCTCTCAAAATCCGGGAGATGAAAGCCTTCTCAATAGACTTTACAGGCTTCAGCATGAATTTGAAGCAAGGGGAGGCTATACTTACAGATCCGAAGCCACGGGTATTCTTACATCTATGGCTTTCGGCCCTGAAAGCTATGACAAGAAGATCAAGACTTTGTCCGGCGGAGAAAGGACCAGGCTGTCTCTGGCAGCGCTGCTTCTTGAAAAGTCGGACGTTTTAGTGCTGGACGAGCCTACGAATCATCTCGACATAGGCATGCTTAAATGGCTGGAGCAATATTTGTCTTCATATAAGGGAAGCATGATCATAGTTTCCCATGACAGATATTTTCTGAATCGGAGCGTCAACAGGGTGTTCGAAATAGAGCATCACAGGCTGAAGACCTACGAGGGAAACTACGATGAGTTTGCCCAAAAGAAGAGACAGCTCAGAGAGGCTGAACTGAGGGCTTATGACAATCAGCAGAGAGAAATAAAAAGGCAGGAAGACATCATACGCCATATGAAAGAGCGGGGCACGGAACACCTGGCTAAGAGAGCCAGATCTCGTGAGAAGCGACTAAATATGATAGAAAGACTGGACAAGCCCATGAGCGCCGAAGAAAAGATGCGTATCGAGTTCAGACAGGATTTTCAGTCGGGAACCGATGTGCTGATGACTGAAGAACTGCGAAAATCTTTCAAAAACAGCGGCGGAAAGAGAATACTATTCGACCATGTGAATATGGATATAAAAAAAGGAGAGAAGATCTGCATAGTAGGTCAAAACGGAATAGGCAAGACGACTCTCCTGAAGCTGATCATGCAGGAGGCTATGCCTGACTCGGGAAGAATCAGGATAGGTCATAACGTTACTTTCGGTTATTATGATCAGGGGCAGATGCTTCTAAACCCTCAGAACACAGTCCTGGAAGAAATGAAAGAAACGTACCGCCTCTATTCGGATACTCAGATGAGATCGCTTCTGGGCAGGTTTTTGTTCCGCGGAGACGATGTGCTTCTCAGAGTGGGAGATCTCAGCGGAGGAGAGAAGGCCAGACTATCGCTTCTGAAGCTGATGCTCGGAGGAGCCAATACTCTGCTCCTTGACGAACCTACAAACCACATGGATATAGAGTCTAAAGAAGTTTTCGAAGACGCTCTGACTGATTTTCCTGGAACTGCGCTGATAGTGTCTCATGACAGATATTTTCTTCAGAAGATCCCCGACAGGATATTGGAGCTGACTCCCTCGGGAATAGTGGAATATATGGGAAAATACGATTATTACATGGAGAAGAAGTCTCAGGTAGAGTCGGGAAAAAAATATCTGGAGAGTATGAGACAGGAGGAAAGCGTCTCCTCACCTGTTTCTTCGGAAGAACTCAGGAGAAAGAAAAAAGCAGAGGAGGCCGCCACCAGGAGAAGAGTTAGGCTCAGAGAAGGCATAGAGGGGGAGATAAGCCAGCTGGAATACAAGATATCCCATATAGAGAAACAGATGTGCCTTCCTGAGAACATATCGGACTACGAGTATCTGGAAAGACTTGGAGAAGAACTTGCCGAAGCCAAGAAACAGTACGAAGAAAAACTGGAAGAATGGATGAATTTAGAGGAAGATTCTTGAAGAAATTTTCACAAAGAATACAAAAAATATCCTTGCAAATAATGAAAAAAGTAATTATAATAAACCATAGTTTAATGATAAGCAAACAGAACGGAGGCTTAATATGATTTTTGAAAAAGTAAAAGATATCATTATAGAACAGTTACAGGTTGATGAATCTGAGGTGACGATGGATACTAACCTGATGAAAGACTTATCGGCGGATTCGCTGGACGCTGTAGAGATCATCATGGCTATCGAAGACGAATACGGCATCGAGATACCTGATGAAGAGGCTGAGAAGTTCCAGACGGTAAGAGATCTGGTTAAATACGTCGAAGAAGTAAAGTAATTGACGAGAATATCACTGACGTAAATCAAGCCCGCGCAAGACAACGCGGGTTTTCCATTCGAACCGGCTCCGGGCCGGATATCAAGACAGCGGAGGTAGATATAAAAATAATAGAAAGCAGAGGAGAGACAGACATGAAAGACAGACAGATTTCTAAGGCAGTAATCAAGAGACTGCCAAGGTACAGAAGATACTTGAAAGAACTTGAGAAAAAAGGGGTGGAGAAGATCTCATCCAAGGATCTGAGCGTACTTATCGGATATACGGCTTCGCAGATACGTCAGGATCTGAATAACTTCGGGGGATTTGGACAGCAGGGATACGGCTACAGCGTCACTAACCTGCATGAGCAGATAGGCAGCATATTAGGGCTGGACAAGACTTATAAGATGGTAATTGTCGGTTACGGCCGTCTCGGACAGGCTATGGCCAGTTATATTTCGAATAACGAACCTAATTTTCATATCGTGGGAATATTCGATGTAAAGCAGATCATTCAGGACGTGCAGTTTAAAGACGCGCAGATCATGACTTGCGGTTCCCTGAGAGACTTTGTAGAAAAAGAGAATGTAGATATAGCAGTGATAACAGTACCGTCAGCAAAAGCTCAGTTGGTGGCCGACACTGTGGTAGACGCCGGCATAAAGGGAATATGGAACCTGACTGCGGTAGATCTTGATCTGCCGGAGAATATAGCAGTAGAGAACGTGCATATGAGCGATAGCCTCCATGCTCTCGTATATTACATGGGAGATACAGATACGGAATAACGAAAAAAACGGCCGCAGGCCGTTTTTTCTTATGTAGGGTGTAATTATATTATTTATGTAATTAACCTTCTACCGGTGCATCTACAGGACAAGCGTCCGCACATGAACCACAATCGATGCAAGCATCAGCATCGATTACATAGATGTTTTCGCCTTCGCTGATAGCTTCAACAGGACATTCTGCTGCGCAAGCTCCGCAAGCGATACATGCGTCTGTAATTTTGTAAGCCATATTTATTTTCCTCCTGTGAAAAGATATATCTTTTATGGTACAATTATAGCAGAAGGCGTTATAATAGTAAAGTGAATTCTTTGAGGAGTTTTGATATGGACGTATATACATTAGTCGGAAAGAGCGGAACAGGGAAGAGCTTTCATGCCATGAATCTCTGCAAAAAGCTGGGGGTCGAAGCTATCATCGACGACGGCCTCTTTATATACAAGAACAGCGTTATCGCAGGAGTATCCGCAAAACGGCAGGACACTAAGATAGGCGCGGTAAAGACGGCGCTGTTCCTAAACGACGAGATGCAAAGGCAAGTATCGGAGGCGATAAAGAGGGAGAAGCCTGCCAGCATATTAGTCCTGGGCACCAGTGAAGAAATGGTGGATAAGATAATAGAAAGGCTCGGGCTTCCTGCTGTGCCGCCAGAAAGCCCGAGACGAATACGGATAGAAGAGATAACTACAGAAGATGAGCGCATAGCTGCCCATCGGCAGCGCAACGAGTATGGAAAACACGTGATACCTGCGCCGTCTTTGCAGCTCAAGAGAACTTTTGCCGGATATTTTATGGATCCTCTTAGATTCTTCAGGGGAAAGGACCAGGGAGCGTCGTCAGAGAGAACTGTAGTCAGACCGGCCTACAGCTATCTGGGAGAATACTTTGTAGCCGAGAGAGTCATCGACGATATAATAATGTGTCTGGCTCATAAGACTCCGTCGATAGGGCGTGTCATAAATGTGATACAAAAGCCAAAGCCCGATACTTACAGGCTCAAAGTAGCCATAAAGATAAGGAGCGGGTATCCCGTGTGGCCGTCAGCTATGGATTTTCAAAAATCTGTAGAAGAAGCTATAGAAAAGATGACTGCTTTTAACGTAACCGAAATAGAAATAGAGATAAGGGGAATAAATTAGGAAAAAATCATGCAGTATATTGTTGAAAACGTAAAAGATTTTAATTTAGATCATATATTTGACTGCGGACAGTGTTTCAGGTGGGAAAGACAAGACGACGGCAGCTATATAGGACCGGCCATGGGCAAGATAGCAAGGATGAGCTTTAAAGACGGTACTCTTACTATAGATAACTGCTGTGAAGCAGATTTTACAGACATATGGAAGGGATACCTGGATCTTGAGACGGACTACGGAGCCATAAAGAAAGAACTAACTGCATCCGACAGCACCATAAAGCAGGCGTCTGATTACGGATATGGCATAAGGATATTGAAGCAGGATTTCTGGGAGACTGTAATATCATTTATAATTTCTCAAAATAACAATATCCCCAGGATAAAGGGCTGTATCGAGGGACTTTGCAAAAATTTCGGAGATAAGATAGGAGAATACGAAGGAAAGGAATTCTTCGGCCTGCCTCGTCCGGAGGTGATGGCAGCTTTATCACAGGAAGACCTTGCGCCTATAAGACTGGGATACAGAGCCTCTTATCTCGTAAAGATGGCAGACCAGATGCTGGATCAGGGCGGACCGGAGGTCGTGAAAAGGAAATTGTACATATCGGAAGATCCCATAATGCAGTTGCAAGAGTTCTGTGGAATAGGGCCTAAGGTGGCTGCGTGTATATCATTGTTCGGCCTGTCCAGGACTGACGCTTTTCCCGTTGACGTCTGGATGCGCAGAGTGATGAACAGGTTGTACGGCATAGATGAAAAGGATATGAAATCCATGCAGCAGTACGCTTCTTCCCATTTTGGGAAATACGGAGGAATAGCTCAGCAATATCTCTTTTATTATATAAAAAACTTATAGCGTTTTTAAAAAATATCTTTGATGTGGATTGTGTGAATTTTTACGTATTCCCTATTGACAATGAAAGAAAGGCGAGTATAATAAAATATGTTAGCACTCAATAATGGCGAGTGCCAATCAAACGAAGACGAGATGGCGCCGCTTCCGGCGAATGTCTCGATTGAGACGTACAATATTTTTACGGAGGTAAATGTAATGATAGGAATCAGACCTTTAGGAGACAGAGTTGTCATCAAGAAAGTAGAAGCAGAGGAAAAGACTCAAGGCGGCTTGATCTTGACCAGCTCAGCTAAAGAACAGCCTCAGATGGCTGAAGTGGTAGCCGTGGGACCTGGCACCAAGGACGAGGCCATGGAACTGAAAGAAGGCGATAAAGTGGTGTTCTCCAAATACGGCGGCACAGAAATCAAATATCGCGGAGAAGAGTATACGATCATGCACCAGGGAGAAATCCTGGCAGTTATAGAGTAATCAGGGAAGGGGTTTAGAAAATGGCAAAAGAAATATTTTACGGAGAAGACGCAAGACGCAAACTACAGTCGGGAGTAGACCAGCTTGCAAACACGGTTAAGATCACGCTTGGTCCAAAGGGCCGCAACGTACTTATAAACAAGAGCTTCGGCTCTCCTCTCATAACTAACGACGGCGTGACTATAGCAAAAGAAATCGAGCTGGAAGACGCAGTGGAAAACATGGGAGCTCAGATAGTCAAAGAGGTAGCTTCAAAGACCAACGACGTGGCAGGAGACGGTACAACTACAGCTACTCTTCTGACTCAGATAATCATCAAAGAAGGATTTAAAAACGTAGCCGCAGGCGCCAATCCTATGGAACTCAAAAAGGGTATTCAGGGCGCTGTGGACGTAGCGGTAGAGGAAATAGGCAAGATCGCAAAGCCTGTAGAGACTAAAGAGTCCATCGCCCAGGTAGCGGCAGTTTCAGCAGCCGATGAAAAGATCGGAGAACTGATCGCAGAAGCCATGGAAAAAGTCGGAAAGGACGGAGTCATAACTGTAGAAGAATCCAAGAGCCTTGGAACTACTCTCGAAGTGGTAGAAGGTATGCAGTTTGACAGAGGATATTTATCGGCATATATGGTCTCTGACACGGAGAAGATGGAAGCAAACATCGAGAATCCTCTGATTCTCATCACAGATAAGAAGATAACTAACATTCAGGAATTAGTTCCTATTTTAGAGCAGATCATGCAGCAGGGCCGCAAGCTTCTGATAATAGCAGAAGATGTTGAAGGCGACGCGCTGGCCAATTTGGTGGTGAACAAACTGAGAGGCGTTATCGATGTAGTGGCAGTTAAAGCTCCGGGATACGGCGAAAGAAGAAAAGCTATGCTGGAAGATATAGCGATCCTGACAGGAGGTACAGTAATCGCCAGCGACCTGGGATACGAGCTCAAAGAAGTGACCGTAGATATGCTGGGTAACGCGTCGACGGTAAAAGTGGATAAGGACAATACCGTTATCGTAGGCGGAAGCGGAGATAAAGCAGAAGTAAAGGCCAGAGTGAACAGCATAAAATCTCAGATCGAGGAGACTACATCCGAATTCGATAAGGAAAAGCTTCAGGAGAGACTGGCTAAACTTGCAGGCGGAGTAGCAGTCATAAAGGTTGGAGCAGCTACCGAGACTGAACTCAAAGAGCGCAAGCTGAGAATAGAAGACGCTCTCAACGCTACAAAGGCCGCCGTAGAGGAAGGCATAGTGGCGGGAGGCGGAGCCGCATTGGTGAACGCTATTCCTGCTGTAAAAGATTATGTTTCAACTCTTGCGGGTGATGTAAAGACAGGAGCTGCTATAATAATCAGAGCTCTCGAAGAACCTGTACGTCAGATCGCCGAGAACGCAGGTATGGAAGGCAGCGTAGTAGTTGCGGAGGTCAAGAAGAGCCAGGCAGGCGTCGGATTTAACGCCGCTACTGAAGAATATGTAGACATGATCGACGCCGGCATAGTGGATCCTGCCAAGGTTACGAGATCTGCGCTTCAGAATGCAGCGTCAGCGTCGGCTATGCTCCTGACTACAGAAGCAGGCGTAGTGGATATAAAAGAAGAAACCCCTGCGATGCCTCCTATGGGCGGACAGATGGGAGGTATGGGCGGCATGATGTAAGAAGCCGTTTCATCTGTAAAAATTAAGACACAGTAAAAATGCCAACAGAAGTTTAAATTTTGTTGGCATTTTTTTACTATTTATGATATAGTCATCGTAAAAGGAGGTGGGATCGTGACAGATGAAAGAGGAGTACAGTCCATAGACAGAGCTCTGGATATAATAGAAGTTCTGGCTGTAGAGGAGTCGGGCCTTGGGGTGACGGAGATAGCAAGCCGCGTGGGACTCCACAAGAGTACGGCTTACAGGATAATCGAGACGCTGTATAATCGCGGCTACCTGAATAAGACGCAGGATAATCATTATAAGATAGGGCTCAAACTCATAGAGGCTGTCAGCTGTTATATCAACAGCCTGGAGCTTGAGACACAGGCCAGGCCTTATGTAGCTCAGATAACGGCTGAACTGGGCCTGACATCTCATCTGGGGGTGCTGGAGGGGGATAAGGTTGTTTACATAGAAAAGATGGACGTGTTCTCTTCTGTGAGAATGTATTCGCAGATAGGACTTAGGATGCACGCCTACTGTTCATCTCTGGGCAAATGTATGCTTTCCGGCTACTCCAGGAAAGAACTCGGAGAAGTCATGAAAGATTGCAGCTTCATAAAATTTACGCCTAACACGATATCCAATATAGAGGAACTTCAGAAGGAAATGCTCAAGGTGAGAAAACAGGGCTGGGCTATGGATGATGAAGAGTACGAGATAGGACATCGCTGTATAGGAGCGCCTATCTATGACTACCGGGGAGAAATAATCGCCGCTATAAGCGCCAGTGGCGATAAGCATATACTTACAGACGACAGGATAGAACCGGTAGCCGAGTACGTCACTAAAGTGGCTCTTGAGATCTCAAGGGGACTGGGATACGTAGAATAGAGCCTCCTAATTACCTGTGATGAGGGATACTGCGCACCATAGGAGAATGATTCCCATGACGATATTGAACAGGCGATAATATTTTTTCAGAAATTTTTGAAATATACTTCCTGCAGCCGCCCAGGACAACGTTCCGGCTATGCCTACGGCAGTGATAACTGCAGAGTGAAAAAGCAATGTGGATAATTGAGCCGTGTGCGGAAGCACGTATCCCGTATATACGGTTATGGCATATAGGATGATTTTTATATTGGCGAATTCGAGAAAAAAGCCCTTTGCAAAAGACATCTTGCGCTCATTTTCGTATGAAGGCTTGCTGATGGCTATGTGTACTGCCAGATAGGCTATATATGCGGCGCCTATATATTTGAGAACTTCCGAAAAAGCCGGAATGTACTTTGACAATTCATAGCAGAATACGGCGCATAGTATCATGACGCATAAAAAACCGGCAGCGATGCCCCATAAGACGTTTTTACCGGCTCTCCAGCCTCCCTGACCTACGGCATGGAGAGCTATTATATTGTTTGGGCCCGGCGTAAAAGCAGTGACAATCGTATAAGGAAGATACGATAAAAAAACTGAAAATAACATTTGTATTTCACCTCCGATGGTATTATGATATAATAAAAAATAAGTTTAATCAAATTGAAATAATTAAAATTATATTTTAAAATTTATGAAATAATGGTGACGCGATGGACTTGAAATATCTGAATACTTTTAAAACTATAGTCAGAGAGGGCAGTTTTTCTAAAGCCGCAGAGAAACTTAATTATACCCAGTCTACTATTACGTTCCAGATGGATCAGCTGGAGAGAGACTTATCCGCTCAGCTATTTGAGAAGGTAGGGAGAAATATGATACTGACCAAAGCAGGAGAAAATCTGATCCCTTATGTGGATGAGGTACTTGACTCTGTGGATAAACTTCATAATTTTGAAGAAGATATGAAAAAATGCTCCGGAGATCTGAAAGTGGGCATTGCGGAGACGCAATTATGTTACAACATTCCTGCGGTTTTAAAGAAATTCCATGAGAAGGCTCCCAATGTCAGGCTCTTTTTAAGGTCTATGAACTGCTATGACATCAGAGATGAGATCACAGAGGGAACGCTGGATCTTGGAATTTTTTATGAAGATGTGGGAGGATTCGGCTCAGCCATAGCGACTTATCCTTGCGGAACATATCCGCTGGCGCTTGTGGCGTCTGCCGACACCAAGGAGAGATATCACGATTTCATAACACCCGACAGAACCATACTGGTACCGTTTATAATAAATGAAAAGAACTGCATATTCCGGCAGATCTTCGAAAGGTATCTCAATGAAAGGGCTATAAAGATGAGCCATACCATAGAGCTTTGGAGCATACCTACCATCAAAAATCTGGTTATGAATGACATGGGAGTAACCTTTTTGCCGAAGTTTACAGTTCAGAGGGAACTGGACAGAGGCGAACTAAAAGAAATACCTGTGGCCCTCGACAATGATGAGATTTCTGCAGTGTGCGCTCATCATAAAAACAAGTGGATAAGCCCGTCCATGAGGTTATTCATGGATCTTGTATGCTGCAGGTGACAGATCGGAACATCATATAAAAGACGGCAAACCCCCGGCGTCTTAATGCCGGGGGTTTGCCTCAAATGTGTGATATATATTTAAACCTCGAATTGAGGAGGGCCGACTTAAAGTATATTTTTCAATACTATAGTCTTCACTCTCGTCATCTCGTCGAAGGTGGACATGACCCCTTCTGTTCCTATGCCGCTGTGCTTCCAGCCGCCGAAAGGCATTTCGAAAGATCTGAAGAAGCTGGCGCCGTTGATGACTGCTCCTCCTGCTTCCATAGCAGAAGCTACTTTGAAGGCACGTTTCTGATCTTTTGAGAATACACAGCTGGAGAGACCAAATTTTGAGGCGTTAGCTATTTCAATGGCCTCTTCATCGGTATCAAAGCCTATGATGGAAACTACAGGGCCGAAGATCTCCATGTCCTTTGCAACGTCGGCAGTCTTAGGAATATCGGTGATCACGGTAGGCTCATAGAAAGCACCGTTTCGCTTTCCGCCCATGAGAAGCTTGCCGCCCTGCTTTAAAGTAAGCTCGACTTCTTTTTCGACTTTTATAGCCGCTTTCTCACTGATGAGGCATCCTATCTGGGTGTCTTCTCTCGAAGGATCGCCGCATTTGAGCTGTCTGATTCTGTCCATGGCTTTCTGAGCGAACTCATCTTTCAGCGAATTATGGATCAGGAATCGCTTGCTTGCGCAGCAGACCTGTCCCGTATTATACATACGGCCCCATACCATTTCTTCTACAGCCAGATCAACATCTCCGTCATCCAGGACGATGAAAGCGTCGTTTCCTCCAAGTTCCAGAGCGGTGTGAGTGAGATTGGCCGCCGCCAGCTTGGCAGTCCCAATGCCTACTTCTGTGCTTCCGGTGAGAGTAACCAAATGCACTCTCGGATCGGTAACGGCTGCGTCTTTTACGGCTCCTGGAGCAGTCAGACACTGGACGACTCCATTAGGAACGCCGGCTTCAACCAGCATTTCTGTTAGCTTCATCAACGTCAGAGGATTATCAGAAGAAGGAAGCACTATGGCTGCGTTTCCCATCATCAGGGCCGGCGCCACCTTTTGATCATATAGATCGCAAGGGAAGTTGAACGGGATTATGCAGGCTACTACGCCTATAGGTTCCCTCGTCACCAGTTGCATGGTAGACTGCTGTCCGGCTTCTGTTCCCGGAGGAATGATGGTTCCGTAGTAGTGCTTGGCCTGTTCGGCAAAAGCGGCGAAAGCGATGCTTATATTGCCTATCTCAGCTCTGGCCTCGTTGATGGGCTTTCCGTTTTCTGCCGAAAGAGTCTGAGCCAGCATTTCTTTATTTTCTTCTACTATATGTATGAACTTGTACATCACCTGCGCTCGCTGGCTGACAGGTATCTTTGCCCATTCTTTTTGTCCTTTGACAGCAGCCGTAACCGCAAGATCTATATCCTCAGCAGTGGCTTTTGGAACGCTCTCTATCACTTTGCCTGTTGCAGGAGCAGTCACATCAAATGTAGCGCCGCTTAAACTGTCAACTTTTTTTCCGTCTATTATCATTTTCATTTTAATTTCTCCTCTCTATTTGCCGAAAGCTGTAAAGGATAACATCAGTCCGCCGCAGGTATTGTTGCCGTCATCTTCATAGCCGTATTCGCCGAAGGTGAATTCCATGATAAACGGGATGTCGCCGACGGCTTTTTTGACTTGCGCCGTCACTTCGTCTATTCTCGAGTCGATGCCGGCCCGTCTTCCTCCGCAGTGAACAAGGTGAAGTCCTGCGATAGGTCCGTCTATCTTGTCTTTCAGTTCTTTCAGAGTAGTTCCCACTGCCTCGATGAGTTCGTCTACCGTAGCTTCCATCTGTATTACGGCAGTTCCTACCGCCAGATTATTTCCGATATTCATAGTACCGTCATCGTTTCCGTTCATAGGGTGCCTGATGGCGGTGAGATCGCCGAGCCTGTCTTTTACGCCCAGAGGCTTGCATATAGCATAAGATAGGAGATTGCCCCCTCTTATGTCATCCTCCGAGGCTCCGGTCCATCTGCGATACTGCTCCATGGCCGGGATTCCGTTTATTTCCGCTAAAGTGCGGTCGCCCATCACCTTGGTTATGATGCCCGCATTTTTAGTCTCGTGATATGCTCCCGTAAACTTGTTGGCGAAAGGCTTATCCGTATAGAAGAAAGCTACGGAGACTCCCTCTGCCGTCACCATTTCATCGGTATAGAGGAGCCATTCTCCGGCTATGGCGTTATCTGCTGCGCTGCCCCCGAAGAAAGGAACTCTTCCGATGACTTCGGTGATGCCCTTCAGATAATACTCTTCTTCTCCGGACGGAGCCGACATATAGAAGAAATCGGGAGCTTTATCTTTGCCGGACCTTCTTAGAGCCTCTGCGGCTACTTTATGACCTGTCTCTCTGGCGGTGCCTTCCTTTGGCATCCCCGCAACGCTTACTTTGAGTTCAGGATCCGACAGAGCCATGACGCCTACGAACCCGTCGCTGCTGCTGACAAAGCCTTCCTGAGTAATTACTCCCGTAAAAGAAGTATTTCCGATGAGCGGTACGCCGGGCAGTTCTTCGGATACGGCGTCCAGCATCTCCTTCTGATCGTACTGCACGCCGCTGTAAACAAAGGCCATCTTCATATCCTGCAGATTCTCTTTTACCTGAGCTGCGGCCTCTTTGCCGGCCATAGAAGCCTGACTGTTTGTACTTGTACCTGTCTTGATCTTTAACATGATATTTCCCTCCTCATGTAGATTTTTTTGTACATATCGTAAGTATATTTGAGCGGTCTTGCTTTATGGTTTCATGATACCCCTATATTAAAATGTGTCAACAGGGCCCGTTCTGCAATATAGAAAAGGTGTTTCATAATGCGAGACAGACGTCTTGATGAGAAAATTCATGTGACATATTGATATTCTTATGGTATCTTATATATATAAGAAGTAAAGGGGATGAAATATGATGGCGAGTATGAAAAAGAGCAGAAAAAACACGATGATACTGGTCTTAGCTGCAGCGATTATCATAGCGGTGATTTTAGCAGTCACTCAGATGAACAGGACTTTAAAACTTAACGGCCTGCAGGAGACGGTGATAAACATAGGCTGCGAGTATGAGGACGAGGGTGTAAATATAAGGGACGCGGAGGTATCGGGAGAGGTAGATACGGCAAAGACAGGCGATTACGCGGTGACGTACACTTATAAAGATCAGAGGGTATCAAGGACGGTACATGTGGTAGACCCGCAGAGCCTTATCGCAGGTCTTAGAGGAAGTGAAAAGACTGTAGTCCGTCAAGGGGATCCTTATATAGAATCAGGCGCATTTGCGGTGGATAAGGATAAAGGAGCGGTGACAGACTGTGAGATATCCGGCCAGGTAGATACTTCTGTTCCGGGAACTTACCAGATCAGATATAAATTTGTGTCAGGTTATGTGGAAAAGGAGATAACTCGCAATGTAGAAGTTATAAGTAAGGAAAAATTTCGTAAAAACGAGTCGGGTATACCTGTACTCATGTATCATTATGTTTATACTGAAGATGACAAGCCTGAGAAACTGAATTCTAATTATATATCGGACAAAGATCTCGAGAGCCAGCTTAAGTATTTAAAAGAAGAAGGATACTATTTTCCAAGTTTTAAAGAGCTGAGAGCTTACGCAGACGGAGAAATAGCTCTTCCACAAAAAAGCGTCATCCTCACTTTTGACGACGGACAGATGGGCTTTCTTTCTTACGGTATTCCTCTGCTGAACGAATACAGGGTACCGGCGACATCGTTTCTGATAGGAGTAAATGACGGGGAGAACAAAGTGAGAAACAATGCTTCTGCCTATGTCGCTTTTGAATCTCATTCCTATAATATGCACCGGCCCGGAGGAAACATAGGACACGGCGGAGTTATAAGCGCTCTTTCTAAAGAGGAGATAGAAGACGATCTGCTGCGCCAGCAAGAGATAGTGGGAAGCAGTCAGGCCTTTGCATATCCTTACGGAGACGTTACGGAAGTCGCTAAGGAAGCGGTCAGCCAGACCGGTATCCAATGTGCTTTTACGACTCAATACGGAAAAGTACACAGAGGCGATGATTACAGGGCTCTGCCCAGGGTAAGGGTACTGGGCGGCGCAGGACTCGAATCATATAAAGCCGGTCTGTAATTATAGGCCTTTAGGCTTGAAGAAAATTCGAGTATCCTCTTGTCAAAACATCAAAAATATTATAAAATATACGGAAAATAAAATTGGACGGCGGAGTATATTCTCCGGCCGTCCGTTGCTATAAATCGCTATGTAACGAAGAGGAGGAGAATAATGGCTCATTATTTTGAAGAACCGTCAAGAACATTTAACGAATATCTTTTGGTACCGGGTTATTCCAGCAAAGAGTGCCGCGTAGAAAATGTTTCCTTAAAGACGCCGATAACTAAATTCAAGAAAGGGGAAGAACCTAAGATCACGATGAATATTCCATTGGTTTCTGCGGTAATGCAGGCTGTCTCTGACGATAAGATGGCAGTAGCGCTTGCCAAAGAAGGTGGAATTTCTTTTATTTTTGGTTCTCAGCCTATAGAGAGCCAGGCAGCTATGATCCGCAGGGTAAAGACCCACAAGGCCGGTTTTGTAACCAGCGATTCAAATTTAAGACCGGATCAGACTCTCAAAGACGTGCTTGAGCTGAAGGCGCTCAAGGGACACAGCACCATCGCCATCACTGACGACGGTACTGCCGAAGGCAAAATCCTGGGACTTGTGACCAGCAGGGACTACAGGGTGAGCCGCATGTCTCCTGACACTAAGATCAGCGAATTCATGACTCCTTTTGATAAACTCATATATGGAAGATCCGGCATAACACTGAGCGAGGCTAATGATATCCTTTGGGATCACAAGCTCAATGCGCTGCCGATCATAGACGATAATCAGAGACTCACCCATTTCGTGTTCAGAAAAGACTATGACTCGCATAAGTCGAACCCCAACGAACTCTTAGATGAGCAGAAAAGATACATGGTGGGAGCAGGCATCAATACAAGAGACCACGAACAGAGAGTTCCTGCGCTGATAGACGCAGGAGTGGATATTCTCTGCATTGACAGCTCTGAGGGCTACAGCCAGTGGCAGGCAGACACCATCGCATGGATCAGAGAAAGATACGGAGACGATATAAAGATAGGAGCCGGAAATGTAGTCGACGGAGAAGGTTTCAGATATCTGGCCGAAGCGGGAGCCGACTTTGTCAAGATAGGAATCGGAGGAGGATCCATCTGCATAACAAGAGAGCAGAAAGGCATAGGACGAGGACAGGCTACGGCTGTCATAGAAGTTGCCGCTGCAAGAGATGAATATTTTAAAGAGACAGGCATATATGTGCCTATCTGTTCTGACGGAGGTATAGTATACGATCACCATCTTACATTGGCGCTGGCCATGGGAGCCGACTTTATAATGCTGGGAAGATATTTTGCCCGCTTCGATGAGTCTCCGACCAACAAGCTCAACGTCAACGGTAGCTACGTCAAAGAATACTGGGGAGAGGGCTCAAGCCGCGCGCGCAACTGGCAGCGCTACGACCTCGGGGGAGATCCTCGCATGAAGTTTGAAGAGGGCGTGGACTCATATGTCCCTTATGCCGGCCCGCTTCACGATAACGTGAATCTCTCTCTGACCAAGGTTAAATCTACCATGTGCAACTGCGGCGCTCTCAGCATCAAGGAACTTCAGGAGAGAGCCAAGCTGACGCTGGTATCTGCGACGTCGATAGTAGAAGGCGGAGCCCACGACGTAATACTTAAGGACACTTCAAACAACGTGATAAAATAGGATGACAGGACTGCTCTTTTGGAAGCGGCGTCCAGTCCTAGATATAAAGTTATAAGGAGAAAATCATATGGATAACAACAAGAGGCCGGAGAATATGGCCCGGATAAATAATGAAGAACTTGCAAGCCGGTTCATAGACCAGCAGGTCGAAGAGATAAGGGAGCAAGTGGGAGATAAGAAAGTGCTGCTGGCCCTGTCGGGGGGAGTGGATTCGTCAGTGGTTGCCGCCCTTCTGATAAAAGCGATAGGAAAACAGCTGGTGTGTGTCCACGTAAACCATGGGCTTCTGCGCAAGGGAGAGCCGGAACAGGTAGTGGAGGTTTTCCGCGGTCAGATGAACGCTAATCTGGTATATGTGGACGCTGTGGACAGGTTTCTCGATAAGCTTGCCGGAGTGGCAGAGCCGGAGAAAAAGCGGAAGATCATAGGAGCTGAGTTTATAAGAGTCTTCGAGGAAGAGGCCAGAAAACAGGACGGAATAGAGTTCCTGGCTCAGGGGACTATATATCCTGACATTCTCGAGAGCGATGGCGTAAAGGCTCATCATAATGTAGGAGGACTTCCGGAAGACTTGCAGTTTGAGCTGGTAGAGCCGGTAAAACTCCTGTTCAAGGACGAGGTGAGAGTGGTAGGAAAAGCATTGGGATTGCCTGACAGCATGGTGTATCGTCAGCCGTTCCCGGGACCGGGACTTGGAGTCCGCTGTCTGGGGGCCATAACCCGGGATCGTCTTGAAGCAGTCCGCGAATCTGACGCTATCCTTCGTGAAGAATTTGCAAATAACGGCCTTGAAGGCAAAGTCTGGCAGTATTTTACGGCAGTGCCTGATTTCAAGTCTGTAGGCGTGAAAGATGGAAAAAGAACTTTTGCGTATCCTGTGATAATACGCGCTGTCAACACCGTGGACGCTATGACGGCTACTGTAGAAGATGTGCCGTTTGCTTTGCTGCAGCACATAACCAACCGCATAACCCATGAGGTGGAAGGCGTCAACAGGGTAGTATTCGACCTGACTCCAAAGCCGGTAGGAACGATAGAGTGGGAGTAGACTGGGAGGTCGTAAAAAGCCAGTAGCTGTGCGGGGTTGCGGTACTTCAAGAAGTCTTTTGATAACAATTTGATAACAGTTATATTAGAACGCCCTTAGCTGTGGGTAACACGGCTAAGGGCGTTTTGTCGTTACTTTTTGGAGTCGTTTTTCTTTTTCTTCGGTGCAGGAAGTTCATCATACATAGAAAGAAACAGATTGCAGAGAAATTCTTTGTTGTCAACATCATCGACTAAGAGCATTTCTTTTGCTCCCTTATAGGGCAATTCATAAGTAACTGTGGGCATGAGGGCGATTGCGGATGAAACAGGCTTTACAAGCAAGCGGTTATCATAAATACCGCCTACAATCTTGTCACGGAAATAGAGGATATATTCGCCCATCATTGCACGATAGGTAACTCCCCCTAAACTTGATAACTGTTCTAATACAAAGGTTAAATAATCTTTACTTGAAGCCATACTACACCTGCTTTCAATCTTCTGTTTTGAGTTGCTCTTTAAATTGTTCTACCAAAGCATTGATGAGCTCCTGTGACGGCACTTTCGTCCATCGCTGTGTGATGGCTTTTTTCGGGATAGGTATAACGCGATTCATCATATTGCTCTTTGGAAATCTCGCCGCTTCTGTATTTTTCAGCTTGCTCTGCCCAAGCAGCAAGCATTCGGAAAACAGAGCGGTCAACATTCGGCTTATTACCGTCAAAGATGATATGTACTTCGTTTTCGTTTTTTTCACTCTTACGCCGTGCAAATCCTCAACGGCAAAAAGAGTATGTATAAAGCCAAGCTCACTGTCAATCTCGGGAATTCTGAGTGTCAAAGGCGAAACCTCAAGTACTCCTGCAAGGGCTTTTACCAAATCTTCTTTCGGTGTTCTTGATCCTGATTCATACTGTGCCATACGAATATCAGTACTTTTTTGCGGAAACCCCACAGCCTGCCCGAGCCATTTTTGAGTCATACCTCTTAAATTTCTAAAGAAACGGATTCTTTCCATTTCATTATTTTATTGGGATCATCATCGTAATCAATGGAAGGTAAACCAATGGAATCATAACTGTATTTATAGGTGTGACAACTTTTTCCTTTAGCTTCCTTTTCTATAATTTCCATTATTTTAGGCATTGATTACACTCCTTTCTTCCATTGGCTTTCAGCAGCGATCCATTGTTGTGAAAATTCTGTTTTTGATAAAACCGCCATAAAAGGCTTTGTCAAAAACACCTTAATCGTTCTAAGAACTGTGCTGAAATCATCAGTTTGAGTGTCAATCTTCCGACAGAATGCTTTCCACTTTTTCTGCATAGCAGAATCGTCTGCAAAGCTCATAACCTGTTCAAACTGTTCAATCGTAAAGGTGTGTTCACGATTTTCAAAAGTTTTCTTCAGTGCTTCGGTGAGCACCTTGCCGTCGAAATCAAATTTATTGGCAAGATAGTAGATATCGTAGTAATCCTTCATTCGACTGGAAAATTCCATCAGACTGAGGATGGCGTCTATTTTCTCAGCAATCGTCGTTTCAAGAGAATATGTACTTACTACTGGCGCAGTGAAATCGTCAAGCTGTGTCGGGATTTTTCGCTTTTCCTGTTTCGGCACGATAACATCGCCCACACCGAAGTCTATGCTAAACGGAGTTCGTGTATTTTTAATACAAGCCACAATAGAAGCTCCGATACCGGCGTATTTCTTTGCAACTGCAATGGGTGCAATATCTTTAATTTCAAAGGTAATGAAATCATTGCCGGTGGGCGTGGATATGATTTCTTCCAGTACAGGTTTTAACTGCTCTGGAGTATTTGGTACTCTCCGAAGAAGAAAATCAACATCTACCGTTACTCTACTGTCAAAATCAGTAACCGAGTAAATAAACAAACCTCCTTTAAGGACAAGATTTTCTGCATATTTGGATTTTTCCAAACGGCGTAAAAATTCTTCCTGACAAAAGAGCTGCAAACAAAGTTGATAACTTCTTCCGCTTTCGGTGGCCTTGTTTTTCAGCCGTGCAAGTACGGATGCAGCAACATCAGCCATTGAGCAGCACCTCCATTACATCTATCAATTTTTTATAAACCCGCATTTTCTTTGCGTAACTTGAAAGATTGCTCAGGTTTTTCCTTTTATCGGCAGCATAGGCATTGAGTGCTTTATTAAACATTTCGTTGTCCAACTTCGTGCGATATTTGAAACAGTCGCAAATGGTACGTTCCCGATCATAGACAGCAAGCTGCACTCCATTAAAATCCCCGCTTGTTTTTCCGATTTCAAACAAGGTAGGCTGTACAAAATACACCTTTGTCGCCAGAGAATCAATATGCAGCCTTGTCCGTGAGAAGGTACGGGGAATGGCAATTGACCATTGTCGGGGCGAAAAATCGCTATAGCCGTAATAAAATAGCGCCGATTCCACGCACACTATGCTTTCGGGAAGGAGAGTGGCAAGCACCTGTTCTTCCTTTATATCTTCCTGCTCAGCAAGCTGGTAATAGCCATGCTTTACACGCTCAAGATAACCTTCTTTGCATAGATTGGCTACATCATAGTTGGTAAGCCCTTCGGTAACAAAATCAGCGGTCTTTGCAATACCGTCGTTGTTTTTTATTATGTTTTTTACGGTTTCCCTTTTGTTCATTGTTCACCAACTTTCAAATCACAGTTTATTGATACTGTGTTCGAAAAATATTATACCATAGAAACGCCTTTAATATCAACAATTTTTAAAACACAGATATAAGATATTGTGAAACTAAAATTGAAATTTTATTACAAAATGGTTTGGAATCTGTTACAATATCTTCGGACGAGATGGTATTGCCCCATGCTAAGAGAGGCAAGTGTTATCCCCCCCGATAACAAAATGATAACATTAGTCCATATAGGCAGGATAATATGGATACATCAAATCATCAAGAGCACTACAAACACGACAAATAATAATCTCTAAACAGAATTGATTAAGCTCCGTCAAGTGCGAAGGGGCGCGAGACAAATAAATCACTCGTTATGCGGGCGGCGCCGATTACAAGATATATATGATCAAAGCAAATTTTAATAATTCTCTAACAAAAAATAAAACATTTGAAAACATAAGGAAGATAAAATGCAAAGTATCAAATCAAGAAAAGAGGTATTCAAATATGAACAAAAAGGAACAAGAATTTCTCGTCCAGAAAATCCGTACGCAGTATACTGAAAGAGAGCATACTCAGCTCGATGAACTGAAAAAACTTGATACTAAAGTTAAAAAACCTGCAAAAATATTCACTTATTTATTTGGCGCAGCAGGCGCTCTCATCATGGGAGGTGGAATGAGTCTGATAATGACTGATGTCGGTTCTGCGATAGGCATAGAGAATACATTGACGCCGGGAATCGTGATCGGATTGGCAGGGATCTTTATGGCAGCTATAAACTATCCGGTCTACAAATCTATGCTCAATAGCAGACGAAAGAAATATGCCGATAAGATCATAGCTATCAGTGACAGCATAATTGAAGGATAGAGCAGAAGATGATGGGGAGGACGGGATTACAGAGGCTATGAAAAACAGAAAACGGTATTGTCAGTAAATGTACAGAAATTGTAAGACATGTCCGGCGATCATTTCGGAAGCGGGCCCCTTTTGTCAGATAAAATCTGACAAAAGGGATTTTGCTATGTCAAAAAAGTATTCAGACGAGTTCAGATTTTAGGAGATAGAAGACTATCTTTTCGATAAATCCAAAGGATTTGTGATATAATAACCTCACGGCGTTAGCGAAATCAAAGAGTTCGACGCCTGAAAGAACATTGTATCATAAACTCCGTATTTCTTTAGAAATACGGCCGGCCGCTGCCGCGTCCGCTGCGGCGCAGGGCGCCCGCGATTATGATATAATACAAAGATGATACAGAGAGGAGAGGGAAGGCGGGTTTTATTTGCGCCGGTATTTTAAGCGGTCTTAGAGTCGGCCGATGAGCTGATGAAGATGTAGAAAAGGGCAGAGCAAGTTATCACAGAAAAAATATATGAGACTGTCTTGAATTATATGGCTTTTGGACGGCCGGGACAGTATCGTATATTTTTTAGATTATTACTATATTTAAACAAAATATTTTTTCGTTTTTTGTTTAATAAACCAGAAAATCCCACAAAATTGACAGATTTGGTTAAAAAAGTACAAGGATTGTTTAAATAAGTACATTGAATAAACCCGTCATAAAAACTAATATTATTGTATAGGAGCCGGAGCAGATTATGAAGACAAGAAATAGAGACCTGATTATCAGGGCGGCTGAAATAAGACACAAACCTTTTCACCTGAGCAAGAACTTGAGGATAGTGTATATTCTTAAAGGCCAGATAACTCTGGAGTTTGTGGCAGGCAAAGCTGAGGTCAGGGAAGGCGAAATCGAGATCATAAATATAAATGAACCTGTAGCTTTCTCCGGAGGGAGCCCGGGAAATGTGATTCTTATCTTTGAATTTGATTCAAACGCTGCGAAGATATCCCAGCCTCGCATAGACAAAGCGCTTTATAACTGTAATACGACTCTGTTTTATCCATGCAAAACCAAGCATAAATATCAGGAACAGCTGATATCCAAACTTCTACTTATATATAATTTATATGTGCATACTGAGGATCACTCTCTGATAAGAAAGACGTCCCAGGAGATCGAAGATCTCATAGTGGACAAGTTTCACGATCTGAAAAATATGCTGATGGAGACAGAAGTTTCAGAGGTGAACCTGAACAGATTCTTGAGGATATACGATTCCATATATCTGAACTCGGCGGGAAAGCTCAATCTTAAGGAAATCGCTGAAAAGGAGTATGTGAGCGTACAGTATCTGTCAAAAGAATTCAACGAGAAACTTAATATAAATTTTAAAGCCACAGTGGAGTATTACAAGGTGATACAGGCGGCCAGGTATCTGATAACCACTAATATGTCAGTCACCCTCGTATCAGAAAACAGCGGATTTTCCGCTCCGAGGTATTTTTACAAACAGTTTTCCAATTACCTGAAATGTACTCCCATGGAATTCAGAGCAAAGATAAGAAGAGAAGAAGAGCAGATATGGGAGTTCCCCGTGGATCATGATCCGGTGATGGATATGATCAAGAGGAGGATGAATGTCAATCTGACGTCTTTCGGCGGCAGCATGGGAAAAGATGAAGCACCTTATCTTGACGGCGGAGAGGATTCGCAAGCATATATAGCGGATATAAAAGAGGATACGGAGATAATAAAAGATATCTTTAAGGAAGCGTGCCAGATAAAGGGGAGAAAACCTGAGGCCAGGTTTGAGCTTCTTGCAGGAGATGAGACTGCTAAGCTGAAGCGATTTCTCTTAAGGTATGATCTGAGGCCTGTCACGATGCTCATCTCTGTTGACGGTGATAAAAAGACTCCGGGGGAACTGACATATGATGTCCAGGAGGCTCTGAGTTATATGAGTATTCTCATGAACATCGCTTCCGGCAGGGGAATTCGCAGCGAGTTCAGCTGGGAGATCAGCGCCATGTCCGAAAGCGTCGATTCTATTTTAGGATATGAACCTACAGAAGTGATAGTGGGGTTACTGACATTTACATTTCACTGAGCGAGTAGGAACATATATATTGAAAACAATATTGGAGGTATTGAAATGAAATTTAAACGTGCTATTGCTTTGATCATGATCTTTGCCGTAGTCTTTTCACTTTCAGCCTGCGGAAGCAAAAAAGAGAGCGATTCAAAGACTCTCGTCATAGCTATCCAGGACGAAATTGAAGGAACAGACATACAGCAGATCGGTTGGGACAACGTGGTTCACCAGTTGCTCTACAGCCCGCTCGTAACATTCAGCGACGATCTGAGCACAATCAATCCGTGCTTCGCAGAATCATACAGCGAATCAGAGGATGGCAAAGAAGTAACCTTTGTCCTGCCTGAAGGCGCTAAGTTCTCCAACGGAGACACCCTCGACGCCGAGGCTGTAAAAGCTTCTTTCGAGAGAATGAAAGAAATAAGCCAGTATTCAGGGGACATCGACGCAGTAACCGATATTCAGGTAGTTGACGAGAGGACAGTTAAGTTTGTACTTTCAGAGCCTGCTCCTTATATGTGGGCAAGCCTTGGAAGCAGCTTCAGCGGCATCGTCAATACTGCGGTAGCCGAAGAAGTAGGTGACGATGAGTTCAACAGAAATGCAGTCAGCAACGGACCTTTCATGGTAAAAGAATGGAAGGCAGGATCTGAGATCGTTCTGGAGAAGAACCCTAATTATGTGACTGCGAATCCTTCGGTAGAAAACAAAGGCGTTATGAATTTTGATCAGGTAATCGTAAGATTCATACCTGACGAATTCACAAGAGTCAGCGAACTGGAATCCGGAAACGTAGATATCGCATATGATATTCCTACTTCCAGCGTAAAATCTATAACAGACAACGACGATCTGCAGTCATACTTCTATGAGCAGGCAGGCGCGACATACATGATGACTCAGACTGAAGATGAGCCTCTCAACGATAAGAACGTCAGAGACGCCATCAATGTGGGCATTGACAGAGACGCCCTGGCAGAAGCCCTCGACGGACAGGTGAGCCCGCTGTATGGATTCATTTCCAAGGCTCAGGCAGGATACAGCGAAGATAAAGAGGCAGAATATGCCGAGAAATTCGCTTACAATCCTGACAAGGCTAAAGAACTGCTGGCAGCTGCAGGATACACAGACAGTGACGGAGACGGAATCGTTGATAAGAACGGTACTCCTCTTACTATAGAATACTGCTCGCCTACAGATAAGGCTTCCAACAAGGCTGCAGCTCCTGTTATTCAGGCTCAGCTTAAAGAAATCGGCATAGATTTACAGATTACAGAGTATGAAGCAGCTTACATAAAACAGCTCCAGAAGGATAACAATTTCCAGATGATGGCCAGAAGCTATGTATGGAACGATGCAGACATCCTGTACTATGTATTTACTGAAGAATCCGGCTACCCATGGCATGAACAGACGGTAACGGACGCTTTGGTAGCAGCCAGATACGAGACTGATCCTGCGCAGAGAGTAGTTAAATATGAAGAAGCTCAGGACGCCATCTTCCAGTATACTCCTGCGATTTCGATGTTCGCAGACAAGTATTGCATCGCGTCAACTTCCGGAATCAAGGGATTCAAGGTCACCAATGACGGAAGATCTATATTTAACGATGTGACTAAGGAGTAGACCTGATGGATCTTGCGACATTAGAAAAAAGACTCGACAAAGTAATCGGCCGTGACATGAGGGAGGATACTCCCGGCATGTCGCTGCTGATAACCAGGGGAGAAGATATCCTGATCAGAAAGTCTTACGGACTGGCAGATATTGAAGCCGGAAAGAAGATAAAGTGTGACGACGCTTTCGTCATAGCTTCCAACACTAAGCAGTTCACATGCGCGGCGATAATGATGCTCAAAGAGCAGGGGCTCGTCGACTACGACGAACCTGTAGAGAGGTTCTTCCCTGACTTTCCGGATTACGTAAAGTATGTCACGGTCAGAGATCTGATGACTCACGTTTCCGGGATCAAGGAATACTTCGAAGACAACGTGTGGCTGGATATTCCGGATTCGGCGACTGCCGATACCGCCAGAATGCTAGAGATAATAAAAGAATTCGGCGGCCTGACTTTTGAGCCGAGAACACAGTATTCTTACTGCAACTCCGCTTATGTCATGCTTGGAGCTATAGTTGAGCAGCTGTCCGGAATGAAGTTCGGCGAGTTCCTCAAGGCGAGAATATTTGAACCGCTGGGAATGAAGGATACTATAGCGCCGGATTACTTTGATGTGAGGGCCGAGAGGCTGACTGAAGGCTATGCCAAAGACGAAAGCGGAAATTTTGTCAGACAGGAATATAACATGGCTCTGGTAGGATATGCAGATGGAAATATGCAGTCTACTGCAGACGATCTTTTCATCTGGCACAAATATCTTTATATGAGCGACTCGGAGCTTCTCATGAAGAGGGACACTCTGGCAGAAGCTTTTAAAGATAATTATCTGACCGACGGAAGCGCCACAGGTTACGGCTTTGGTTTCTTTCTGGGAGAGTATAAAGGACACCGGGAGATATGGCATACGGGAGGAACTACAGGATTCATATCCAGGGCTTCTCGTTTTCCCGACGACGATATTTCTCTCATAATGCTGACTAACTATGAGGGTCTTCCGAAGAACGAAATGTACGAAAGAATCGCTGCAGAAATATTTCAAGTTTAGAATCTGAGAGGGAGGGAAGTTCTCTCCCTCTCATCTGTTAAATACGAAGGAGGACGGAACGTGAATGATGTAATTCACTTTGCGGTAAAACGACTGATAATGGGCATAGCCATCGTGCTCTTCGTTTCGGTCATAGTTTTTGCAATAATGCAGGCCATGCCGGGCGACCCCATAGACCTTATGGTGGACACGAGAGTATCCGAGGAGAGGGTCGCGGAGCTCAAGGCGCAGTGGGGCCTTGATAAGCCGGCCATAGTCCAGTATTTCTACTGGCTGGGAAACATATTACAGGGAGATTTCGGCATGTCCGTATCCATGAAACAAAATGTAGGCGATCTGATAATGCAGAGACTGCCTTACACTTTGATGCTTACGGGCGCGGCTTTACTTATAGAATATCTCATAGCCATACCTTTGGGCCTTCTGGCCGCAGTGAAAAAGGACAGGCTGACAGATAAGGCGCTCACCGTCGGAACTATCGTCTTATGGTCGATGCCTCAGTTCTGGCTGGGCGTATTGTTGATGTTTATCTTCAGTATAACCTTAGGCGTGCTGCCTCTGTCGGGGTACAGCGGGTTTGCTTCGCTCATCCTCCCGGCCTTTACTCTGGCGCTGCCGACGCTGGCGCAGATATTCAGGCTGACTCGTTCCGAAGTGCTGGACGTCATGCGCGAAAGATACGTGATGACGGCCAACGCCAAAGGATTAAGCAGCAAAAAGGTACTGATAAAACACATCCTGAGAAATGCCCTGATACCTGTCACAGTGATGTTTTTCCTCTCTCTGCCGTGGCTCATAGGCGGCGCCGTAGTCGTGGAAAACGTATTTGCATGGCCGGGAATGGGGCAGCTGCTCTGGAAAGCAATTTCAAAGCAGGACTTCATGGTAGTGCAGGGAATAATCTTTGTTATAACAATTTTGACAGTAATCTGTAATCTGATAGGCGACATAATATCGGGAATACTCGATCCGAGAATTCGCCTGGAGTAGAGGTAGACAATGAAGAATAAATTTAAAGGAATGTTAAAAAATAAGATGTTTGTCATCGGCATGATACTCTTTGGAAGCATGCTGCTCGTGGCGATCTTTGCTCCTCTCATTGCGCCTCACACTTATGACGAACAGAACATGGCTATGAAATTATCGGCGCCCAGCTCCGAATACCCTCTGGGTACGGACCAATACGGCAGATGTATTTTCAGCAGAGTGGTATACGGTTCCAGGATCGCCCTCAGCGTAGGCATCGTTGCCGTCATTATAGAAACGGTCATCGGAGTGACGCTGGGGATGCTTGCCGGATATTACGGAAAAAAGATAGACAAGGCTATAACTTTTATCACAGACTCAGCCTGGGCCATACCGCCTATAATACTGGCCATGGCGATAGTGCTGATGCTGGGTTCAAGCGCTATGAACGTGGCTATAGCGGTGGCCGTAGTCAGCTGGGCGCAGTTTACCAAGATAGTCAGAGCTAAAGTACAGTCTCTGAAAGACTTATCTTACATAGAGGCGGCCAGAATATACGGCGAAAGCGATTTCAACATCCTGATGAGGTATATCCTGCCTAACTTGACGTCAACCATAATAATCCTTGCGACTCTGGCGTTGCCTGCGGCTATCTTATCCACTACTTCGATGGGATTCCTCGGACTTGGAGCGCAGCAGCCTCAGCCTGACTGGGGAATGATACTTTCCGAGGGAATCCAGTATTTGAGAAATGCTCCGTGGATCTCCATGGTTCCCGGCGTTGCCATAGTGTGGACGGTGCTAGGCTTTAACCTGGTGGGAGAAGGCGTCAAAGAGCTTCTCGACCCAAGACTCAAAGTGTAAGGGAGGAAAAGATGGACGATAATACTATTTTAAAAGTAAAAGACCTGTCGATCAATTTCGAGACTAAACACGGAGTCGTCAGGGCTGTGGATGAGATCAGCTTCGATATAGAGAAAGGGCAGGTGTTCGCTCTGGTAGGCGAATCGGGATGCGGCAAATCCACAACGGCATTGGGCATAATGAGATTGCTTCAGGAACCGGGAAAGATCGCCGGAGGAAATATAATATTTGAAGGCAGAGACCTGGCCGGCCTGGATGAAAAGGATATGACTCAAGTCAGAGGAAAAGAGATAGGCATGATATTTCAGAATCCGCTGGACTCTCTCAACCCGGTATACAGCATAGGATATCAGGTATCCGAAGGGCTCATAGAGGGGGGGATGTCCAAAGAAGAGGCGTATGAGAAAGCTTTCAGTACTCTGAAAGATGTGAAGATATCCGATGTAACGTCACGAATGAAATCCTATCCTCACGAGATCAGCGGAGGCATGAGGCAGAGAGTCATGATCGCCATGATGCTCTGCAGAAATCCAAAACTGCTCATAGCGGACGAGCCTACCACGGCTCTGGACGTTACCATACAGGCGGGCATAATAGAGCTGATGAACGAGCTGAGAAGCAAATATAACTCCTCTATACTCATGATAACCCACGATTTTGGCATAGTAGCCGATATGGCAGATAGGGTGGGAGTGATGTATGCAGGCAACATAGTAGAAGTGGCCGACGTATTCGATATCTTTGACAATGCGTCTCATCCGTATACGAAGTTACTGATGAAAGCTCTGCCTACCATAACCAAAGAGGAGGGCAGGCTGGAGACCATCAAGGGCACAGTACCTGATCTGTCTTTGCCTATACAGGGATGCAAATTTGCCGACAGGTGTCCTTCCTGCCGGGAAATCTGCCGCAGTGAAAGGCCGGCTATGAAAGAAATAGGAAGAGGTCACTTTGTGGCATGTCATTGCTGTGAAGGAGGAAAGGCCCATGAATAAGAAGACTGTAGTAGAAATTAACGATATAAAAAAATACTTTCCTCTCAGAGGCGGAAACAAGAAAAATAAGAAGTTCGTAAAGGCTGTAGACGGTATCTCTCTGGAAGTCTATGAAGGCGAAACTTTGGGATTGGTGGGAGAAAGCGGCAGCGGAAAGACCACCCTCGCTAAGATGATACTTGGCCTTCTGCCACCTACGGAGAGCACCGTGATCATAGACGGAAAAGATATATGGGCAGATAAGAATATCAGGGGAAGAGGCAAAGAAGTCAGCGCTGTTTTTCAGGATCCGGCGTCTTCTCTCAATCCACGGTCTACCATATATAAGACTCTCGAAAGACCTCTGCTCATCAACGGCTATTCCAAAGAAGAGGCCAAAGAGAGGATACTGGAGACTGTAGAGAAAGTCAACCTGAGAAAAGAGCTGCTGGACAGATTCCCGGGAGAGCTTTCCGGCGGCCAGCAGCAGAGAGTCAGCATAGCCAGAGCCATTTCTCTCATGCCCAGACTTCTTGTTCTTGACGAGCCTACCAGCGCACTGGACGTTTCCGTTCAGGCTCAGACTCTCAACGAGCTTTTAAGGCTTCAGAAGGAACTTAACATGACCTATATCTTCATAACTCACAATCTTTCGGTGGTAAGATATATGAGCGACAGGATATGCGTCATGTACGGCGGCAAAGTGATGGAGATCGGAAAGACAGAAGATATTTATGACGACTGTCTTCACCCGTATACTCTGGGACTCATGTCTTCCGTGCCGCCGCTTCACCCCAGAGAAAGGGAAAGAAAAAAATATTTGCTTACAGGCGATATGCCAAGCCTCATAGATGTGGGCGAGGGATGCAGATTCTGCAGCAGATGCAGTTTTAGAAAGGACATATGCGAAAGCACGCAGCCGCAGCTTAAAGACATGGGAGACGGCCATTATGTGGCATGTCATTTCGCAGGTGAGATAGATTTTTGATTATGTAAAAAAGGATTGAGAAAATGAAGGACCTTAAGATAGTTAACGCAAAATTCCCCGATTTCGAAAACGATACGTGGCGCACGGCCGATATACTAATACACGACGGCAAGATAGAAAAGATCGGTACGGCGGAGGAAGAATGTGCCAAGGTGATAGACGCCTCGGGCAAGGTGGTATCGCCGGGATTCATCGACATACACGCCCACGAAGACGAGTTTTCGGGAAACAGGGAAGACGATTTTTTCACGGCGGGCAGAGGCCTTCTCATGGGCGTTACGACTCAGATAGTAGGCAACTGCGGGGATATGTACAATTCCATGGAAGAATTGGCTAAACGGATAGATGAAGAAGGCGCTCCGGTGAACTTCATGACGTTCATAGGGCAGAACTACCTGAGAGAGCAGGCGGGAGCAGACGATCGCTATAAGGCCAGCACTAAAGCGCAGCTGGAAAAGATGAAGACGCTCCTTTACGAGACGAAAAAATATTCTCCCGTAGGTCTGTCCTGCGGATTCGAATATGCTCCGGGAGTGACTACAGAAGAGACTATAGAATTGGCAAAAGCCTTAGATGACGAAGGCTATCTGATTTCTGTTCATTTCAGAGAAGACGGCCCCAAGGCAGTAGATTCCACCAGGGAGCTGGTGGAGATCTCCAAGGCCACAGGTTATGGCATAGAGATGTCTCATATAGGCAGCTGCAGCGCAGTAGGCTATATGGACGATACGCTGAAAGTGATAGACGAAGCCAGACTAAAAGGCGTAGATATTTCCACCGACTGCTATCCGTATAACGCCTTCTGCACAGGCATAGGAACTGCCGTGTTCGATGAAGGCTGCTTCGAAAGATGGGGAAAGTCCTACAGCGATATACTCGTTTTAGACGGGCCTTATGTGAACAGGAGATGCGACAAAGAACTCTTTGAGAAACTTCGCAGAGAAGACCCCGATCTCCACGTGGCTGTCTTTGCCATGAATCAGGACGAGGTAGACAAGGCTTTCGCCACTCCGTATGTCATGGTAGGAAGCGACTGCGGATTTGTCAACAGGCACGGACACCCAAGAGGCGCGGGGGCCTTTCCTAAGGTGATAAGAGAGTATGTAAGAGAAAAGAAGATACTTACGCTCATGGACGCCCTCAAAAAGATGACTGTACTGACGGCAGACAGAGTAAATCTCGACGAAAAAGGAGAGATAAAAGAAGGCCGCGATGCCGACATCGTTATCTTCGACGAAAACACTATAGCTGACGGAGCGACTTTTGAGAATCCGACTATGAAACCTGTCGGTATAGACTATGTGATAGTCGGCGGAAAGATAGCTGCCGATCACGGTGTCATAAAAGACGACAGCTGCGGCAGATATATCAGGTATAAGAACCGCTGATGTCAGTATAAAAAGCAGAACAAACGCCGGCAGCCTTCGTTGCGGTTTAACTGAAAAAGTCTCCGCCAAATCATCGGCGGAGACTTTTTTATATCTCTCAATTATCCTCGAACATACCTATTCCTTCCACCTCGCTGGCAGGTAGGGAGAATACTATCGTGCCGGCTTCAGTGTCCGGGCCGGCTTTTTCCAGAATAGAACGCATTATCTGAGCCTTCTCCTCTGACTTTGAAACTATGAGAATAACTTCTTTCTCCTGAGCGATGGATACGTTGAAGAATTTCTCATCGCTTTCTCCATACAGGTGCTTGCCGTGAAGAACAGTGCCGCCTTGGGCTCCTGCCGAACTGGCCGCATTCATCACCGTGTCGGTCTGACCTTCGTTGGCTATCGCCACGATGAGTTCGTATTTATAGCTCAGTTTAGGCGTATACTTAGCGCCTTGCTTTTCTTTCTCTCCGTTAAGATATTTCACGGTTTTTCCTCCTCCGATACTCTTTATGGGAACAGCTATGACCACACCTCTTCCGGGTATGTCTATGAACATCTGTTGCTTCTGTTTCTGGATGAATTTTTTTGTCTTTTTTTCGTTTGCAACTGTGATGAGAACTCTCTTTTCGTTGCTCTCTATTCCCAAGATATCCAGCATACCGCGGGACGCGGTTCCCTCCCCCAGCAGTATGACGCTTAGAGGAAGCTTCAGATCACGGCATATGCCGGTCAGCGTGTTCAGGCTTTCAGGGCCGCATATGGAAATCACATAATTCATGCCATATCCTCCTCCCAAAGTTCCACTATGTCGTAATCTCCGTAGCAGCTCTCCGGCTGACAAGGAACTTTTTCTTCTTTCAGTTTATATATGAATCCTACAGTTTGGATGGAAATCAGGGGCATCATGGCGACCATGGCCACTACTCCGAAAGCGTCCTGAAGGACGTTGCCGCCCAGAGCCATGCTGGCTCCTATGACGAACTGAAGCATAAAGGTGGCGGTCATGGGACCTGAGGCTACGCCTCCGGAGTCGAAAGCGATGGCCGTATATATGTCAGGTACAAAGAAGGAAAGGATCAATGCGATGGCGTAGCCCGGTATGAGGAACCACAGGATAGGTATGCCGGTGAGCACTCTCAGCATGGAAATACCCATGGCTATGGCGATAGCTATAGATAAGCTGAGTTTGATCGCTTTTCCCGGTATCGCTCCGGCGCTTACTTCTTCTATCTGATTTTCCAGCACTGCCACGGCAGGCTCGGTAGATATTATGAACCATCCTAGTAGCATAGAGAGGGGAATCATTATGATTCTGGTCCAGCCCGTTGCCAGCTCTTCTCCCAGCACTGCCCCCAGCGATGAGAACCCGATGTTTACTCCCGTCAGGAACAGTACCAGACCGATATAAGTATATAAAAGCCCGAAACATATCCTGGCAAGACCCAGTTTCGTCATCTTGAGAGAAAATATCTGAAACAGGAAAAATATTGCGATTATAGGAAAGAGGGACAGAGCGATCTCTCCCATGTACTGCGGAAGAGCCGAAATATATGCGCGGCCTATTTCGGCGGTGGTATCGAATGAAGAATGGCTGACTTCGGCGACGGCTTCGCTGTCGGAGTAAAAAAATCCCAAGATCAGGACTGCTAAGATAGGTCCTATAGAGCATAGAGAGACCAGACCGAAACTGTCTGCCTCAGCCTTTCTGTCGCTTCGTATATTTGAGATACCGACGCCGAAAGCGAGAATGAAAGGAACTGTCATAGGACCGGTGGTAACTCCGCCTGAATCAAATGCTATGCTCAGGAAGTCTGCGTCAGTAAAGGCTGCCAGAGCAAACAGGACGGCGTAGAAAACTATGAGCAGCCATCTCAGCTTTATGCCTGTAAGGATCCTGACCATGCAGATGGTCAGAAAGAAGCCTACGCCTATACCTACCGTTACGAGAAGAGCTCCGTTGCTTATGTGGGGAACTGTCTCTGCCAAAACCTGCAGGTCAGGCTCGGCGACGGTGACGGCAAAACCCAGCGCAAAACTGAATATGAGGATCATAGAGAGCTTTTTGCTCTTTGTAAGAGCAGTACCGATCTTATTGCCTATAGGTATCATGGAAGCCTCTGCTCCCAGAGAGAAAAACCCCATGCCAAAGACTACCATGACCGTTCCTATGAGGAAATTGAGCATAAGATCTGTCTGAATAGGGCTTATACTGAAGCACAGCAGAGTAACGATCAGAATGATCGGAAGGACCGATACCGCCGATTCTTTTACTTTTTCTGTCACTGCAGTTTTGTTTCTTGATAAAACGTCTTTATCCATATGTCGTCGTGATCACCTTCCTCTGCTTATTTAAGTTATTTATACCGAATTGGGCCAAAGAGCTTCGAACCTGAGGATAAGCTCCTTGGCAAATTCTCCGCCTGTAGAGGCGGGAGAGTATTGGGCGTTTGCTATAATTTAAGATCGCGGTGCCTTTTATCGCATGGCTTGGCAGCGTTTTTAGGTATGAGCCAGGTGTTGCCTAACTTTAGAGCGCCGGCTATGCGGCCTGCATTGCAGTATTGCAGAACACGGCGGTCAGAGATATGCCACTTTGAAGCTGTTTCCTTTGTCGTACTGTAGTCCATCTTTTTTTGCACCTCTCAAAAGTACTTTATATCATTATACTTCGGATGAACGAAGGATACAACCGAAGAGAAAGAAAATTTACAGAAAATTTACCAGATAAAGAGCTTGAAGCTGAAAACCCCACGAAGATTCAGATGTAACTCTGAAATCCCGTGGAGTTTTCGATGTTGACATATTTTAGATTGAGAGGCACAAAGCGCCGGCCACTTTAAATACAGGATTTATTTTTTATATCCACATTTAGGGCATACACCATTTTCGTTTAGAGCAATGCCACAAAGTGGGCAACGGTCGATTTTATTCTTAGTTTCGAATTCCGATGTAGCAGCGTTGACTCCGCTGGTGAAAGTGATCTTAGCGATATTCAGCTTGTCTTTTAACAGGTCGTAAACGATTTTAATCATACCTTCAACGGTCATGGTTTCCTTTGTAACAACCAGACGGCAGTCAGGATATGCTATAGCAAGCTCTGTTTTGAAAGCTTCACCCTTCATCTTGTTCTGAGGCGCGCCGTTTTTAATGCCCTGTTTTTCGTATACGTCTAAAATAGCCGGCAATAATGGGTCGTCTTCTCTGAGAATCAAAGCGTGGTCAAAGTTTTTCAATACATCCCAAGCTGTTTTTTGTATTTCATTGCAAGGGAAAACCATATTTACCCCCGGCTCAACTGAATCTTCAACTTCTATTGTCAGGACTCCTGTGTGTCCGTGCAAGTACTGAGCTTCTCCTTTAAAGCCATAAAACCTGTGTGCATACTGTAAATCTAATGTAGTGATACTTCTCATTTTTTTCCTCCTCAAGTTTTTAATTTAAATTTACGGTGATTAAAAGCGCCCGCATCCGCATTCATAAAATAGTAAGATGGAATCAGTGATTACAATCAGGACAAATGCCCCTGAAAAAAATATCGTGACCTGTATACTTAAAACCGTTGTCCGTCTTGATGTTTTTTTCTAATTCTGAGATATAGTCCATATCTAAATCGAAGATTCGGCCGCATTTCTCACACCTCACGTGGTAGTGATTGTAACATAAGTGATCGAATCGATCGACGTGACCGGGAAGCGTCATCTTTCGGATTTCGCCCATTTCTGCAAGTAAATTCAGGTTTCGGTATACCGTACTGCGGCTTATATGTGGATTTTCGCGTGCAACCTCATTGTATACCTCATCAGCAGTAGCATGGCATTTTAATTTGTTTACTGTTTCTAAAATTATAGACCGTTGAATAGTATTGCGTCTCATTGCTAATCATTCCTTAATAATATTTTATATCAATAAGAATCATATATCAATTTAGTTCGTTTGTCAACAGAAAACATAAAAAAAATAGAGTTTACTTCTGAAACTCGGGAAGGATAATAAAGTAGACAATGATAATATATTCTTTACGGTAGAATGTGTCTGCAGCGGCACACAGATTTAAGTCAGGGATGATTAAAGATGAAAAAACAACTGCTTCATATAGGATAAACGAACTTAAAACCGGGTAAAATTATCTCAGCAACTAAAAAGGAGTTTGAGGATAATGATAGAAAACGATACTATAAGACTTCTCCGCGAGTGTGACGCGGGGATAAAGATGGGAGTTTCGTCTATAGGCGAAGTGATGGAATACGTCAGGAGCAGCGTCTTTCGCAAGTATTTGACTGACTGTGCCGACGAACATAAAAGGCTTGAGCACGAAATACAATCGCTGCTAAACAGGTTTCACGATGAAGGCAAAGAGCCCAGCCCTGTGGCTAAAGGCATGTCGTGGATCAAGACCAGTGTGAAGCTGGCGGTGGATGGGTCAGATGAGACTGTAGCAGATCTTATCACCGATGGATGCAATATGGGAGTCAAATCTCTGAGTAAATATCTGAATCAATATAAGGCTGCCGACGAAAAATCAAAGGATATCACCAAGAGGCTCATAAACCTTGAGGAAAGGCTTGTCATAGATATACGGCAGTTCTTATAAAATAAAGAGGATTCTTCGCCGGCTGTATGCTGAAAGAATAAAAGCCGGTAAACGGCTTTGTATCACAAATTAAATATTGCTCTGTTTAAACGGCGTAGCAAGTTGCTATGCCGTTTATTGGTAAATCAGAGTGAGCTTTATGTTTTTTCCGTATAGATCTTTGTACGAATAGAAAAAAACAGGATTTTTCTGCTTAATCAACATATAAAACTTCTCATTGGTATTCAGGCTGAATTGTCGATTTTGATTTTCTTCCAAACAACAGACCTCATCAAAACAATTACTGCTACTTACCTTCAGCCTGTTTATCTGATTTGCAATCATTTCATACGCTGCCTGTATGTCTGCCTTTGACTGGTCCATTTCAAAATTTGCGGAAAGAACTCGGGCGAGATATTCGACGTATACCCGGGTCAGAATTTCCGACTCGGGGATCATTAGTTCTCTCGTATCAGAGTTATGGATTTTTTGTATCAGCGTTTTAATCATCTGGGGAGTAAGCACAATGATATCATACTCCCCTGTAATCCTTATGATGTATTCATTCATCAGCACTCCGCACCTCTGAGCCGCTCCACAAGCGCTTCCTTTGAAAAACTTTTCATGGATATAAGCGTGATGAACAAAGGCACAGCGGTCAGTACGCCTGCATAAGCGGCGGCCAATACGGTCGGGAACCGAAACGCCATATAAAATGCTCCCGTATTATAAATCGCTGTACTGAGAACATAGCCGCACAGTGTTCCTACCGTCAATGTGACGCCGACCGTAGCCAAAATTAGCAGCAGACTTTCGGAAAGCAGCATTTTCCTGATTTGCCCTTTTGCCATACCGATAGACTCCAGCATTGCCAGCTCCTGTTTTCTCGTTACGATATTTGTTATCAACGTATTCATCATGCTCAAGATGCTGAACATCATGATAAATACGGCAAGACTGCTGATGGTTCCAAACATCTGGTTTGTCGTAGCCTCATAGGCGGTACGCCTGTCGGCAAGGGTTTCAAGGGTCATTTCAGAATTTTCTTCGATCATCTGCGTTAAGGCTTCACCTACAGCCTCTTCTTTTTCAGATTCTGTCGATACCAATAAATTGGCGTTGAGACTGTCATAAGAAATAAAGCTTAAAATTGCCTGTTCCGGCATAATAAAGAATCCCTCCAGACGGTCATTGTCGATCGTGTACTGATGATTCAGGACGCCGAGAACCGTCACTTTTTTCTCTGCCATCTGGGTTCCGTCATAATAATGCAATGTTATCTGATCTCCGACTTGAAAACTCCAGCCGAAAATTTCTTTTACAGTTGCATTACTATGGACGAGAATATAATCGCCGCTCATCAATTTATCGTAATCAGCAGTTCCTTCTTCTATATACTTGTCGATTTCTTCCGTTTCCTTTTCTGACAATGGATAGACGGTATCGTCGTTGCCATATTCATCATGTACAGGAATGTCAAATCTTACGCCAAAATTCTTGATTTCAGATACCTTTTTCACGCCGTCTATGGATGAAATATTACGTACCATTTCATCATCAAGGGGCGCTTTTGCCTGCAATCCGCTCATTCCGTTTTCATTGAGCTGGATTGCCGATGCAGAATACTGAATATTAAATTCTGCGTCCTTAAATATGCCCTGTCTTGCATAACTTGCTTTATCAAAAGAGGACATATAAGTTGCCGCCGTCATAAACAGTATGCCGCCCAGAGCAAGGGAAAGCATCGTGACGGCTGCTTTTTTCTTGTTTTTTGAGAAATTCATTGTACCAAGGCCAAAGGGCGTAAGGCTGCGGCACAGCTTCTTATTGGCTGTCTTTTTCATCCCGTCCTGCGGCACATAACGCAGCGCCTCCACAGGCGATACGGATGAGGCTGTCTTTGCAGGCCTCCCAACAGAAAGCATTGTGATCAAATAAACGACTGTAAATACGCATAGAGCAATAATCAGTGTATTGACAATGCTGAAGCCTGCCGGAAGAATAAAGTACCCCGCTATGCCGCCGATCAGAATACCGATGGGAGCGGCATATAAAAACAGTCGGCGCCCCTCCAGGGATACAAACTTTTTTATCTGTTTTTTGGTCATTCCGATGGTGCGAAGTTGACCGAACTGATGTACCTTGCCGATCACAGACAGATAGAATACGCCGTAAACCACGAGAATACAGGCAAGGAGAATGACTGCGCCTACCAGCCCATATAGCATCACATCCTGTGAATCAACAGATAACGACTCGAGGAACGCCTTTGACGGATCGACATATTTTCGCTCGATCCCCGCCTCGCCTCCAATGAGATACATTGCCTCCTTGCAGTCTTCGGCGCTCATTTGCGCTGCGCCGTATAGCTTCGCATAGACCTCATAGGGCATATCCTTTAGCTGACTGCCGCTCTCTGCATAAGCCTTTGAGAGAAATACCGAGAACTGTTTTGCAGTTTCTCCGCCTTTTAAGATGCCTGAAACAGTAAATGTCTCGGAACTGCCGTCATAAAAGTTGAGCGTCACCTGACTGCCTACCTCTTCGGACGCTCCCATTTTTTTCAGCATTGCCGCCTGCACAGCAATCTCGTTTTCCTCTTCGGGAAGTCGGCCGCTTTCTAACTCGCCAATTTGGATTTTATCGGACAGCTCGCTAACATAATAGGGCATTACGCTGAAATCGTCCATCTCTGTAAGCGCACCCGTCTTAACTTGAATCTGATAAGCAATCCGTTCATCTGCTTTTAACGCCTCTACCTGCTTGTCTGTCAGATTATAATAGCCCACCTGCTGCGCGTGGGAAAGCTGTCTGCTGTTTTCTTCTCTTTGCCCTGCGGCAAACATCATAATTGCCATTAAGAGCGCTGATGCCAGTACGATCGTAACCATTACAAATACATTTCTCATACGGCTTGATTTAAGGCTCTGCCTTGACATCAGGGCAATCATTTGTTTACTTGTTTTTTTGCTGTTCATTGCCAGTCCTCCTTATGCGTGAATTTTTCCGTCTTCAATACGGATTCTCACATCCGCTTTCTCCGCAATTTCAGGGTTATGGGTAATCATAACAATCGTTTGGTTGAATTTTTCACTTGTCATTTTCAACAGGCCAATGACCTTATCACTGGTACGGCTGTCAAGGTTTCCCGTCGGCTCGTCGGCAAGGATGATGGCCGGTTTAGACACTAAAGCCCTTGCGATGGCTACTCTCTGCTGCTGTCCGCCTGACAGGTGGCTGGGATAGTTCTGAAGCTTACCGTCCAGCTCAAGAAAATGTACGATTTCCTTTAAGAATTTTTTATCCTCCATTTTCCCGTCCAGACGCACAGGCAGTACAATGTTTTCGTAGGCGGTCAGATATGGAATCAGGTTATAGTTCTGGAAGATAAAGCCGATCCGCTTTCTTCTGAATACGGTTAGCTGTTCCTCGTTCATCGCTTCGATATTGTTGTTTTCTATCTGCACGCTGCCCGAAGTGGGAACATCCAATCCGCCCAGCATATTTAAAAGTGTGGATTTACCGCTGCCTGATGTGCCGATAACCGCCGTAAACTGTCCTTTCTCTACGGACACGTTCACACCATCCAGCGCCTTGACAAGACTTTCGTCCTTTCCGTAGTACTTTTTCAAATGAGATGCGTTTAATATTGTCATATCTATTTTCCTCCTTCGTTTCTCAGCATCTAAACTGATATCCTTATCTTACTGACGAAAGGGAAAATAACAATAGCAGACGCAATATCTAACACCTACGCCGCAATATCTAAAAAGTGCGCAGAAAAAAACCTGCTTCGTTTGACCGAAACAGGCTTCATAAGCAGTATTTAATTTAAGGAACCGGAATTAAAATTTTCAACGTAAATTTGCCGTTTTCCTGCGTCGTGGTACAAGTCCCGCCATATTTTTCAGCGGTTCTTCCCATATTGGAAATACCAAAACCGTGCAGGAAACCATCTGCTTTTGATGTGCGTATCTGCTTTGCATTATCCGTATTAAGGCAATTATTTTCAACCAAGATGGAAACAAAATTTTGCACTTTTCTTGCCTTGATTAGAACAACTCTTTGTTCCTCCGGCAGTTTTTCACTGGCTTCTATCGCGTTGTCAATTCCGTTGCCAAATAGGGTGCTGATATCTAATGGCTCAATAAAATCCACACCGTCAAAATCTATGGCCGCCGAAAAATCAATTTGCTTTTCACGCATTTTTTCGGCTTTATCCTTAATGATAACATCAAGGAAGTTATTGCCTGTGTGAATATAGTCCTCATAGTTTGCGATCTGCGTTCTAAGCTGTCTGGCTATTTTTCGGGAAGCATCTGTACTCTGACTTCCCTCAATCATAAGCAGATGATTTTTCATATCGTGGTAGATAGAGCGTATCCGTTCTTCTTCTTTCTGTTTGTCCTTATAGTATGTAAACTGCTGCTGGAGCTGTGCAAGCTGCATTTTGCTCTGCTGTTCCTGCTCACGGAGGGACACCACGTTTTTTGAATAAAGGAATTGTATGATAAAGTACATACTAAGTATGGTCGTTATTAAATCTAAGCCTATTGTGCGCTCCAGCTGCAGATTCACAGTTGTATATACGCCCAAAAATGAAACAAAGAAAGCAAGCAAAAAGCTGATGGATAACACCACGACATCTTTTATTTGAAATAGGTATGTAAATTTACGGAAAGCAAAATATACGACTATCAACAACATCAGCCGTGTTATGATACCGGCCACGTAAACCTGCCATTTCACGACAGACATGCCGTCGACTGTCGTCATAATTCCATCGTTATAAATCAAATTTAAAATTGCCATTACAACAGATTCGGTGAACATCGTAACTATCAAATAAGAAAGCTCAACTACAACAACGATTTCACGAACAGAAATCGTATAGCATAATTTTATCATCAAAGCTAATACTGACAAGACGATGAAAATTTTAACTGCGCCAAGCTCTGTGAAATGGGTTAAAAAAACTGTGACAGCAAACTCAAAAACGACCGGTATAAGCTGGCTCACATTTTTCTGAAATCTCGGTTTCTTACAAAAAAGTCCGATTAAAATATATATGATAAGACATTCTGTTATTGTGGAAACGATGTCCAACAAATTATAAGCCCACATCACAGCATATCTCCCCAATATTCTGCCAACTTTTCCATGAACTCTTTTCGCTTGGGCTGGCTGATTGGAATACGCTCGCCCGTAGTGAGAACTGCCTGCAGATTTTCTACGCTTTTCACATAAGACAAATTCACAAGAAAGCTTGCGTGGCATTTTGTGAATTTCCTCTGCGTTTCTAAAAGTGAAGCTATTTCTTTCATATTTTTATATATAATCTGCTCCTGCCCTTCAAAATGTAGCAGCACATTCCTCTTGCAGGTTTCCGCATAACGCAGATTTTTATAAAGTACTTTATACTTGCCTGTGTCGTTAGAAAAGGAAAGGTAAGGCTCGTCCTTGCCACGGTAAAGTTTAAAGAAACGGTCGAGTTCCATTTTAAGCCGAGCATATTTCAGCGGCTTGAGCAGGTAGTTTGCCGCGCCGTATTCATAGCCTTGCCATACATACTGCGGCAGTGATGTGAGAAAGAACAGTCCGACGGTATCATCTGTTTTTCTTATTGCTTTTGCTGTCTTCAGCCCGTTTAGCTTTTCCATCTGAATATCCATAAATATCAAATCAAAATCAGGCTGGTAATTTTGCAGCAGCTGGCTGCCGTCGCAAAACTTTGAGATACAGAACTCATTGCCGCTTTCTTTCTCATATTTGCGCAGCAACTCCTGCAGGCCCTCAACAAATTCTTTTTCATCATCACAAATTGCTATGTGGAACATAAAACACCTCTGATTGAGATAACTCTAATTCCTAATTATACTAAAAACCTCTTTTGCTTTCAACAGATTGATTTTTTTAGCTAAAATTATGAAAAAGCCGGTTCGATTTCCTAAGCAGAGGCTTTGCCTTTTGCCTCGGTATCAGTTCAAAAGATATATGCCAAAATTGAGATATCCCGCAAAGGCGACCCACAGTATATAAGGAATCAGAAGCAAAGCGGCCGCTTTCGATACTTTTTTGAACTGAATGGTTGTGACGATGATGAGGATCCACATCGCTGCCAGCCATATAAATGCCAGCAGATAAGCTTCCATGTTGAAGAAGATGATAGGCCAGACAAAGTTGAAAAACAGTTGTATTCCGTAAACTGTAAGAGCAGGGCCCCGGTTTTTTTCGTTTACAAGTACAAGATACGAAGCTATACCCATGAGGACATAGAGAATAGTCCATGCCACAGGAAACAGCCAGGCCGGAGGGGAGAGAGGCGGTTTATTTATCCATTCAAAAACCTGGATGCCGTCTCTTGTGAGAAAGGCGGAGGCTCCGCCTACTGCCAGCGGGATGAGTATGCAGATGATCAATTTTTTCCATTGTATTTTCATATGGACTCCTTTCGTTTACAAATAGAAGATGAGGACAGTTTTCGCATCGATTGCAAGGCCGTGTCTAATGTAGTTATTTTATGCTTAAAACTCATTATTATGTTTGACAGAATAAAATAATTGAAGAGCGATAAAAGACGATCGAAAAGCAGGAGACCGCCGGATGAGAAAGGCCCTTGAGGCAGATCACGCCGACTGCTACAGTCTTAATATTTGCGCCGGCTGAAAAAATAGTTTATAATTTTGACGTGGGACAGGCTACTGGAATTTATTTTTGCGGTTTTCAAATGTCAACATAAAGCGCGATCCTATGAATGAAACCCTGAGAGGGTCAAAAGCCGGCACAGCTTGCCGCCATGATCTGGTTTGCCTAAGATGAGCGAGGCAAAGCCATCAGTTTAGATTTGATTCAAGATAATTGCTTTGCCGCTTTCCGATATGAATACAAGTGTAAAGCGGCAGAATGGAGAATAATATGAGAGAAACTATTTTAGTCCTGGACTTCGGCGGACAGTATAATCAACTGATCGCAAGGCGTGTCAGAGAATGTGGTGTTTACTGCGAAGTACGGCCCTTTACTATGACGGCGGAGGAAATACGCCGGATGGCGCCTAAGGGTATTATCCTGACGGGTGGGCCTAACAGCGTATATGATATGACGTCGCCTCACGGCGATCCGGCGATATTCGACATGGGAATACCTGTACTGGGGATCTGTTACGGAGCTCAGCTGATGGCCTGGACCCTGGGCGGAAAAGTGGCCACCGCTCCTGTCAGCGAATACGGAAGGACGGAAGTGACGATTCTGAAAAAAACAGGGCTTCTTGCGGATGTGGCAGACGAGACTGTCACATGGATGAGCCATACTGATTACATAGAGAAGATGCCGGATGGATTTGAAGCGACGGCTTGTACGCCGGTATGCCCTGTAGCTGCTATGGAGAACGAGGAGAAGAAACTTTACGGTCTTCAATTTCATCCTGAAGTAACACATTCTGAAGAAGGGATGAAAATGCTGTCCGCCTTTGTCTACAGGTCTTGCGGATGTTCGGGAGACTGGAGGATGAACAGCTTTGTAGAGGAGACGATCTCGGCGGTACGTTCCAAGGTAGGAAGCGGAAAAGTCCTCTGCGCCCTCAGCGGAGGCGTCGATTCGTCGGTAGCGGCAGTACTCATGTCAAAGGCAGTAGGCAGGCAGCTGACCTGCGTATTTGTAGATCACGGACTTCTGAGAAAGGATGAGGGTGATCAGGTGGAGGCTGTATTTGGCCCGGCAGGGTCTTATGATTTGAATTTTATCCGGGTCGACGCCCGGCAGAGATTTTATGACAGGCTGGCAGGCGTCACTGAACCGGAAGCAAAGAGGAAGATAATAGGCGAAGAGTTTATCCGGGTCTTTGAAGAGGAGGCGAAGAAGATAGGCGCCGTGGATTATCTCGTTCAGGGAACCATATATCCGGACGTCATAGAGAGCGGTCTTGGAAAATCAGCAGTCATCAAGTCTCACCACAATGTAGGAGGCCTTCCGGACCACGTCGATTTTAAAGAGATCATAGAGCCTCTGAAGATGTTGTTTAAAGACGAGGTCCGAAAAGCGGGCTTGGAGCTGGGAATACCTGAATATCTCGTTTACCGTCAGCCGTTCCCCGGACCTGGCCTCGGCGTGAGGATAATAGGCGAGGTCACAGCCGAAAAGGTGAAAATGGTACAAGACGCCGACGCTATATTTCGGGAGGAAATAGCAAGGGCCGGTCTGGACAGGGAGATAAGCCAGTATTTTGCGGCGCTTACGGATATGAGGTCGGTAGGGGTGATGGGCGATTTCAGGACGTACGACTACGCAGTAGCCCTCCGGGCGGTCACCACCAGCGATTTTATGACGGCCGAACCCGCCAGACTCCCGTGGGAACTCCTCGAGAAAGTGACCACGCGCATAGTAAACGAAGTCGAACACGTGAATCGTGTACTGTACGACTGCACGGGCAAGCCTCCGGCAACGATAGAGATGGAGTAAAATGAAATTATCTTTTATTTAGCAGGCAGCCTGTAATTAATATTCCACATTTCAGAAGGAGATAATATAATGGCCGATATTAAATTGTTTAACATATCAAGTAGCGATAAAATTGAAGAATATAAAGCTGGAACCGTTACATTAGAAAAAGAATTGCAGACAGTAATAGAAAAAAATATGCAAACATTTTTCGGAGTGACTTTTCTTGAATCCGAATATCATACTACTGATGGGGGACGAATGGATAGCATTGGTATAGATGAAAATCATTGTCCAGTTATCTTTGAATACAAGAGATCTGTTAAGGAGAATGTAATTAATCAAGGGCTATTTTACTTAAATTGGTTGCTTGATCATAAAGATAGTTTCAAGGTACTTGTAATTGAAAAATTGGGCTTAAAATCAGCCGATAAGATTGATTGGACGATGCCGCGTGTAATTTGTATAGCTGGTGATTTTACTAAATATGATGAATCGGCTGTTAAACAGATGAACAGAAACATCAGCTTGATACGATACAAAAAATTTGGGGATGATTTGTTGATGTTTGAGCAAGTTAATGAGAATATTGCTGATGCAATACCACAAGAGCATATAAAACCCGACAAGGCGAAAAAGGTGAAAACAGATAAAACATTTGAAGAGCAAATTGCAAGCGCAGAGGCATCGATAAAGGTTTTATATCAAGATTTAAGCAATTATATATTAAGTCTTGGTGATGATATCAGTGAAAACCACTTAAAACTTTACGCGGCATTCAAGAAAATAAAGAACATAGCAACGGTGGTAGCCCAGAAGAAAAAACTTATTATCAATCTTCCTTTAGATATCAGTACTGTTACTTTTGAAGAAGGCTTTTCTAGGGATGTAAGTGATATTGGACATTGGGGCTGTGGAATGGTAGAATTGCATTTACAGTGCGTCGAAGATCTAAATAAGGCAAAACCGCTAATTGATCGAGCTTATAATGAGAATTAGGTAATATCATATTTATAAAACAGCCTATTTTTTCCTTAAAAATTAATTTTTAATGAGTTTAAATCTTGACAGCATTAAGTCTGCGAAAATATATAGGTCTGATAAATGGTGTTTAGATGAGACTTGATGAAGCTGACAGATGGGCGGTCACGGTGGAAGGAAGCCTGTTTTATAATCTTGATTTCGACATTTTGAGAAGTGTAGTGCTTACATGGGCAGTGAACCTATAGAGGTTTACTGCTTTTTTGTAGGATATTTATATGTTGCAATCTAATAAATGCAGAAATAATCAGAACATAAATATCGTCAAATTTTAAAAAATGAAGAGATTGATGTTGATTATGACGATATTGTGTGATAAAATCATTTTAACTAAATATGGAAATTTAGTGAGGAGAATAGATGAGAGAATTTGACTATAAAGACAGATATAAGAAAGTGCTGACGCCCGATATAGTAGCCCTTATATCCAAAATTCACGAATTTAAGGGGGGACAGGCTTCATTTATGGAGGCGAAGGCCGACGCCCTCACAAAATTGATTGAAATTGCTAAGATTCAAAGCACGCAGGCCTCCAATAAAATAGAGGGTATATATACATCAGACGATAGATTGAAAAAAATCGTGAAAGACAAGACGATGCCTAAAACTAGAAACGAGAAAGAGATAGCTGGATATCGCGATGTTTTAAACACGATTCATAAAAATTACGATTATCTACCTTTAAAATCTTCCGTTTTTCTTCAGCTTCATAGGGACCTTTATAAGTTTACAGGAAATTCGGGCGGCCATTATAAGATCGCTGATAATTTAATTACACAAGAAGATGAGCAGGGGAATCAGGCGGTGCGGTTCAGACCCGCATCAGCGTGGGAAACATCCGGTTATATTGAACACATCTGTGATGCGTTTCAAAAAGTGAAGGACGATCCAGAATGTGATCCGCTGATACTGATGCCGCTCTTTGTTCTGGATTTTCTTTGTATTCATCCTTTTAACGATGGCAACGGAAGAATGAGCCGCCTCTTGACATTGCTTATGTTATACCGTGCAGGATATACGATAGGTATGTATATCAGCATAGAAAAATTAATAGAACAGACAAAAGACACATATTATGAAGCTTTACAGGAAAGTTCGCATAACTGGCACGACGAAACAAATGATGATATTCCATTCGTTAGATATATGCTGGGAATTGTCGCTGCGGCGTATGATGATTTTTCTTCGAGAGTGCAGATGTTTGCGATTAACAGTATGTCTAAGCAGGATAGAGTCAGTGAGATTATTAAAAATTCAGCTGGAAAGATGACAAGGGCAGAGATCATGGAAAAGTGTCCTGACATAAGCCGCGTGACAGTGGAACGTTCCTTAACGGATATGGTAAAAAAGGGCCAAATCATAAAGCTCGGAGGAGGCAGATATACCTCTTATATATGGAATAGGGAGAAAGAATAACATGATAACAGGAGAATTAAAAACCAAGATCGACGGCTTATGGGAGATATTTTGGACTGGGGGTCTGACTAATCCCCTCGATGTAATTGAACAGATGACATACCTTATGTTTATACACGATTTGGATGAAGCTGATAATTTGCATATAAAAGAGAGCGCTATGTTAGGCTTGTCATACCAGAGTGTCTTTGCCGAAGAGGTAACTGTAGGAGAGCGTAAAATCAGCGGAGAACAGCTGAAATGGAGCGTATTTCATGATTTTCCAGCACAGAAAATGTATGTTACCATGCAGGAATTAGTATTTCCGTTTATCAAAAATCTTCATGGAAATAAAGAAAGTGCATACGCCAAATACATGGGCGATGCGATATTTAAAATCCCGACGCCGCTTATGCTGGATAAGATCATCTCAGCTATGGATGAAATATATAAAGAAATGTCACAACTGAAAAATGCGGATACAAGAGGAGATATATATGAGTATCTCTTGTCTAAGCTTGCGACTGCGGGCGTCAATGGACAGTTTCGTACTCCAAGGCATATAATCAAGATGATGGTAGAACTGATGGACCCTAAACCGAACGAGGTTATATGCGACCCCGCCTGCGGAACATCGGGATTTCTCGTTGCAGCAAGCGAATATCTCAGGGAAAATAAAAAGGAAGAAGTATTATTCGACCGATTAAATAAAGAACATTTTATGAATCATATGTTTCATGGTTTTGATATGGATAGAACTATGCTTCGCATAGGAGCCATGAATATGATGACTCACGGAGTGGACAACCCTTTCATCGAGTACAGGGACAGCCTGTCCGACCAAAATCCGGATAAAGAAAAATACAGTTTGATATTGGCAAATCCTCCTTTTAAAGGAAGCCTCGATTATGATACGGTATCTCCTGATCTTTTGAAGGTGTGTAAAACTAAGAAGACAGAACTTCTGTTTTTGGCATTATTCTTGAGGATGCTGAAAACGGGAGGAAGATGTGCCTGCATAGTTCCGGATGGAGTTTTATTTGGCTCGTCAAAGGCTCATAAGGCTATCAGAAAGGCACTTGTTGAAGAAAACCGACTGGAAGCAGTGATATCAATGCCTTCCGGAGTTTTTAAGCCTTATGCCGGAGTTTCAACAGCTATCCTGATATTTACAAAGACCGGATATGGCGGAACAGACAGAGTGTGGTTTTATGATATGAAGGCTGACGGATTCAGCCTTGACGACAAGCGCAATGCGGTCAAAGAAAATGATATATCTGATATAATCAAGCGGTTCCAAAATCTTGAAGATGAAGTCTCAAGAAAGCGTACAGAACAGTCATTTTTTGTAGAGAAGAATGAAATAATCGAAAATGAGTACGATCTTTCAATCAATAAATATAAGGAAGTGGAATATACGCCCGTTGAATATCCTCCTACAGAAGAAATAATGGTAAACTTGCATGAGCTGGAAATGGAGATTTCCAAGAATCTGGCAGAGCTTCAGGAATTATTGGAAAAAGAGATCTGAAATTATTGGTGTAAGAAAATGAAGAAAAGGATAAAAAACGCTGACAGCCTCGAGATGCTGCGGACAGGAGAACAATTTTTTAAATGTGCAAACCTTTGTATAGAAAAAGGAAATGAAATGTCTTATGCTTGCATGAACTGTGTTACACCGGCTGCCGTCAATGCTGCATTGTCATGTGAGATTTTTCTCAAACTGCTATTATATTTACATGAAATTGAATATCCTAAAGAGCATAGGCTAAAAGAATTGTTTAAAGAATTGCCGCGTGTTATAAAAGAAAATATAAAAGCTGACACCATTAAAAGATATGGCAGCTGGGAAAACTTGTGGGGAATTGCGCCTTTAGATAATGTATCCAACACGTTTAATGATTGGAGATATAATTTTGAACATGATTTCAGTAAAGGGAGGATGATGCGGCTCGAGATGGGGTTCTTGTTTGCCTAAATGGAAACTCTTAAAGATGAGTGCAATAAATATTTTGAAATATACATAAACGGTGGAAGAAAAAGATGATAGTAGATAAATTATTATTTGTGAGGGTGAGAGGATGAAGAAAAAGATGGTATCTGAGGTCGCAACACAAATACGAGGTGTATCTTATAAACCTACAGATTTGCACGACTATATTGATGAAGATTCTGTAATCTTGTTGCGGGCAAATAATATTGATAATGGGCAACTAAATTTTGATAATGTTTTGTTTGTGGATAAAAGCAAGGTTGCAGAATTACAATACCTACAGAAAGGTGATATATTAATTTGTGCTTCAAGTGGAAGTATTGATTTAGTAGGGAAATCTGTTCAGATAAATATAGATGGCGAATTTACATTCGGAGCATTTTGCAAGGCTATTCGTCCTACGGGTATAAATTCAGATTATTTCGCAGCATTTTTTCAGAGTTCCTATTATCGGAGAACGATCGCAGCGCTTGCACAAGGAATAAACATTAATAATATTAAGAAAGGCCATATAGATACGCTTTTAATAAATTGTCCAACAGAAGAACAACAGAACGAGGTCGTTAGCATCATTAATAGGGTGTCTCGCATAATCCAAAATCGCAAAAAACAGCTTGCTTTACTTGATACCCTCATCAAAGCTCGATTTGTCGAACTGTTTATAGATAAAGGCTATCCGACCAAAACCGTGGATGAGGTATCGTTAACCCAAGGTGAATATGGTGCACAATCAGCAGCGATTGCATATGACCCCGCCAGACCTCGTTATGTGAGAATTACAGATATCAATGACGATGGAACACTCAACAATGATGTGGTGGCATCCATCAATCCAGATGATGATGAGCAATATCGACTGGCGTATGGAGATTTTATGTTTGCGCGAATGGGCGCAACTGTAGGGAAGACTTATGCGTTCATACAAGGCAATCAGATTTTTGCTGGGTACCTCATCCGATATAGATTGAACCAGCAGATAATTAATCCGAGATACCTGTTTTGGTATACAAAACTGGATGAGTATTGGAATTGGGTTAAAGTAAACCAGAGCGGAGCGGCGCAACCAGGAATTAATGCAAAAAAGTATGGCTCTCTGAGAATCCCTGTCCCGCCTCTCGATAAACAAAACCAATTCGCCGCCTTCGTCGCCCATATAGACAAATCAAAAGCTGTCGTGCAAAAAGCGTTAGATGAGACACAGTTATTATTTGATAGTTTGATGCAGAAGTATTTTGGGTAAAGGAGAAAAGAAAATATGTCTAATGAATACATAAGAGAAAAGAAAGAAGAAAAACCAATTATTGCGATTTGCTACGATTTTGATAAGACCTTGTCTCCTACCGATATGCAGGCGCAGGGCTACATTCAATCAGTGGGATATGATATCGGTGAATTTTGGCATAGATCGAATACTCTGGCATCAGAAAACGAAATGGATCAGAATCTGTCATATATGTATGTAATGAAGCAGGAATCAGAAGGTAAAGTATTATTCACTAAAGAAACGCTTATGGAATATGGATCTAAAGTTCAGCTTTTTCCTGGGGTGGAGGATTGGTTTAATCGAATATGTCAATATGGGGATAAGAAGGGGGTTATAGTTGAACATTATATTATTTCTTCAGGCCTCAAAGAAATGATAGAAGGTACTTCAGTTGCTAAAGAAGGCGCCTTTAAAAAAATTTACGCCAGCTCGTTCTATTATAATGAAAAAGGAGTGGCAATATGGCCGGCGCAAGTAGTAAATTATACGAACAAAACACAATTTTTGTTTAGAATAAAAAAAGGAGTCTTAGATATTAACGATTTTGCAGTGAATGATCATTTTTCTTCGGACGAAGAGAGAATTCCATTTGAAAATATGATTTATATAGGAGATAGCGATACAGATATTCCCTGTATGAAACTTGTTAATACAAACGGCGGATATTCCATCGGTGTTTATAATGCCGAAATGAATGATAAAACAAAAGTATATAAGATGATGCGTGATGAACGAATCAGGTTTTTTGTACCGGCGGATTATTCCGAAGGCAAAGAAATGGATACTTTAGTTAAGAAAATTATTGATAGAACAGTCGAAAATGAAGCATTAAATAGAATTTATTATGATTATAAAAAAGAATGTAAACGCGAAGACGAAAAAATCAATGACGAAGAAAGGAAAAGAATAGATTTGATTATTGAGTTAGAAAGTAGTCGCAGCTTTGCAAGTACACATACGACTATTAAAAAACTAAGAACAATTAATAATTGGTCGGCAGGTGATCAAGATGAGTTGTATAAAATTGCTCTGAACAATAATCAAGTCAAATATATTTTAAACGATTACGATGTAGCCGCTTTTTATAAAAGATTATTGGAAAACACAAAAACACACAACGCAGACGCAAAAAAGATTCAAGAGCTTTTAGAAGATAATAATTAAAACTGATAAAGAGGTATTCATATGACCAACTTTGACTTTTTAAAGAAAAATACGCAGTTCGACTCTTTCTCAGACGTGGCTGTTTCAGCAGAAAAAATATTACATATGGACATAGAGGCCAGCGTTTTAAATTGTCGTCGTGCCATGGAGTTCGCCGTTAAATGGATGTACTCGGTAGACGGCGATCTTATCATGCCGTATCAAAAAACGTTGGTCAGCCTGATGAGTACGGAAGAGTTTAGGGACATTGTAGGAACAGATATATGGAAGCGTATGGACTTTATCAGAAAGGTTGGAAATAATGCAGCTCACGGGGGTAAGAAAATAACTTTAGATAAGGCCAAATTGTGTCTCGAGAATCTCTATATATTTCTTGATTTCGTTGCGTATTGCTACGGCGAATCGTATGAAAAAGGGCAATTCGACTACACCCTCCTCGAAAAATCTGTACAGGAGGCATCTTCCAAGATGCCTCAGATTTCTGAAGTGGATTTCAAAGCGCTGCTTGAAGAAAATGCATCCTTAAAAGCACAGCTTACAGCAAGGAGAGAAGCGCAGCAGCAGACATATGTCCCTAAGCCTCTGGATCTATCCGAATACGAGACGAGAAAGATATATATAGATACCATGCTGATGGATGCGGGGTGGACTGAAGGGAAGGACTGGCTCAATGAAGTTGAGCTTTCGGGAATGCCAAACAAATCAGAGCAGGGATATGCTGACTATGTGTTGTATGACGATGCCCATAGACCTCTTGCTGTGATCGAGGCAAAGCGTACATGCGAAGATGTGTCAAAAGGAAGACATCAAGCAAAGTTATATGCCGATATACTTGAAAAAAAGTATGGCCGCAGACCGATTATCTTCCTTACAAATGGTTTTGATACGAAGATAGTAGACGGAAAATATCCGGAACGAAAAGTATCAGCGATTTATTCTAAACGCGACTTGGAAAAGTGGTTTAACCTTCAATCCAGTAGAACGAGCCTCGACTATATTACCATAGATAAAAATATAGCCGGAAGATATTATCAAGAGGCGGCCGTAAAAGCCGTATGCGACAGCTTTGGAAAAAAGAACAGACGCAAAGCACTTCTTGTAATGGCAACTGGCTCAGGAAAAACGAGAACAGTGATTTCACTATGTGATGTTCTATTAAAAAAAGGATGGGTGAAAAACATACTATTTCTTGCGGACAGGAATTCCCTCGTAACTCAGGCGAAGAGAAGCTTTGTCAATCTCCTTCCTGACTTATCAGTCACCAATCTCTGTGAAGAAAAGGATAATTATAATGCGCGCTGCGTGTTCTCTACATATCAGACTATGATGAATTCGATAGATTCTGTCAAGGATGAAGAGGGCAAATTATTTACGTGTGGGCATTTTGATCTTTTAATTTGTGACGAGGCTCATAGATCTATCTATAATAAGTATAAGGATATATTTACATATTTTGATACGCCTATTGTAGGTCTCACCGCCACGCCAAAGGATGAAATAGATAAAAATACTTACAGTATATTTGAACTTGAGAATGGTGTTCCTACATATGGATATGAGTTAGCGCAGGCTGTAAAAGACGGATATCTTGTTGATTTTCTTTCAGTGGAAACTTCTCTGAAATTTATAGATCAGGGTATAGTTTACGAAGAGTTGTCCGAAGAAGATAAAGAAGTTTATGAAGATACATTTGAAAATGAAGATGGGCAGCTTCCGAAAAGCATTAGTTCATCTGCCCTGAATTCGTGGATATTCAATGATGATACCATAAAAAAGGCACTTCATATTCTTATGACAGAGGGACTGCGCATAAATTACGGTGAAAAATTAGGCAAGACTATCATTTTTGCAAAGAATCATGACCATGCAGAAAAAATCCTTGAAATCTTCGGAAGAGAATACCCTAATCTTCCGGGTTATGCCATGGTTATAGATAATCGTATGGCATATGCTCAGAGCGCTATAGATGAGTTTTCTGACTCTCAGAAACTGCCACAGATTGCTATTTCAGTAGATATGCTGGATACGGGAATTGATATACCAGAGGTTCTGAATCTGGTTTTCTTCAAGAAAGTAATGAGTAAAGCAAAATTTTGGCAAATGATAGGAAGAGGCACGCGCTTGTGCCCGGGTCTGATAGACGAGGAGGATAAAAAGAATTTCTATATATTTGATTTTTGTGGAAACTTCGAATTTTTCCGCATGAACAAGGGGAAAGCGACCGCAAACATGATGGCACTTCAAGGAGCGGTGTTCAATCTTGAATTTCAAATAGCGTATAAATTGCAGGATATACAATATCAGACTAAAGAATTGTCTCAACTCAGAGACTCTCTTGTAGACCGCATGAGTGAAAAAGTAGGTGAATTAAACCGTGAAAACTTTGCGGTCCATCAACACTTGAAGTATGTCGATATGTATTCTGACAAAACAAATTATCAGACGCTGAGCTATAATGATACCTTATATGTCCGTGAGGAGGTTGCGCCACTTATTTTACCTGATGAAGATGAAGCGACTGCAGTACGTTTTGACGCTCTTATATACGGCATAGAGCTGGCTTACCTTGCTGGAAAAGCGTATGGAAAAGCCCGCAGCGATTTGCTAAAAAAGGTGCAAGCTATTTCAGGAGTGGCTAATATTCCGGATATCATGATGCAGGCTGACCTTATAAATAAAATTTTGCATACTGATTATCTGGAAACAGCAGATGTAAATGATTTTGAGTATATCAGAAATAATTTGCGCGGCCTAATGAAATATATTCCTAAGACGAAAATACGCTATGACACCGATTTTGAAGATGACATTCTTTCCGTCGAGTGGAAAGAATCAAAACTTGAAAATGATGATCTCAAAAATTATAGAGCCAAGGCTGAGTATTACGTTCGGCAGCATAAAGATAATATTGCTATTGCCAAGCTTATGAAAAATAAACCTATGACGGCTATAGACATGGAAGCATTAGAAAATATTTTATGGAGCGAGATTGGGACAAAGGATGAATACCGAGCAGAATATGGTGATAAGCCGCTTGGAGAGTTCGTGCGTGAGATCGTAGGCTTAGATATGAATACAGCGAAAGAAGCCTTTGCTGCGTATCTTGATGAAACAAATCTTGACAACAGACAGATTTACTTTGTAAATCAGATAGTGGAATATATCGTGCATAACGGTCTGATGAAAGATTTGTCAGTGCTTCAGGAATCGCCTTTCACCGATCGAGGGAGCGTCGCAGAAGTATTTACCGATATGGAAATATGGTCGGGAATAAGAAAAGTAATTGATAAAATCAATGCTAACGCGACAGTAGCATAACCACACACAGCAAAGGACGCAGCATGGATAAGAAACTCCAACAGATGCAAGCAGGATTTCATACGGCATTCATAGACTACAGCCAAAATTCGGAGCCGGGCTACAGGCCTCAGTTCATATCCAACGATTACAAGGAAGGACGAAAAGTCATCGCTTCCATCGAACAGGAACTGAAGCGGTGCGACGAGTTTTTCATAAGCGTCGCCTTCATCACCGAGGGAGGCGTAGTGCCGCTTCTTCAGACTCTCAAAGAGCTGGAGGAGAGGAACGTGAGAGGCCGGATACTGACTACCAATTATCTGAATTTCAGCGAGCCTGAGGCTCTGATGAGGCTCAGCCGATTCAGCAATATAGACGTGAGGATGTATTTCGTAGAAGAAGGCGGCGCAGGTTTTCATACTAAAGGGTATATGTTCAGGGAAGAGGAGATATATAAGATAATCGTCGGCAGCTCAAATATGACTATGCACGCTTTGGCAGTCAACAAGGAGTGGAACACTAAGATCATCGCCACGGAAAAAGGCCAGTATGTCAGAGAGATGAGGGGCGAGTTCGATAAGTTATGGGATAAATCCAGACCTCTTGACGATTGTATTCAGATATATAAAGGCGTTTACGACAACCGCAGAAGGGCCAGAGAGACTTTCCAAAAGTCGCCTCAGAGACAGGATTCCCTAAAGCCTAATTCCATGCAGGTCTCCTTCATGGAGAATCTGAAGGACCTCTTAGTAAAGGGAGAAAAAAGGGCTCTCCTCATATCCGCCACCGGTACGGGAAAGACTTATGCGTCGGCTTTTGCGCTTCGCGGCATGAAACCGGAGAGGGCGCTTTTTCTTGTACACAGAGAACAGATCGCAAAGCAGGCTAAGAGAAGTTATGAAGCAGTCTTTGGACAGAGTAAATCTTTCGGAATACTTTCGGCATCGCATAAGGACTATGAAAAAGATCTGCTGTTTTCTACCGTTCAGACCTTGTCTAAAGATGAAGTTCTGACAAAATTTGAAAGAGACGCTTTCGACGTTATCGTGGTAGATGAGGTTCACAGGGCGGGAGCCGAGATGCACCGGAAAGTGATGGAATATTTTACTCCTAAACTTTATCTGGGAATGACGGCCAGCCCGGAGAGGACAGACGGCTTTGATATATTTAGTCTGTTCGATCACAATATAGCATACGAGATCAGGCTGAAGCAGGCCCTCGAAGAAGATATGCTGTGCCCGTTTCACTATTTTGGTATCAGCGAACTGGAGATCGATGGAGAGACTTTCGACGATGAGACAGGGCTGAAAAATTTCAGCAAGCTCGTCTCGGATGTGAGGGTAGAACATATAATCGAGAAGATAAAGTATTACGGTTACAGTGGAAACCGCGTTAAGGGTCTGATATTTTGCAGCACAAGAGAAGAATCAAAGATACTTTCGGAAAAATTTAACAGTAGAGGATATAAGACTCTAAATCTGTCAGGAGAGGACAGCCAGGACGCCCGGGAGAGGGCCATAGACAGGCTTGTGAGAGACGACATTGATGATCGGCTCGATTACATATTCACCGTCGATATTTTCAATGAGGGAGTAGATATACCTGAGATAAATCAGGTGGTGATGCTAAGACCCACTAAATCTCCCGTAGTATTTGTGCAGCAGCTGGGGAGAGGACTGCGAAAGAGCCAGGGAAAAGACTTCGTGGTGATCCTGGACTTTATCGGAAACTATAAGAATAACTTCATGATACCTGTGGCGCTGTCAGGGGACAGGAGCTATAATAAAGATACCATCAGGAGATACGTGTCTTCGGGTACAAGGATAATACCGGGAAGCTCCAGCATACATTTTGACCGAGTAGCGAGAAAGAGGATATACGAATCCATCGACGCGGCTAAGACCAACGACGTCAGATTGATAAGAGAAGCGTACAAAAGCCTGAAATACCGTCTCGGACGTGTTCCGTCCCTGATGGACTTTGATCAGTACGGGGCTATCGACGTTACTAAGATTTTCGAGAATAAATCATTCGGCACGTATCATACTTTCCTGAAAAAATGTGACGGGGACAACTATAAGACGGAGCTTTCTCAGGAACAGGTGTCGGCCCTCGAGTATATTTCAAAGAAATTTGCCAAGGGGAAACGCCCTCACGAGATGGAACTTCTCTTATGTCTTTTAAAACAGCCGCAAGATCCGGCGGCTGAATTCAGAAGGCGGATGAAAGAGAATTATAAAATTGAAGTTTCAGAAGCAGAAGAAATCTCTGTCATAAACAATCTGAGTTTCGACTTTCTGATGCCAAAGGACAGAGAGACGCTGGGGGAGCCGTTCATGGAGCTGTCTTCCGGCGGCCGGTGGCGCGTGTCGCCGTCTTTCAAAGAAATGACTGAAAACGAGGACTTTTCTCAAATGGTGAGAGAGCTGGCCCAATTCGCTGTTTCAAGATATGTAAATAATTATTCTGCCAGATATAAAGATACAAACTTTTGCCTCTATCAGAAGTACACTTATGAGGATATCTGCCGGCTCCTCAACTGGGAAAAGCAGATGAATCCGCTGAATGTAGGAGGATACTTCTATGAAAAAAAGACAAAGACCATGCCGGTCTTTATAAGCTACGACAGAAAAAATGCTTCATATGACCATCGTTTTGTGTCCAACAAGGAGCTGATAGCCTTTTCTAAGCATCCCAGAGATGTGAACTCGCCTGACGCAGATCACATATATAAGCGCAAAGAGAGCGAGAAAGACAACAGGATGTATTTGTTCGTCAGGAAAAATAAGAACGATAGAGAAGCCAAGGAATTTTATTTCTTAGGCGAAATAAATGCCGTAGGCCGGCCTAAGCCTGTCATTTTGGAAAAGACTAAGGATGAGGCGTTTGAAATAACTTATGTGCTGGACGAACCGGTAAGAGAAGACATTTACGAATATATAACAGGAGAATGAGATGAAAAAAATCCAGGTGGCTGCGGCTATAATAAAAAAAGATGAGAATATTTTTGCTACCCAGAGAGGATACGGAGAGTTTAAAGACGGCTGGGAATTTCCGGGAGGAAAAGTCGAGCCCGGAGAGACTCCTCGCAGCGCTCTGATACGTGAGATCAGAGAAGAACTGGATGTAGAGATTAAAATAGAGGAGCTGTTTGACGTAGTAGAATATGATTATCCTACTTTCCATCTTGAAATGCACTGCTATATATGCGATCTGATGTCTGAAAAGATCACCCTGAGAGAACACGAGGATGCCAGATGGCTGAAAAGAGACGAGCTGGACTCGGTAGAATGGCTGCCAGCAGACAGGGGACTCATAGAAAAACTGAAACAATTTCTTTAAAAAATCGACGTATAATTACTTTCAAAATACAGGACATAGTTTAAGTGTCTTGTATTTTTTATTTCTGGTTTATAAATGACTTAAGTATAGTTTATATATAGCTGATAGACTTATACTAAAAAATGATGGGAGACGAACAGATGTTGATTTCTATGCTGCAGGGATTATCCATGTCTTTAGCAGACAGTGTGCCGGGCGTGTCCGGAGGCACAATAGCTTTTATTTTAGGATTTTATGAGAAGTTTTTGGGAGCACTTCACGATCTTATAGGCAAGGATCGCAATCTGAGAAGATCTGCTTTTTTGTATCTTCTCAAGTTTTCGGCAGGCTGGGCCGTAGGCATGATATCCTGCGTAATGATTTTGTCTAAAGCTTTCGAAAACAATATCTACTTTCTAAGTTCTCTTTTCTTAGGCTTTACGGTTTCAGCCATTCCCCTGATCATCTATGAGGAAAGAGAAACGTTGAGAGGCAAATACCGCTGGATCATATATACGGTTTTAGGAGTTTTAGCGGTCGTAGCTTTGGCGTTGCAAAGAACAAGCGATATCGGAGCGGGCACAGTAGATTTTACAAATCTGTCTTTGCTTCAATACGCTTATTTGACAGTGACAGGCGTTGCGGCAGTTTCCGCCATGCTCTTGCCGGGAATATCGGGATCTACACTTCTGCTGATCTTTGGTGTGTATGTACAGGCCGTCAATGCTCTGAAAGAAGTCGTACAGTTTCATATGATATATCTTCCGGGTGTATTGGCCCTTGGAACGGGAATTCTCTGCGGCATCTTTTTTGCAGCCGGATTGATAAGAAAAGGGCTCAGAACTTTCAGGCCTCAGATGGTATACTTGATAATAGGACTGATGATAGGCTCTCTGTATGCCATAGTCATGGGACCTGCTACACTGGATATGCCTAAGGCGCCGCTTAGCGCGGCATCCTTTGATATGGCAGCATTTTTATTAGGCATCGCCATACCGGCAGGCCTTGAATTTGCCAGGTATAAAATTAAGAGGATCAAAGACAGATCTGAAATAGAAAATGCGCCGTCACCGTCGGAATCTGAAGAAAGTCAAAGCGAAAAATGTGATATAAGCGGCGGTCAGGACGACGCTAAACCAGATAATTCCTGCGAAACAGAAAATAATGACGCAAATCAGGGGGAAGAATAAAGTCTTATAAGACTCCGGCCGGATTTGAGCCGGAATATCGAGGGGGAAAATCAGAATGAGAACCGCAGACCACAGAAGACTTGGACAATATCTTCTCCGAGAGATAGAAGAGTATAAAAACCTGCCGCTGCTGCACAAGATATCTTTCGTTTGGGGGAATATAGAACCTGATATCAACTATGTCACATATCTTAAAGGCTTTTCTGAGAATAAAAAGTTTCAGGGTCATCATTCCCAAAACGGCATGAAGCATATAAAAAAACTGACTGAAAAAATCGAAGGAAAGCCTCTGAATATGATCACCTGCTATAGAGCCGGAAAGCTTACGCATTATATAGCAGACGCTTTTACTTTTCCGCATAATGACGGCTTTACGGGAAATATAAAGAACCACATGTCTTATGAACGTAGACTTCACTACAAGTTTTCTCAATATCTTGATAAGGCCTCATTTCCTTTTCAAGTGAGAACACAGGAGTCGGATCCATGGGCGGCTTTTGCCTGCATGCACGACCGATACATCTCATCGAGAAAGACACAGACAGACGATATAGAATATATGCTACGAGCCGCAGGACAAGTCTTGATATCTATTGCGCAGAGAAGCGTTCAAAGGAAAAGTGTCTACGACTACAAGGGATTATTGTCTTCCGATTAGGGGGTATAGTCCCAACAAGAGTTAAGCCATCCCTTACTATTAGACCTCATGCCCTTTGAGTTTCGTACCCTTTTTCGACTTGTCAAACCCCTGATCCTGTATAAGTTACACAAAAGGCAATGCCCTCAATAAGTAGTGAGATCGACAACATAAAGAATCCTGTTGTAGTCCAATTTTTGAATATCTTAAAACCACTCATATATCCTAAAATTAAGAACACTTAATTGTCATTTTTATTTGTTTCATATATAATTTATGTTATATAATTATAGACGGAGGAAAATATGAGAGAATTACTGGACTTTAGTGTTTTAGCTATTCTATATATTCTAATTTTCTATAAAAAATGGAAAACAAAAGGAAAAGATATACTATTCATAAATACTTTGATGTATATATATTTATCATTTGTATTGCTTTTTACCTTAATGCCTATTATCACATCATTACCATTTATATTTAATCATTATGTGCTGCCGATGAACTTGATACCTTTCATTGATGTTTTTTATGGCAAAGGAGACTTTATTAGACAGATAATTTTAAACATCATAATGACAATTCCATTTGGTTTTCTATTGCCACTTACTAAAAATAGAGAAACAAATTTAATAAAAACAGTATTATATACATTTTTATTAAGTTTGAGTATTGAGATCTTACAACCATTAATAGATGGCTTCAGATCATCAGATATAACTGATTTAATAACTAATGTGATTGGCGGGATTATAGGTTATTTTTTATACTTGATATTCAAACCCTTAACAAATAAAATATTAAATTCGATGAAAGAGGTATAAAGAAAACAGAATTTGAGAGAAATTTCTGATATAGCGAAGACATGAAAGGGAGGAAAAATATATTTTTTTCTGAATATTACACAATTAGTTTTATTGAGATAAAGACTGGCCCGATCTAATTCTGGGAGCGTAAAAAGTCATTTAAGCTAATAACAAAACAGAAGTCTCGTATGCTACCATTATACATAAGACTTTCTTATCAATGGTTACCCAAGTCCCTATTGCCCATTTATGGTTCAGCAAAATAATTGTCCGACTTCTGAAAAAATTTCTTTCTGAAAGAAAATATGGTGGTATAATTTGTCTGTAGGATAAACTAACTGAAGTTGGAACCCTCAGGCCTCTATAGGAGGTAGGCCTCGTTTCGGAATTTTGGCAGCGAAGAATCGCAATCTCCGGCCAAAGCTCTAAGAGTGTTATGTTCCAATTTAGATCACAAAAGGAAGGTAATAAAGATGAATCAGATGAAACTCCACAAGTACAGCGCTATAGTCATGCTCGCCTCGGCTCTTGTCTGCATATATTCGGGGCATAAGATGGTAAAGCCGAAAAAGAAATAATCACAACGAGACTGTGATACTAAAATGGGAGTAAGCAAACCCTTAATAATGTAAATAGGAAACTCTCAAGAGCGCCGTCATTCCCGGTATTGAAGCTTTTTGGCTCCTTTCCGGGAATTTTTTCTTGGCAAGTCTCGGTCACCTTGAATTACAGGGCATTTGCGGGAGTTTTTGACCGCCTTGTGGCGACAGACGGCTCGTTTCAGCCGCTTCCTTATGATTTTTCCTCTGAAAATTCCTGCAAACAGCCTTAATATTTGCTTTACCGGGAATGAACCGTGAAAAATTCTCGCAACACCTCGGATTTTTAAAAAGATTGTCTTGACAAGACTATATGACTCAGAGTAAAATATAACAGTGTTATATAACGCTGTTATAACAGAGGACGGACGTTTCCGCTACAGGAGAGCAGAGAAGATGACTAAAGAATCCATGACTACTTTAGAAAATATTCATAAAGCAGCTAAAGAAGAATTTCTTGAAAAGGGATTTAAAGGAGCTTCTCTTCGCAATATCGTAAAGACAGCGGGGATGACTACGGGAGCTTTTTACGGCTATTACGGCAGCAAAGAAGAACTGTTCAGCGCCCTTGTAGGCAGCCAGTACGATACTATCATGGGAGAATATATAAAGGCTCAGACAGATTTCAGACAGCTGGATCCGCCGGAGCAGAACGAGCATATGGGAGATATTTCAGGCCAGTGCATGGAATGGATGGTGGAATATGTCTATGATAACTTCGACGCCGTAAAACTCATCATATGCAGCTCAGAGGGGACCAGATACTGCAATATGATTCATGAGATGGTAGAGATAGAAGTGGAGGCTACCAACGCTTTTATGGAGACTTTAAGAAACCTCGGCAAGGATGTGCCTATCATAGACCCTTGCCTTGAGCATATTCTGATAAGCGGCATGTTCACAGGTTTTTTTGAGATGGTCGTTCACGATATGCCCAGAGAAAAGGCCAGAGAGTTCGTAAGAGAACTTAAAGATTTTCATATGGCCGGCTGGCAGAAGATCATGAATATGTAAATCAGACAGCAAGTGATAAAGGCGGAGAAGTGCCTCACGCTCCGCCTTAAATTCAGCCATTGAGTTAGCAAAAACTAACCCGCCTTAGCGACGACAAGTTAGTTAAGACTAATAAAGGGGTTTTATTGAAATCAGGATATAAAGAGGCGGCATTAACGCCTTTATATCATAAATATTTTCAAGTTAAAGGAGGAATCAAAATTGAAAAAGCAGTCCAATTTATCGCGGCTCATGGAGTATGCGGGCGGGCACAGATATCTGACCTACGCTTCGTGGATATTATCCGCGGTCAGCGCTCTGCTGGCGCTGGTGCCGTATTATTACATATGGCTTGTAATGAAAGAAGTCCTGGAGGTAAATCCCGATTTTGATAAAGCCCAGAATTTGGCTCATAACGGATGGATGGCCGTGATATTTGCAGTAATCGCCGTGTTGATCTATATAGCGGGGCTCATGTGCTCACATATGGGAGCTTTCAGGGTCGCTACGAATATGAGGATAGATACGATGGAACATATAGTCAGGCTCCCGCTGGGGTTTGCGGAGTCTTTCGGCAGCGGAAAGCTCAGGAAGATAGTCAACGAGGCCAGCGCGGCGACCGAGACTTATCTGGCGCATCAGCTTCCCGATAAGGCGGGAGCCATAGCAACACCCCTTGGCCTGATAGTATTACTCTTTGTATTTGACTGGAGGCTGGGTATTCTGAGCCTTGTGCCTGTGATACTGGGATTCTTGATAATGATGAAGATGACAGGACCAAGGATGGAACAGAAGATGAAAGAATATCAGAATGCCCTTGACGATATGTCCAACGAGGCTGTGGAGTATATCAGGGGTATACCTGTAGTAAAAACTTTCGGACAGACTATATTTTCATTTAAAAAATTCAAGGATTCCATAGACAGATACAGAGTATGGGTTATCGCATATACGAAAGAACTCAGGGCTCCCATGATGTTCTACACGGCCGCCATAAACGGGGTGTTCGCTTTTCTTATAGCGGGCGGACTGCTATTCACAAGTCAGGGCGTGACCGATGAATTTCTGCTGAACCTGATCTTTTATATAATTATCACGCCGATCATATCCGTGACGCTGACCAAGATAATGTTCCAGAGCGAGAATGCGATGATAGTAGCCGATTCTCTGAGCAGGATTGACAGCGTATTAAATCTCGATCCTCTCTCCGAGCCTCGGGAACCTAAATCGCCAAAGGACAGCTCTGTGGAACTTAAGAATATCAGCTTCAGCTATGACGGAAAAAAAGACGTGCTAAAGGATATTTCTCTAACTATACCTGCAGGCGCGACGGTAGCCTTTGTAGGCCCTTCCGGAGGAGGAAAAACCACGCTGGCCAATGTCATATCAAGATTTTTCGATCCTAAGAGCGGAAGCGTTTCGATAGGCGGAGTAGACGTAAAAGATATTTCCAAAGAAGAGCTGATGAATACAGTTTCCTTCGTATTTCAAAACAGCCGTCTGGTCAAGGATTCTGTCCTTGAGAATGTGCGCATGGGAAAACAGGACGCCACCAGAGAAGAAGTCATGGACGCACTGGAAAAAGCTCAGTGTATGGATATAATCGAAAAACTTCCGCAAGGAGTAGATACCGTCATAGGTACTAAAGGCGTGTATCTTTCAGGCGGAGAGCAGCAGAGAATAGCCATAGCCAGAGTCATGCTGAAAAATTCGCCGGTGATAATACTCGACGAAGCTACAGCTTTTGCCGATCCTGACAACGAGAGCCGCGTTCAGGCCGCTTTCTCTAACCTCTCAAAGAACAAGACGGTGATAATGATAGCCCACAGGCTGTCGACGGTAGCCGACGTAGACAAGATCTATGTACTTGCGGACGGCCGCATAGTAGAAAGCGGAAGCGGAGCCAGTCTCATAGAAGAGAAAGGCCTGTTCAGCAAGATGTGGAACGACTATCAGACTTCCGTAAAATGGAAAGTAGAAAAGGAGGCGTAGGGCGATGATCAAAAAACTTCAAAGAAAATATGCCCTGTCTGAACAGGGCGCCAAAGATCTGATAAAGGGATGCGCCGCGTGCGTTTTGCAGAATCTGTCATTCATGTTTCCCGTCGGACTCTTATATTATTTTGTAAGCGACATGCTGGCAGGAGGCGTTCCCAGCGGAAGAGGAATCGCATACATTGCCGGATGTATCATCTGCATAGGGCTCATACTCCTGACCACCTGGTTTCAGTATAACGCCACGTATTTCGCCACTTATGTGGAGAGCGGAGTCAGACGTATCACTCTTGCGGAAAAGCTCAGAAAGATTCCTCTGTCATTCTTCGGCAAAAAAGACCTGGCAGACCTGACCAGCACTATCATGGCGGACTGTACGTTTTTGGAGCAGAGCTTTTCGCACTTTATTCCGGAACTTTTCGGATCAATAATATCTACCACCCTTGTGTCGATAGGAATGTTCTTCTTCGATTGGCGCATGGCTCTTGCAGCATTATGGGTACTGCCTGTATCCTTCGCCATAGTGGCCCTGTCTGCAAAAGTACAGGAAAGAATGAACCAGAAAGCCATGGATGTCAAAATGGCATGCGCAGACGGCATACAGGAATGTATCGAAACTGTCAGAGACCTGAAGTCAAATAATGCGGAAGGCAAGTATATGAAGGGTCTCGAGAAAAAGATAAGAGACGTAGAAAAGAGATCCATAATAAATGAATTCGGCACAGCAGCTTTTGTAGTGTCCGCCTCCCTGATCTTAAAACTGGGCATAGCTACTGTCGCCCTGGCAGGATCCATACTTTTGATACAAGGAAGCCTTGATATCACAGTATTCTTCATGTTTTTACTGGTAGTCTCAAGATTATATGACCCGCTTCAGAGCGCTCTTCAGAATCTGGCGGCAGTGATAAGTACAAGAGTCAACATCTCCCGCATGAACGAGGTTTTGGACCATCCGGTTCAGGAAGGGGAAAACCGCCTTACCAACGAGGGCTATGATATATCTTTCGACCATGTGGGATTCGCTTATAACACGGGAGAGACCATATTGGAAGACGTCACCTTTACTGCAAAGCAGGGAGAAGTCACCGCTCTGGTAGGACCTTCCGGCGGAGGAAAGACTACTGTGTCCAGGCTCGCTTCCAGGTTCTGGGACGTAAACAAAGGCAGGATAACGGTGGGAGGAATGGATATATCCGCAGTGGATCCCGAAAGCCTCATGTCCCTGTATTCTATAGTTTTTCAGGATGTGACGCTCTTTGACAACAGCATAATGGAGAATATCAGGATAGGAAATAAGGACGCCACCGACGAGGAAGTTCTGGCGGCTGCCAAACTTGCCAACTGCGACGAATTCGCAGAAAAATTACCGGATAAATGGAACAGCAATATCGGAGAAAACGGATGCGAACTTTCAGGGGGAGAAAGACAGAGAATCTCTATCGCCAGGGCATTTTTAAAGGACGCTCCCATTATACTCTTAGACGAAGCGACAGCCTCCTTGGATGTGGAGAACGAGACTCTCATACAGACAGCACTGTCAAGGCTGATAAAGGATAAGACAGTAATGATAATAGCGCATCGCATGCGTACTGTAGCCGGGGCAGATAAAATAGTCGTGCTGAACAAAGGTACTGTAGCAGAAGAAGGAGCCCCTGACGTTTTGCTCTCCAAAGGCGGCATATATTCTAAAATGGTACGCCTGCAGTCTGAAAGCCAAAACTGGACTTTATAGCCGTGCAGATGGGAGTATTTCAGACATTATCAGACATAAAATGCGACTTAGTCACTGAATTTTTCCGAAGAAAGGGGTAAAATAAATAAAAACACTTGATAAGGGAGAAGAGAACATGGGATTATTCAGCATCTTTGCAGGAGCAAACATAAATGACGGCGTAAAGAAATATATGGAGACCGAGGGTGCGTCTCTCCTGGATGTTCGTACTGAAGATGAATACAGGAGCGGCCATATACCGGGAAGCATAAATCTGCCGGTTCAGAATATAGGAAAGATTAAGAAGGTCATACCTGATAAGACTTCTGACATTTTCGTATACTGCCTGAGCGGGGCTAGGAGCAGTCAGGCCGTGGAGGCCCTGAAAAGAGAAGGCTACGAGAAAGTCACCAACATAGGAGGAATAAGCAGATATAAGGGAGAGCTAAAAAGATGATAAGCTTTTAATGTCCCAATATATAAAGAGGCTGATTCTAATAAGAAGGGATCTTGCGGCAGGCGTCTGCCGCAAGATCCCTTCTTGATTTTACCTATACAGTATATGAATCAAATAAAGAGGCATTTTTCTGATGAAAACGATCTCGGTTATCATATACTTATATCTGTGTCCTGCTCGAGGAACTTTTGGATACGTACTTGAAGCTGAGTGATATATTCCCTTTCATCCGATGTGTCGTGATTATCTATGATATAGAGTTCAATGGCTTTTCCCACGGGAACAAGGTGTTTCTCTTTGGCGAAGCTCAGAATTTCCTGCCACATGTCAGCTATCTGAGAATAACTGCCTCTGACGGTCATGGACAAGTATTCTCCTTCAGGAAGAGTCGAATCGTATTCCTCATGGGCGTCGACGATGTAAAAGGCTGAATCGAAGTGGCCGTATAGACCTTCCTCGAGACAGTTTAGCGGTATAGTGGCGCCGATGTCTCCGTTGCCTATTATATAGAGCTGGTCTTCGTATTCTGACTGCAATTTTTTGATGACAAAGTCCAGATCATCGTCCCTGATGACGTTTTCGCTAAGCTTGAGTATGCGGCGTTTTGGAAGCTGCAGTATTTTTATATCTCTGTCAGTAAAACTTTCACGAGTATGACTCTCTATCTCATCTATCCGTTCAGAGAGCTGGGCTTTCAGCTTATTCATCTCTTCAGTCTTCTTGTCTATAGCCGATATGGCCTCTTTGAAGAGGTCTACGGTCTTGTTCAGATCGAAGTCTTTCAGATGTTCTTTGATCTGGCTCATGGAAAAACCGATAGATCTGAGTTCTCTGAGAATGTTCAGAGTGCGTATGTCGTTAATGCTGTACATCCTGTAGCCGTTGCTGTCTCTTTGAGGCTTGAGTATCCCGAGCTGTTCATAATATCTCAGGGAATCGGCTCCTATGTTGTACAGGGAAGATATTTCACCGATCTTGTAATATTCTTTCATTTTTTCACCTCTCATAAAGACAGTATACCATGAAATATTAAGAAATTGATAAAAAACTATTGACCTTAGTATTATACTAAGGTTTAAACTTAATATTGAGAAAGGGTGGATTCAAAATGACTAAGAATAAAAAATCGTATATAAAATCAAAATTTTTAAATTATGTTCTCCCGTCAGTGGCCGCCATGTGGGTCTATACCATATACACCATGGTAGATGGAATATTTGTGGCCAGAGGAGTAGGAAAAGAAGCTCTGGCGGCGGTCAATATATCGATGCCGCTGATAAACGTAGCTTTCGCACTAGGCATACTCTTTGCCGTGGGAGCCAGCACAAAGGCTTCTATTTACAAAGGACAAAACGACGGGAAGAAGGCAGACAGAGTATTTACTCTCAGCACCGTTACTGTGGCCTGCGTAGGACTCATTGCGGCGGCGGCAGTCATGTTAAACCTTACAAACGTGGCAAAACTCTTAGGAGCGACAGAAGAAACCATGGGATATGTCAAGAGCTATCTGGGCGTAATAATCATGTTTGTACCGTTTTATATGACGTCGTACAATCTCGAAGTCCTCATCAAGGCCGACGGTTTTCCTAAAAAGGCCATAAAGACGAGTTTGGCGGGGGCTGCCACCAATATAATATTAGACGCTTTATTTGTGCTGGTATTTCACTGGGGTATCACAGGAGCCGCCGTGGCTACAGGTCTTTCTCAGGTCCTGACCTTTACGGTGTATCTGAGACATTTCTTGTCGGACAGATCGGGATTTTCCTTCGTGAAGATCAGATGGTCGGCAAAGGCTGCGGCCAGCCTTGCAAAATTAGGCACGGCTGATTGCGTGACGGAACTCTCTGTAGGAGTATGTATATTCGTATTTAACCAGACGCTGCTTAGAGTCTCGGGAAATGACGGAGTAGTGATATACACGGTAATTTCTTATTTCGCGCAGCTGATACTGATGACCATGATGGGAATAAATCAGGGAACGCAGCCTCTGATAAGCTATTATCACGGCCGGGAAAAGAGAGATTTCTGCAGCTATATCTTCAGGATAGCTCTGTTGTGCGCCGGAGTCTGCTCTGTATTAGCCTTTGCCATCGGAATGATATATCCGGATCCTATAGTGGGAGTGTATATAGACAGGACGCTGGATCCTGAATTGTTTGAAAGAGGGATCGAAGCTTTCAGACTTTATTCGCCGGCCTTTATTCCTCTGGGGGCGGTGATAATCCTTATGGGATACTTTACGTCCATAGAACTGCCTAAGTCAGCCATGAGCATATCCATAGGACGAGGTTTAGTCTTTACCAGCGCATTTGTCATTATCCTATCTTATGTTTTAGGCGAAGCCGGAGTATGGATGTCGGCAGCCGTGTCGGAAATGTGTGCGCTGATATTGGCTTTGGCGCTGTACAGAAAACAGAAGAGATCCTCATCTGTCTAGTGCAGGTTGATGAGAGCCTGCCTCCGGCCATGATATTTTCTGTGGTGAGGTGTAATGCTTTGTGATAAAATAACGTCATAGCGTAGCCTCAAGAAGAGGGGCAGCCATGCCAAGAAAAACAGATTTAAAACCGGAGGAGAAGAATATATGATTCTTGAACAGTACGATAGAGAACCATGGGGTATATTGAGGCCCGACCATGTCGTAAAAAGGAGAGACGGTTTTCCTGAAACTGTGGTATTTGAATTCTCTGAAGCCGTGATAAGAGAGACTGCGCGGCTTGCCGGCGGAGAAATCGCCGGAAAACTTATCAGCACCGCAGGGACTACCCCCATATATAAGATAAATTATAAAGGACGCGAGCTGGGAATATGCCAGGCCTTTATAGGAGCCGCCGCATGCGTCAGCAATATGGAGGAAATAACAGCTATGGGGGCGAAGAAGATCTTTGTATGCGGCGAGTGCGGCGTGCTGGACGCATCCATAGAAGACGCTAAAATCATAATACCCACCTGCGCCGTCAGAGATGAGGGAACCAGCTATCACTATCTGCCTGCGGAAGATGAGATCGCTATGGATGAAGATGTGATACAGATCATACGCCGAGTGCTGGAGCAGAGAAATATAAAATATATTTCAGGCAAGATCTGGACCACCGACGCTCCCTACAGGGAGACAAGGGAGAAGATGAAGAGACGAAGAGAGACAGGATGCATAGCAGTTGATATGGAATGTTCCGCTCTCGCCGCGTTTTCCAGGATGAGAGGAATAAGATACGGGCAATTTGTCTATGCCGCCGATAACCTGGACGCCGATGAGTGGCAGCAGAGAGGGCTTACGGTACGCCCGGCGTCGCAGAAAGCCGAGATCTTCCAAATCGCTTTAGAATGTGCCTGTTTATTGTAAAAAATACAAAGATGAATTGAAATATTTGGAACAAAAAATAAAGAAAAATGAGAAGTATTTGAATATAATGAGGTTGTAAACGAAAAGATCACAGATCAAAGAAGGAGGCCCATTATGTTGAGCAGAAAAGATTTGCTGAGAACTGCTTTTGATGAAGCAGTGAGAGTAGTTAGCATCAGCTGGACGGAAGAAAAAGTGGCCAGGGCGGCTATAGAAAACAGAATGAACGATTACGCCCGACGGGAGGGAGTAACGTTTTCTGATCACGAAATCTGCCAGGCCGTTGAAGACGGATTAGATTCGCTTAAAAAAGCAGGAGACGATTTCAAATATCAGATGAAGATGATGAACTAAGCGCAACCGCTGCCGAAAGCTTGAACCGATTTTAATGATAAAAAACAGCTGCCCGGAAAGACCGACAAGACAGAAGGCAGCTGTTTTTTGATATCTTCATTTTGATTTCTCCTATAAATAAAATAAGACGCATAAGGTCCATGTCCGAACTTATGCGTCTTGCTGCTCGACGATATAAATATTTTACCACTGATGAAAATAAATTTTCAAATGTTTTTTGAAAAATTTCTAAATAGTGATAAAATATAAAAAAGGAGGTCGACGAGATGAAAAACTTTTATGTGACATATAAATTTAAAAATGCGAAAGACAGAAGCGAATTTCTCAGAGAAGTAAAGCCATATGCGCAGATCAGCAGACAAGAAGAGGGCTGCGTCAGATATGACTATTATTATCCGGCAGAGTCGGATCTTGAACTTATGTTATGGGAACAGTGGGAGACTGCAGGCTGCCAGGAAGAACATATGAGAAGGCCGCATTTTGCCAAGATCGGCGAACTTAAAGAAAAATATGAAGCAGAAACAGAATTGATGACTGAAGAAACAGTATAGAGAGGGTAAAGAAAATTTATGAAGGTCAAACAGGCTGACCGTCTCATAGGCGTACCTATGTCAAAGACGAGAATAATATTTGCCGAATGTGCCAGGCTTGCAGGCGAAGGCGTGGATGTAACGGCGCTTACTCTTGGAGAACCGGATTTTGACACACCCGAATTTATAAAGGAGTCATGCAAGAAAGCCCTTGACGAGGGACATACAAAGTATACCGACAACATCGGAATACTCCCTCTGCGCATAGCTATATGCGATAAGCTCAAGAGAGAAAACGGTCTCGATTATGATCTGAAAGAGATAATCGCAACTACAGGAGTAGCTCAGGGAATGTTCGCCGCAATGCTGTCATTTCTGAATCCGGGAGACGAAGTGTTAGTACCCGATCCCGTGTATCTGACGTATGCTGCTATTCCCAAGATAGCGGGAGCCAAAGTTAAAAGATATAAACTTCTGGAAGAAAATAATTTTAACATCGATGTCAAGCAGATCGAGTCTCTCATAAGCGAAAAGACCAGAATGATCGCAATAGTATCTCCGAACAATCCCACGGGAAGCGTTTTGAACAGAGCTGACGTTGAGGCGCTGGCAGATATAGCAAAAAAACATGACCTTTTAGTGCTTTCTGATGAGATATACGAAAGACTGACTTACAGCGAAGAAAATCCTCATATAAGCATAGCCTCCCTGCCGGGAATGAAAGAGAGGACCATCTTGCTCAACGGGCTTTCTAAGAGCATGGCGATGACGGGCTGGAGGCTGGGATATATAGCCGCAGATGAGAAATTGATAGATCCCCTTAACAGAATGTGCTTTTATATGACAGCCGGCGCCACATCTTTTGTTCAGGAGGCGGCCGTAACAGCCCTGTCACATGATGAGGGATCTGTTGAGAAGATGAGAAGCGAATTCAAAAAACGCAGAGATTTTCTGTTTTCGTACATAGACAGTACGAAAAATTTCAGCTGCGTCATGCCTGAAGGAGCGTTTTACGTTTTTATGAATATCAAAAGAACCGGCATGTCGTCAGATGAATTTTGCGAATATGCGCTGGAAAAACACCAGCTGGCATTTATACCGGGAGACGCATTCGGAGAATGTGGACAGGGGTACGTAAGGATATCTTACGCCGCGTCTATGGATAAGCTTAGGCAGGCTATGGACAAGCTTGCAAAGATAGACAGAGAAATTTCTGAGAATAGGATATCTGTGCAGAAATAAATATAAAGGCGCCGAGAACTCTTCTCATATTAAAAAACATTACCCTGCGCTCCTTGAATTCGCGCCAAAAAAGCGTTAAAATATATGGCAGTACAAGAGGGAGGCCTTAAGTGGAAAGCGAAAATATGGAACACATGGACAAGACGGAACATGAGGAAGACTGCGGCAAAAACGATGGTTTGAGAGCTGACGAAAGACGAGATATATTAGAAGAACGTCTTGAGGCAGACGCTTGCATAGAATCGACGTCGGAGGAGGATGTAAGGACGGCGGAAGAAGAGGAAGAATATTATCTGGCCTGCGAGAGGAGATGGGTATTTCTCATGCTCATGCTGGTGGCAGGCTTTTACGGAGTATTCACCTTTTTGCTGCGGGGAGGAGTGTTCTGCAATGCGCAGACCGGAAACTTTGTATTTTTGGCTATTGCCATAGGAACCTTTCAATGGAAGCAGGCCGTCTATTATCTGCTACCTATGAGCGCTTATCTGCTGGGTACGATGGTCTCCGAAATCATACCAAGGCCCGTAAAGCGGACGCACATCATAAGATGGGATACGCTTTTAGTTCTCATAGAAATGATAGCTGTAATAATACTGGGGTGGCTGCCCGAAACTGCGCCCCATCAGATATCGCAGATAACTATCAATTTTATCTGCGCCATGCAGTATAATACTTTCAGGCAGGCGCAGGGCATACCTATGGCTACGACTTTCTGCACCAATCACGTCCGGCAGATAGGTCTTACGATAGTAAAAAAACTGCGAAAGAAATCCGGCGGCGATGTGGACATAAAGATGTGGACACATATAAGGATGCTTCTTTTCTTCGTCATAGGCGGAGCAGCTGCGGCCGTTCTCTGCGGAATTTTCAAGGGAAAAGCCATATGGTTCACCCTTATTCCCCTCACCATAGTGTTTACGGGACTCCTCTATGCAGACAGAGTTACAGAACATGACAAGATAGAGGAGACGCCAAGGGGACATTAGAAGAATTCACTTGACAATAACAGCTTATTAAATTATGATATAAGTATAAATTGAATATTACAGAAGTGGCATCTCGGAAGTCCTGTCAAAATCAGGCGCTGTGTCTCAGCAACCGTGGTATCAACGAAAGGATCGGCGTTCTTCGCGCAGTCACTGAGGGTTTAAACCTCGGGAAGACATCTAAGTAGGTTTGTAAAGATTAAGTCGGTAGACCTGTCACTTTTTAAGCATAGTCTTCTGAGATAGGACTGCGATAGATCTTTAAACAACCTTTTTTCCGTGTTTGAGATATCATTGTGATATTTATGCGGCAGAGAGAAAGCCTTGGCGAAGTTGCCTCTCTTACATTGGTTGTATTATAGAAAAATCAGCGGACACTCAGAAACGAGTGTCTTTTTTATATATCGGAGGCGGGAGATATGCTCCCCGCAAATGGAGGTATGAGATATGAGACTTGCCTGGCTCAAGAACCCTGATAACGTAGTATATGCAGATATAAATGAATTCGCTGACAATTTCGGCAAAGAGACAGGCATAAGCGGCCTGAGAAAAAAGCTGGATGAGTTCAGGAATAATCCTGAGAAAGATGGAATATACCTGAAAGGAACCAAGCGGACGACTCTCAAAGTCTTCATTCCGGACCTGTATTTCGAAGGTGAAGAAAAGCTGAATATGGGAGACAGCGTGTGGATATTTATGGGAGAGTACTACCCATGTTACTGCCTGTACTGGCCGGAAGAAAATTCCGAAGACCAATAGCAGTATACAGCCATTATATGGCAAGATCAAAGTTGACAGCATAGTTTAAAAACTTTTCATCCTTTGCGGAAGCGGGCAAGCGATTGCCCGCTTTCGCTGTGTCAAGATATAAATTGACGCAGGTTTTACCCTGGACCTCTTATCTGCGCAGGCGTAAGGCGAAAGTCTGCAATGAAATCTTCGTTCAGATTCGGTCAGGCAGGCATAAAACAATATCTTCCTGATTGTCGATTTATGAAATTGGTGGTATAATATATCGGCTGGAATATATGTTCTTAAAACGGAGGAGGTAAGATCGACAATGAACAATCTTAAAGATATATGCAAAATCGCAGTAGTGCAGGCTTCGCCGGTGATGTTTGACGCCGGAGCATGTACAGACAAGGCTGTGGAGCTGATCGAAAGAGCCTCCCGCAAAGAGAAGGACGGCAGTCATGCAGAACTGATAGTCTTTCCGGAGCTATTCATACCGGGTTACCCTTATGGTATGACTTTCGGCTTTACGGTAGGAAGCCGCAAAGAAGAAGGCAGAAAAGACTGGAAGATATATTACGACAACTCTATAGTAATTCCCGGACCTGAGACGAAGAAGATAGGAGAGGCGGCCCTGGCCGCAGGAGCCTATGTCAGCATAGGAGTTTCAGAAAGAGATGAAAAGACAGCAACTCTTTATAATACGAATTTATTCTTCTCTCCTGAGGGAGAGCTCGTCGCTGTCCACAGGAAGCTTAAGCCTACGGGGGCGGAGAGAGTAGTATGGGGAGACGCCGACAAAGGATATTTTCCTGTGGCAGAAACGCCGTGGGGACCTATGGGTAGTCTGATTTGCTGGGAGAGCTATATGCCTCTGGCAAGAGTAGCCCTTTATCAGAAGGGAATCACCATTTACATATCGCCTAACACCAATGATAACCAGGAGTGGCAGTCCACCATAAGGCATATAGCCATAGAAGGACACTGTTACTTCATAAATTGCGACATGTATTTTACAAGAGATATGTACCCTGACAATATCTGCTGCAGGGATGAAATAGAAAGACTGGACGACATCGTATGCCGGGGAGGAAGCTGTATCGTCGATCCTTACGGCCACTATGTGACTCAGCCCGTATGGGACAAAGAAGAGATAATATATGCGGAGCTTGATATGCAGAAAGTTCCCGCAAGCCGGATGGAATTTGACTGCTGTGGCCATTATTCGAGAAACGATGTTCTTTCTCTCAGCATAGATGATAAGTAGGAGGATGTCATGAAGGTTGCTTATATAAACGGAATTATCCTAAACGGATCTGAGGATATGAGGCCGCAAAAGGGAATGATGATCCTCACCGACGGAGAAAAAATTGAATCTGTGGTACCGCAGACGGCAAAAGCCCCCGGGGGCTATCAGCAGGTAGACCTGAACGGCAGATACATAATGCCAGGCTTAATAAATATGCACCTGCACCTTCCGGCCAGCGGCAGACCTAAGAAGAAAGAAGAAGATAACGTTAAAAAAGTCAGACTTTTGACCGGCAATGCGCTTTTCAGGCGAATTGTCAGATCTATGTGCGAAAGATATGCAAAGACTCAGCTCATGAGCGGGGTGACAACTATAAGGACTATGGGAGGAGTACTTGACGTCGATTCTCAGATCAGAGACAGGATCGATCAGGGAAAGATCACTGGTCCAAGAATATTGGCCGCCGATATGGCAGTATCGGTAGAAGGAGGCCATATGGTTCATTCTCTCGCATATGCCGCCCACAGCGAAGATGAAGCCCGGAGCCTGGTGAGAAAGATTCTCAAGGGCAGGCCTGATGTGATAAAACTTATGATTACAGGAGGCGTACTCGACGCTAAAGCCAAGGGAGAACCGGGAGAACTTAAGATGCCGGCAGAGTATGTAAAGGCTGCATGCGACGAAGCCCACAGAGCCGGGCTCAAGGTTGCAGCCCACGTTGAAAGCACCGAAGGCGTCAGATGTGCCCTTAAAAACGGCGTCGATACCATAGAACACGGAGCCGTGCCGGATCAGGAGATAATAGAGCTCTTCAAAGAGAGGGGCGCATGCCAGATAGCTACCATTTCGCCGGCTCTGCCGTTTGCTCTGTTCGACAGAAGTATAAGCGGAGTCAGCGAAGTCGCGCAATACAACGGAAAGATAGTGTTTGACGGTATCATCGAGTGCGCCAGGACGTGTCTTGAAAATGGCATACCGGTCGGACTGGGAACAGATACAGGCTGTCCGTATATAACGCATTACGACATGTGGAGGGAACTGAATTATTATCATAAATACTGCGGTGTTTCCAGAGCTTTCGCGCTTTATACGGCTACTAAGCTCAATGCCCGTCTCGCAGGAATAGGAGATGTGACGGGGTCTATAGAGGAAGGAAAATGCGCCGATTTCGTGGTGACGAGAGAAAACCCTCTCGAAGATCTTCAGGCGCTGAGAAATATAGATATGGTGGTTGCCAGAGGCCATATCATAAGACATCCTAAAGTGAAGAAGATGCCGGAAGTCGAAAGACAGCTGGATAAGTTTCTGTAGAAGTTTAAAGCATACGGATTAAAATAGACGGAGGCTTTTTGAAGAAAGGACTTTAAATGGAGTTATTCATAGCGTTTGGCATATTCATCGCATCCATGCTTACGGCAGTGATAACCGGATACTCGATGATACTGCCTCTACTGGTGGGGCTGGCAGCTTTTATGGCGGTAGGAAAGATAAGGGGATTTTCCCTCGGAAGCATGGCCGAGATGAGCAAAAAAGGCATCTTGGATTCCATCGTAGTCATAAAAGTGATGTTGGTGATAGGGATTCTTACGGCTGTCTGGAGAGTATCGGGGACTATAACCGTATTCGTATATTATGGCATGAAAGTTATAATGCCGCCGATATTTCTTATAGTTACATTTGCGCTGTGTTGTCTTTTGAGTTACGCCATAGGAACTTCCTTTGGAATAGCCGGCACGGTAGGCGTAATATTCATAGCCCTGGCCCGGAGCGGAGGAGTTGATCCGGTGATTGCCGCAGGGGTGATAATGTCAGGAGTATATTTCGGAGACAGATGTTCTCCCGTGTCCTCCAGCGCCAACATGGTGGCCGGAATAACCGATACGAAGATATACGACAATGTAAAGATAATGTTCAGGACGGCGATGCTGCCGCTGGTGATCGCATTTATGGCATATGCCGTACTATCGGTGACTAATCCCATAAGTCATGTTGACGAGCAGATGATAAGGGACTTTCAAAATGAGTTCAACATCTCTGTTTGGGCGTTTATCCCGGCCGTGATAATGATAGCGCTGCCGCTTTTAAAGGTGGGAGTGATAAAAGCCATGACGGCCAGTATAATAAGCGGCGTTCTGGTGGCCTGCCTTGTTCAGAAGACGGCGGTGATAAAGGTCGCCGAGATATGTATCCTCGGATATGAATCAGAAAGTCAGGGTATAGGAGCCATCTTAAACGGAGGCGGCCTGGTCTCGATGATAGAGATAGTAGTGATACTGATTATCTCAAGTACATATTCGGGCATATTTAATGGTACAGGTATCTTGCTGAGCCTTCAGGATAAGCTTGCCAAGGCGTGTACTAAGATAGGAAGATTCGCAGTCATGGTCTGCATGAGCATAGGCATTTCGGCGATTTTCTGCAATCAGACCATAGGAACTCTCATGTGCTGCGACTTGATGAAGCAGCCTTACATAGACGGAGGAGGAACTTTAGAAGAACTGGCCATAGATATGGAGAATTCAGTAATACTGATAGCTTGTTTCATTCCGTGGTCTATAGGATGCAGCGTTCCGCTTGCTCTTCTGGGCGCGGACTTTACATCGCTTCCGTTTGCGGTATATATGTATGCAGTGCCGATCTGCTACCTTTTTACAAAGAAAAAATGGTTTAAAAATTGATTAGGGGGAAGACATAATTGAAGTTATTTGACAACAAAGTTCAGGAAACCAAATATAAAGTGCTGAGGGAGGTCGCTTATCAGACGTGGAAAGGAAACGACGCTTTTACAGAGTTCAACGAGATAGCAAACAACGTCATTCCTAAAGGTGAACCGCCTCAGACTTGCTGTATATATAAGGACAGAGCCGTAGTAGCCGAGAGAATAAGGCTGGCTCTTGGAGGAAGCAAAAACAACGATAATATCGTACAGGTGATAGATATAGCTTGCGACGAATGTCCGGAGGCAGGCTATGTGGTGACGGACCTTTGCAGAGGATGTCTTGCTCACAGCTGTGTGGCTTCCTGCAAGAGGAACGCCATAGTTATCGACGAACATCAGCATGCTCATATCGATAAGAGCAAATGTGTGGAATGTGGAAGATGCGCTAAGGCCTGCCAGTACAGCGCCATACATAACTTTCAGAGACCGTGCGAGAGGGCGTGCAAGGTAAACGCCATATCCATGGCGCCCGGCGGAGAAGCCGCTATAGATTATGAGAAGTGCATAAACTGCGGGGCCTGCGTCTACCACTGTCCTTTCGGAGCTACGGTAGACGTCTCCAGCATAGTAAGTGTAATAAGGGAGATAATGGCCGCCGAAGAAAAGGGCGAGGACGAGAAAGTTATAGCTATCGTGGCGCCTTCTATCGCAAGCCAGTTCCTCTACGCGTCTTTGGGACAAGTGATAACCGGAATAAAAGAACTGGGATTTGATGAGGTGCTGGAGGTGGCCGTAGGAGCCGAGATGGTAGCCTACAAAGAAGGCCTTGAGCTGAAGGAAAAGGGATTCCTCACTTCCTCCTGCTGCCCGGCGTTTGTCAAGTATATAGAGACCAAACACCCGACCATGGTGGAGCATATATCTCATAACTTATCGCCGATGGCCGAACTTGCAAAGCATGTGAAGAAGCATAAACCTGACTCTAAGATAGTATTTATAGGGCCATGTATAGCCAAGAAAGCGGAGGTCAAAAAAGATACTGTCAGCCAGTATGTCGATTACGCCATAACTTTTGAAGAACTCCAGGCTCTGTTTGACAGTAAAAATATAGAGCTCAAGAAACTGAAATGGACCGACTGGAATCAGGCCTCATATTACGGAAGAATATTCGCTACCACAGGAGGCGTGTCGGCCGCAGTTGAGCAGATGCTCAAAGAACTTAAGGTCAAAGACTTTGAATTCAATCCGATAGTATGCGACGGTATTGATAAATGCCGTACAGCCCTGCTCAGGGCGTCAAAAGGGTTGCTTCCCAATAACTTCATAGAAGGCATGGCCTGCGTGGGAGGATGTATAGGAGGAAGCGGAAATCTGGTTCGCTATGAAGACGCTCCGGAAGAGATGGAAGATCATATAGAGGACGCTGTCTCCATGGAAATGCTTCCTAATGTGAAAAAGAATATAAACATATTTTAGAAGCGAAAAGCCCGGTCTTTAATAAGACCGGGCTTGATTTTATCAATAAAAACTCAGACTTCTTTTTGCTTGATATCAGCTGCGATTAGTTTCTCACCTGCGTGCGGAAGAGCTGATGATGGCGATGTCAGTCCGCTTCAGGGCTTTTTGTCGATTTTCTCTCTGCAAACTCCCGCAAACAGCTTTAAATTTTATTTTACCGAGAATTCACAGCCAAAATTTCTCGCAAACGTTCTTAGTTTTGAAAGAACTGGGAATTTTGCGGCAGCGGCGTCCGTTCAGCTATGACTTGCCTTATAGGTACTCATCGGGAAGATCGCCTGTTGCCGGATTGTCCAGGAGCTTTCCTTCTTCTGTGAATCTGGAACCGTGGCAGGGGCAGTCCCATGAATGTTCCTGCGGATTCCATGTCAGGGCGCATCCCATGTGAGGACATCGTTTTTCTGCGGGCCTGATAAGGTGAGCCGCAGCATTGAAGCCGTTTACTAAAAGCTGAGGACGAAGAATGGACCTTGATGGCGAAAAGACAGGAGCGTATTGATTGTCTTTACCCATGATCATATCAGTCAGAATACAAGCTGCGGCCATGGAAGATGTCATTCCCCACTTATTGAATCCGGTGGCCACAAACAGATTAGGTGTGTTTTTTGAGTACCTGCCTACGTATGGTATACCATCCAGAGTCATACAATCCTGAGCCGCCCACCGAAATCTCTCCCGGGACTGGGGATAGTATCTTTCGGTTGTTTTTTTTAACTCATCAAAGCCGCCGCCGGCTTTGCCTGTCTTATGACCGCCTCCGCCCATTAGGAGCAAGTCGCCGAAGTTACGGAAAGACAGCCTGTCATCTGACTCTCCGATATACATGCCTTTCACGTCCGGAGCCGATTCCAAGGCGATGACATATGACCTTTGCTGATACATCTTGATGAAATAACTTCCGTGTTTATTGAGAAAAGGAAAGTGTGTGGCTACTATTATATTATTCGCATCTATCTTATGGCCGTTGGCGTGGGCCGTATTGCCTTCTATCTCCGTTATTCTGGTATGCTCAAATATGTTGAGATCTCTGCATATATGGCCTATAAACCGGAGAGGATCGAATTGAGCCTGCCTGCTGAATTTTATTGAGGCCGATATCTGGAAGGGCAGAGGGAGCCAATCGTCAGGCTCAGCCTTAAAACCTATCTTCTCGAGAGCTGAAAACTCTCTTTCTATCTTGGCGGGCGAGTTGACGGTATATACGAAAGAAGGTTTTTCTTCAAAGCAGCAGTCTATAGGTGGGGCACCATCTTTTGTACTTCCTTGGCCGCATAATGCCCTGTATTTATTTATGGCGTCTTCATTGGCGTCCAGATACATCTTCGCTTTTTCAGCGCCGAAACGGCGGAGAATTTTATTGTATATAAGGCCATGCTGGGACGTAAGCTTAGCGGTGGTGTTTTTAGTTATGCCTGAACATATGCACTCTGACTCTGCCAGCATATAATTTACTCCGGCCTGGTGCAGCATATAAGCGCATAAAATGCCGGCTATACCGCCGCCGATTATGAGCACGTCTGTCTTTTTATCTTCTTTCAGACTTTCGAATGAAGGCAGATTTGTATTATGAGACCAAACAGATTCCATGTTTTCACTCTCCCAATCTATTATTATATGTATTGTTTCCACAGCAGCGGATTACTATGCGGAATCGGGATGTTAGAGACCTGTTGAACGCCTTATATTTTAAGATTAGCAGGTGATCATGTATTTTTAATAATTTTTCTTTGACTTTTGGTAGTTGTTTGTGTATAATATTAATCTGTAGACTGAATATGCGCCATTAGCTCAATTGGATAGAGTCGCGCACTACGAATGCGAAGGTTGGGGGTTCGAGTCCCTCATGGCGCACCAAAAAAGTCCTGTGATTTCAATGATCACAGGATTTTTGTTTTTTGCTGACAAGAATTTTTGACAATATCCATCTAATTTGTTCGATATGTCGTCATCTGTGTACCGGAATGACCTGATCTATTAGAAATATCTATTATTTCAATACCCGGGCTCAATACCTGATACATTTAGAGAAACTCCTCCTGGGAGGTTTGTAACCGCCTATTATGATACTGCACTGGTACTACAGGCTAAGCCTGTTTTTGATTTAGTTAAGAAACAATTTTATTTCTGCTAATCTTATGGACAGAATTGTCCATTTACTTTTTATTATTAATCATGTATCTTAAATTAGAGAGCAAAAGGAGGTGTTTTACATGAAAACTATCGGACAAAAAATTAAGTCCCTTCGTATTGCGCTTGGTTTAAGCCGAGAACAGTTGAGCGAGATTATTGAAGTTACGCATAAGTCGATTTACCGTTACGAAACAGGGAAATCCTTACCTGATACGACTACCCTGGTAAAATTAGCAACCTATTTTGATGTTTCAACAGACTATCTGCTGGGATTATCCGGTTTAAAAAATCAGAGAAAAGAAGAGTATGGCAAAATTCGTCAATCTGGAAAGTATAACGAAATATATAAACGCTACCTTCAAAGCAGAGAATTACATGATTTTAAAGAAAATGATACATACTTTTGGATCTTTGCAACATGGCAAGATGGGGAAATTATGTACGGCGGTCAGACTGAATGGTGTGGTTGGGCAGATGAAAATAAGACAATTGAGATCAGGAAGCTGAGGCCGGTTATTCCTGAGGCTGCATATAAATGGTGTTGTCAAATTTATTCCAAACCAATGATTATTTCGAGTGAATATGATGCAGTAGTTTTTCGCATTTTTGGAGGACAGGCTATCATCAGCCGGGAAATCTGCGACAAATTTTTTCCGGAATTCGCAGAGTTTCAAGGTCCTAACCCTGAAGATAAGCTCGATCTCCTGAAACCTCCTTTTTAAAGGTGACAGGATTTTTAAAAATTTAGGCAGTGTATTTTTATGACATGAGAATAGTTCTAACGTCAACGGTCAACTTATATTGCAATTATGGGTAATGATGCTATACTGTATGTAAAACTATGAGGGACTTTAATTCAAAAGAGGGCTTGCTATGAACAGAGAACAGCAGAGAAAATTAAGGGAATTAAAGAAAGCGCTGCCGAAGATGCTGGCTGAGAAGATAAGACCATATAAATTCAAAAAAAGAGACGAGCGCGTTTGGCATGTGACGGGAGATATGTTTTTAGTATGCACGTTTTTCGTTAATGAAACGGTGGACGGCGGCTGCAAGTGCAGTATGGATGTAGAGGCAAAGCCATTGTGGATAGACGATTTATTGTGGGACTGTCTTCGCATGGAGGGAAATAAAAAAGAACCTCTCAGTCTGAGAGCAACCGGCGCGTTCACGGTAAGCGGCGTCGAGATCTACCAGGAATACGATTCCCTCAAAGAATGGACGCCGGAAGAGCTGGAGAGATACGTGGATAAGTACTTGGAAGAATTCAGCCGGATCGTTCAGACCGTTACAATAGAAGACTTTTATAACAAAATAAAGTCCTCTGTTTACCATGAAGAGTTACGCGTGTCGCTGACGCTTGTTCATGACGGCAAGTATCGAGAAGCTTTAGAGTATCTCAGTGATAAAGACAAGGGCAGATTTTGCAATAAGGGACTTTGGATTCACGACGGAATAAGAGAATATTGCCGGAAAAGATTAGGCGGTTGATACAAAGCCGGCCTTACAGCCCGTACATCTCTTTTAGCATGGCTCTTCCGGTAGAAGTTCTGAAAAATTTATCGTACATCGCCGTTATGCTTTCCTTGCTGAAATTCATCTCATAAGCGTTTACAAGATAGTCTGCTTCTATTAAAATCTGATAATCTATTCCGTCTATGCCATCCGGAGTGTGATGATGGCCGATGAGAAAGGCTATTCTGTCGATAAAATCCCGCGAGCAGCCGAAATCTTTCAGAAACTCTCTGACGAGGGCGGGACTCTCTATTTCCTGGTGCTTGCCGTTTACGTCGCCATATTTTTCACGACAGAGCGGGCAGGCGATATCGTGTATGACAGCTGCCGTTTCTATGATGTCCATAGTCTCCTTATCCACCTTTTCACCTTTTGCAATGATGACGGAAAAGGCGTATACTCCCATAAAATGATGTGTATCGGTGGGATTTTTGCCATAATATTGAACCATTCTTTTCGTAAGATTCGCAATTTCCATATTAAAACCTCCATGGGAACAGTTAATTTTCCATTTTTTCCATTATAACACAAAAAGCTTGCGCATTGCTGTCAATATTGAACAATATAATCAAACTTGACAATGCCGTCCCCATCTGTTATGGTAATCTAATCAAGAGAGAAACCTGCAAGGGACATATTGAGGAGGACTGTTTTGGACAGCAAAATTCTTTTTAAAAATGAGACTACTTATACGCCGGAAATAGCCATGGAAGCGGGAGACGCATTTTGGAAGATACAACCTGCTTACAGAAAGAGGGCGAAGAGATTTAAGCTGGGAGCGGGAATCCTGGCGGTTACCTTTGCGCTGCTTGCCATTTTAGTGGCCAGAGAAAACGGATTCGGCATAGTTTCCGTGGGAGCCCTTGTCATGGCTGCTGTAGCACTTGTAGGCTTTATAAAGGGTGAACAACTGGTCAAAGGTTCGGCTAAAAATTTACAGGCCATGAATACCAGAGTAAATTACGGGATAAGTGAAAACTTTTTCTTCGTTTTAAACAGAGAATATCTGCGCAAACAAAAAAATGATGGACAGGCTGCTATAGAGGGTCCCGATCTAAAGAGCCCTGATGAGGAAATCCCTGAACTTCCGCAGGGAGAAGACTTTGCCGAGCCGGAAGAGCCTTCTGATGAAAATGAAGAACCGGAAACAGAAGATGATGAAGAAGAATATTCCGACAACGAATATGCCGACGAATTTCTTTCTCTTGAAGATCTGCTGGTATGCGTAGTGACTGAGAATCTGTACATACTCATATGGGAGAAGCCTTATTACATATTGGATCGACATGGCTTCGAAGATGAAAAAGACGGCGAGTTCAGACAGTTCATCGAAGAAAAAGTGAGAATCATAGAGGCGTAGATACTGGTTGTGTAAAAAACAAGTAATAAAAAAATTATTACTTGTACAAAACGACTTGACAAAACGTCTTTTCAAAAGTATAATTGACACGCAGTTAAAAATTGACTGCGATTTGCGGCTGTGCTGGAATTGGCAGACAGGCAAGCTTGAGGTGCTTGTGTCCGAACGGGTGTACGGGTTCGAGTCCCGTTGGCCGCACCATAAGAGGGCACTAAAAAAGATGCCTAAGCGAAAAACCTCGATTTTATCGAGGTTTTTTCGCATTTTCAGGGCAAGTTTTTCAGCATAGATTTTATAGATGCCAAACGGCGAAAATCCTATACTGACAGGACTTGAACCCACAAATAGCAAAAATCACACCGAAAGGCGTATGGAGAGTTAAAAATCCATACGCCTTTTTCTTTTGCCCAAAATCAATATTATTCTCCCTGTTGGCATGCAGCGATAAAATATTAACACATCATTTTAAAGCCTTTGGTTTTTGATTATCACAGCAAAAACTGAAGGCTTTTTTTATTGAAAGGAAAAAGTCATGTATTTTACGGAGACACCTTCCCTACGGGAAATTGAAAAGGCTATGAAAATGATTCCGAATTTTACTCCAAGAGGACACGGCGTAGTAATTCTCTGCAAACATGAATTTGCCGAAAAGAGTTGCATTGGCGATTCTCAAAAAGAAATACTTGCAAGAACTGTGTCGCGGATAAATAATCCGCTGTTTCAAAAGCGGTTCCAAAAATATATAAACGAAAGTGAGACGATCCCTATGAATTTTAGAAATTCAAAACACAGTATCAGCTTTACAGACACAATCAGAAAAAAGAACAAAAAGGATTATGCCCTCATGTCCGCCCTTTATCTTCTAACAGCAGAGTTTGCATTGTGGCAAACCGCTAAACGATATGCCACAGACAATTCAATTGATTTTAAAAGTCTGCAGCCTGCCGGAATCAGTGAAAACGGCTACACTTTGTTTTGCGCCGCCAAAGATTTATACCTTGGTACTAATTATCTCACAATCAGCGACCTCGCAGACACACAGCTGATACCTCCGAGAATGTTTGCCCTTATTTGTAACGCTATGGCAATCAGAAGATTCGGGCTTAGTGCAATTCATTTTGAGCAAAGGAGTGATAAAGAATGATTACAGCAACGGTGAAACACAACGACAATTATGCAGATATTGAATTCCCCTGTAGTGAGGCGTACCTGTCAGCTAAACTTATGGAAATTCATGTTGATGACTTAAGCAGCATAACACACTATATTTCAGCCATTACAGAGCCAAAGGAACTGTCGTTTTTAAAAGACCGGTTGGTCAAACTGGATGAGCTGAATTACCTTGCGAAGCGCATGGATAGTTTTTTCGGAGATGAAGAAACTCAATTCTTTGAGGCGATAAAACTGGAACATTTTACGGAGATGAAAGATTTAATCAATCTGACTTTTAATCTCGACAAATATACCCTGATAAAAGATGTCAGCGATATGGGAAAAGTGGGCAGAGAATATTTGCTTAATACAGAAGGATGTATTCCTGCTCATGATGAAGATAATCCAAAATATGCCCAGATCGGGCGCGAACTGCTGCGTTCCGGGCACGGTATATTTACAGAACACGGTTTGCTATTTCCTGACCAAAACAGACCGTTTGAAGAACTGTATAATGGTAAAACCTTTCCTGCGTATATATATGATCAATGCCTGTTTGTCGGAGAAATTGAATATGAAGGTCAAACCGAATTCATTTACCTTCCTGATGATGAGAGAGCTATTCAGAAAGCGTTCAGGCGGCTCGGCGCTGAAACACCGGAGAACTGCTCCGTTATTCTTACGGATTTCTGTTCTGAACACAATAAGATGTTTGATCTTTTTAAAAACATTCTCAATAATGAAGGGATTTACACAGTAAACAGTCTTGCACAGACGGTCAATAACTTTGTAAATCCGCAGGATCTTAAGAAGCTGTCCGCCGTTTTGGAATATGCAGATGTGAGTGATTCTGAGTCTGTTGCGGCATTGGCAGAAAATCTGGACACCTTTGGATATGCACAAGGAATCAATGATTATGCCGACCTCGGCAGATGGTGGATAGATAATCATGACGAATTACAACTGAGCATTGAGCTGGAGGATTACTTCGATTACGATCAATTCGGTTCTGATATTCATGAAGAATATTCAGGAACATTTCTTGCGGATGAAAACAGCGGTTATGTATATATAAAATACGGTCGAAGCCTTCAAGATATCCTTGATCGAGATGAAGACGAAGGCTTGAGCATGGGAGGAATGTAACATGGCAATTTTAAACGCAATCATAGAAAACAAGGGTAACACACTGATCATTGATTTTCCGCACAGTATCTATGATGTATATGAAAAGCTGCTGTCTATCGGAATCCGAAAGTCTCCAAACGATATTATGCTGACAGACAATGAGGATAATGATATTCAGATAAAGCTATATTCTGACAGTGATTTTGGGAATCATGTTATTCGGCTTCTCAGAGAGGATAACAGTCTTGCAGACGCCAACACAACTGCATATTTGCTTATGACAGCAGATGATGAACTCAAAGATGAACTGGAACAAAACATTCTTTATGACCAATATGATTCCATTCAGGAATTAACAGCAGATATCAAGAAAATGAAGGATATGCTGGGACAGTTCAAAATATCGTTCTTCTGCCCGCTTGACGGAAACATTGAAGACAGTGAATACAGTGAAATGCAATCAGCGGGAAACCGGTATCTGAAAAGTTATGAATGGGAAATCCGTGAGCTGCTGGAAATGGAACAGTCGTCGCCGGAAGATGAAATGGCACAGTTTTTTGACGATGATGAAAGCGTAAAGGCCAAGCTCGTCAGTGCGGTATGGACTGTCGACGAATACAAAGGGAAATTATACGGAAGAATCAACTGCCGGTTCAAAGAACAATTGGCCGAAGAAGAAACAGAGATTTTTAAAAACTGGCTGGTTGGACAGTGTGCAGACGGATTTGGAGAACACTTTGAACAACAACCGATTCAAACAGAAGACGGCAAACTTTTCGTTTCTTTTTGGAACTCTTCAGACAGCTACTTCCTATGTACTGAGGATGAATTAGAAAGCTGTATTGAAAATTCACAGGGATTACAGATGGGAGGAATGTAATATATGAATGTAACAGATAAATATCCGCTTTTAATTGGTCATTTCCCTGCCGGAAGGACAGAACTTCACAGCCTGCAGGAAGTTGCAGATTTTATCTGCACACATGGTCTGTATGATGACCTGTTGATTACGACAGCGGACGGTGAACCATTTATCTCTACCTTCGGTATCTATATTGACCGGATAGCTGACATGGAATACAGAGAGCAGCTTCTGAAGGTACTGATTCCGATGCAGATGGAACTTGACGGCACGGCGGAAATATATGAATCGGAAGAACCTACAAATGAAATGGAGATGTAAGATATGAACGAATGGGAACGCCTGCACAGGCAGGCAGAACGATATAAAGAAATGTATCCCCCCGGCACCCGGCTGGAGCTAATCAGTATGGATGATCCATATGCTCCTGTACCGCCCGGAACAAGAGGAACAGTGCAGTATGTGGACGACGCATCTCAGATCGGAATGAAATGGGATGACGGGAGAACGCTGTCCCTGATCCCCGGAGAGGACAGTTTCCGCAAACTGACGCCGGGAGAATTGGCAGAAGAACAAAATAAAAATATGAATAATGAGGACACTGCTCCTGTCATGGAAATGTGAGGTGAATAAAAATATAAAGAATGGTCGGATGCCCTATGGCAATCCGATTTTTCGATATGTTTGCAGGGATTGGCGGGTTCCGCAGCGGACTTGCTGCTGTCGGTGGTTTTCAATGTATTGGCCACTGTGAAATCGACAAGTATGCAAATCAAGCATATAACGCTATTTATGAACCGAAAGGAGAATTGTATTTTGAAGATGCAAGAACCATTGATCCAAACGATCTGCCCAACCTCGACCTTATCTGTGCGGGCTTTCCATGCCAAAGTTTCTCAGTTGCTGGAAAGCGGCTCGGATTTGCAGACGATACAAGAGGCACTCTCTTCTTTGAAATTGCCCGAATTGCTGAAGCCAAACGGCCTCCATTTCTTCTTATGGAAAATGTCCCCGGTCTGCTGTCGCATGACGCAGGCAGGACATTTAAAACCATCCTCTCCACGCTTATTGAACTGGGGTATGGTGTTGAATGGTGTATGCATAACAGCGCAAATTTCGGAGTTCCCCAGCAAAGACGGCGACTGTATATTGTCGCAAGTCTTGGAGGACGAGGTACCGGAGAAATATTTCCTCTCCCCGGCGGCAATGCGGAAGATCTTAAGCAGCTCATCCCCGGACCGCAGGGACAGCGCGTCTATGATCCATCCGGAGTAGCCTGTACACAATGTGCGGGTTCGGGCGGCTGGGGCGGTAAAACAGGGTTATATTTCATCGATATGAACAGCAATCCTGTTATTACCCGGCACGCAAGATGCATTACAGCGAGACAGGATTCAGGAGTCAGCAACCACCGAGGGGAACATTCGGCAGTTCTGGTTACTGACGAACCGAGAGCTATTATCAGCCCCGACAGAGAAAAAGTGCGCCAGCAAGGCAGAAGAATCAAAGAACCAAACGAGCCGATGTATACAATAACGGCACAAGACCGGCATGGGATTATCCATCACGGAAGAATACGAAAGCTCATGCCGATTGAATGTTGGCGGCTGCAGGGTTTTACCGATGAACAATTTTATAAAGCGGCGGCAACCGGTCTTTCTGATGGACGGCTGTATAAAATGGCGGGTAACGCGGTGAGCGTTCCCGTCATTTCTGCTATCGGAACAAAATTAAAAGAAATCAATGAGAGATATGATATCGTGCAATGAGGTGTAACATATGGAAAAACAAATGCGAATTGAACTTGCAAGTGAATACCCCGGAGGGGACGGATATTATTACGCATCCCTTGAACTGCCCGCGGAGGAATATGAAATCCGTGACGCTCTGCAAAAAATAAGAGCCGTCGGCAGAGAAAATGTATCTCCTGAAATCTCCGTTTTGGAATGCGGCCTTTTGCCGGAACTTTTGGATGTCCGGCTTGATTCCCCGACACTGGATGAAATGAACTTTTTTGCAAAACGCCTTGCTTTTTTGGGGTTTGAAGAAATATTGGCATTTCAGGCTATAGCCGGTCGGGATATCACGCAAAACAATGCAGATGAGCTTGTCAGCATAAAGGATTTAATCAATACAACTTACGGTCTTGAAACAGTCATGATTGCTGCCGATGTGAGTGACGATGAACTACTCGGTCAATTCGTCATCGAAAGCGAATTGCATGACGATGTAAACAGCGTTCCTGATAACGCTGTCTATCTGCTGGACAGAAAGGAAATCGGCAGGCTGCAAAGAGAAATTGACGGTGGTATCTTTGTCAACGATTTTTATATCGTAGCCGGAGAATATGAACGGCCTGAAATATATGACGGGAAGACTCTCCCCAATGAAGAACCTTCCGAGTGGTATGCTTTCCGCCTTGAAATTGCAGAAGCACCAATGAACAGTGCAGATGAAACAGAAGACAGTGCTGAATGGATCAGCCTGCCAATCGTCAAATCAGAAGCAGACCGCATAGCAAACCTTCATAATGAAGGCTGTATAGAAGATTGCGTGTACTTTGATTTTGAATCATCAATTCCTCAGATCACTTCCGAGATGTTTGGTGATATGCAGGACTTTGACAAGCTGAACGCATTGGCGCAGCATATGGTGTATATGCCGCTGAAGGATCAGATCAAATTCAAAGCAGTTCTTGCGGCAGAACAGCCGCAAAACATCAATGATGTGCTGGACATTTCCGAACGGCTTCGTGATTATGAGCTGTCCTATTATGCAGATGATGAAGGAGCATTTTTCAAAGAGTATCTAAAACATTTTATGGATACCCGTTTGGACAGCGAATGGTTGGATACGCTTCTTACAAGAAGCGTAGGAGAAAAACTGCTTAAACGCCTTGGTGCATCCAGCACACCATACGGAGTAATATCCGCAAGAGGCCATTCGCTGTATGAACCGGTAGCTTGTCATGATCCGGAAGTTAAGGAGCTGAAAACGCAGGCATTAACTGATGAGAAGCTGGATGTCATAGAGGTTCTTGGGCGAAAGGCATTGTTTTCCAACGGCAGAATACTGCCCGAAGAAATTCCCGAAGGTCTATATGCCTATGATTTGAGATACAGCGATGAAAAGGGGCAGTTTATTTCCATTGAGCCGAAATTTGGTGTAAATCACGGCGGTACGGTACTGATGAGGGAACTGCTGGATTTCCGAGAAAAAGGATATCTTTCCTTTACCGATGAAACCTCCCCAAATTTCCTCGGCTATGATCTGACGCCGAGAGAGTTCATGGAAACTGATCCTTTACAGGAAGAAGAAAATGAGCAGCAGTTTGGAGGAATGCAGTTATGATCAGGGAAATTACTACAGATGATCTCAGAAGAATGGAAAACAAAGAAGGGCTTATTCTGCAAGACTGCGGCGGAGATTTGCAGGAATGGCAGGACGGCATCAATGATCTGCTGACAAAGGAAAACATTCTGCTTGACGGAAGTAAGTTTGAAAATTGTTTTTCGTTTGAACACAAGGGTATCACTTGCCTGCTCTTTCCATTCGAAGAAAATGTAAAGCTCGACACAGGAAAACTCGCCATATGGAGACTCAGATCTCACAGTACCTTCGGCGGGACATGGCTGTCAGATTATGTTCCAAACCGACTCGGAGGTTATCTCGCGGAGCAGCAGAAACCCGACTGTCCGTTGATCGGTCAGGACGGAAATATATTTAATCTGATGGGCATTGCATCAAAAACTTTGCGCCGAAACGGAATGGCAGATCAGGCAACAGAAATGTGTGACCGAATTACACAGACTGCAGGCAGTTATTATGAGGCGCTTAACATTATCGGAGAGTATGTGAATATAACCTCCGCTGAAGATGCTGACATCGATGAAGATCAAGGGATGGTGATGTAATATGAACCGACTGAATTAAAATAACGGCATAATCTAAAAACAACGAACCGATATCAATCGCTCTGGAAAACGATTGATATCGGTTTTTTTATTGACAGGGCGATTGGTATCCTTCCGAAAGAAGGTGATGACCATCAAAACCCCTGTCAGCTGGATGGGCAATAAAACCTCCATCCTGCACATTCTTTACGCTTTGTTTCCGAAAAGCTATACCCGGTATATTGAACCGTTCGGCGGTTCAGGCGCTGTGCTTTTGGGGAAATCCGTCCCCGACAAGTTCGAAGTATATAACGACTATAACGCAAATCTTGTGAATCTATTCCGCTGCATGAGAGACAGACCGATGGAATTTATCCGTGAATTAGGGTTTCTCAATCTCAATTCCAGAGATGACTTCACAGTCATAAAGCGTTTTTTTCAGAAGGAAGAATTTGACGAAAAATATCTTGAACAGCAGCTTGAACTGACAAATATCATGCTTCCCGAATTACAGGCAAAAGAGCTGTGTGAACTGTACCGTCAATCCAAAGGAGATTACGACCTGAAACGGGCTGTCATGTTTCTGAAACTCGTGCGTTACAGCTATTCCAGCGGCGGAAAATCCTTTGCCTGTCAGCCTTTCAATGTGGCAGCATTGTTTATTCTTATTGAACAGCTCGGCAAACGCCTTGCCAACGCCGTCATAGAGAATCAGGACTTCGAAGTTCTGATTAAACATTATGACCGGCCGGACTCTTTTTTCTATTGTGATCCGCCCTACTATACCAGCGAGTATGTGTACGAATGCGGTTTCACATGGGAAGATCATATGCGGCTGTTTCGGGTGCTGTCTGAATGCAAAGGTCAATGGCTGGTGTCATACAATGACTGCCCGGAAATACGGGAGCTGTACCGGGACTACAATCAGTTCTCATTTACACGGATTCATTCTATGGTACAGAAATATGAAGCCGGCAAAGAATTCCCCGAACTGTTAATCGGCAATTATGACCTCTACGAACGGGAAAAAGAGAAACCGGTACAAATGACGCTCTTCGATATCGAAGGAGAGCTAAAACCCGGCGAAATCGAAAAAATCTTAAAGGAGTGTATCATATCATGCAAGATAAAAAGGTAAATAAATTTGTTCTTCTGCCTGTGCCGCTTGAAGATTGTGCGGCGGCAGGAATCTGTGAAGGCTGTATTCTGCAGAGTTATACGGAAAACGGGAGACTCATTATCAGCAGAGTATCTAAAGAGGACTTTATTTGCGACAATGACTGCGAAAGCTGTCCTATAGCCGATGTAGACTGCGACGGAGACTGCAGAAATTGTCCCTGTGTTAATAATTGTGAAGATGCGGAGGTGGACATAGATGAATAAAATGTACCGTATTCTCGGCAAAAGAGGACGGATTACGATTCCGTTTGAAATTCGGAAACGGGTTGGTTTTGCGTACAATGATGTGCTGTCGTTTACTGAAGCAGCAGACGGCAGAACGGTTGTGGTAAAACGGGAGAAAATCTGCAGCAACTGCAAAGAGACGGGACACGAAATCAAAACCGATGAGGTCACGCTCCTTGATTTTCTCAACGGTCTCTCCGAAGCCGAACAGCATGCCGCACTGATCCATTTGTCAGTAAAATGGGCTGAAAAGCAAGGAGGCACAATGAATGCAGAATTATAAACCGTTGTACCTTTGGTCGTTAGAAGAAGCGATCAGAAACAATGAAAAAGATCTGTGGCGCGAAAGCTACAAAGAAAACTGCGATTGTGCAAGAACGATTGAAAAAGCGATTACCGATGCATATAACTGCGAGAAATCATGCCTTACCGCCTGTGCAAAACCGGTTATTGAGCAATACGGATTTGACCGGGTGAACTGGGTGCTTGCCAATACCGTGCAGCAAAAAAAAGAGGATGGCAGGTTCTCACAGGAAAATAAGGCATGGGCAAGACAGATATATATCCCGCACGATGAGGTGCGCTGGCATTTCTGTGTCGAATCTCATCCGGGACTGACAGATATCTTCATAAACGAAAGCCGCAAACTGTGGGAAAGTCTCGGACTATTTAACGCAGAACAGTGTGAGTCCGAAAAAGACGGTCAGCTTGAATATGAGGGGAAAGTCCTTGTATTGAAAGGCAGTTCGCTCAGAGAACAGTATAAGAAACCCGAGTATCAGCTCTTCTTAGCTGAAAGCGGCTTCGGATGCCATCCGAATGCGAGAGGGCGCAAGGTTTTCGGAAAGTTCCTGATTGACGGTGAAGAAACGCATTTTCAGCGCAGTGATTTTATCGGGATTCTGAAAGACGAGTATCTCCCCGATTGGGCAAAGGATAATCTTGCCGAAATGCAGTCTTCCGGTGAGAACGACGAATTAACGATGGGAGGATTGTAAATGAAGTTTAAAATCTATCAGATTGATATGGACAGAGACAAAAACCGTGTCAAATTTGATAACCTTGAAAATACAAAAAAGCATCAGGGTTTTGAACAAATTGACGCCGGTATTTATGACCGTGTGTTTATGGGTGATACGGATAGCGAAACATTAGAGGATATTTACCGTCTTTTCAATACAGAAAAGCATCGGCTGCACCGCGGGCATTCCCTCTCTGTCAGCGATATCGTTACAACAGATGAAGGATCTTTTTTCTGCGACAGTGTTGGATTTCAGAAGGTTGATTTTGACGAATCTGCTGCTCATACACCGGACAATCTGATCCGAATTCTTGTTATTGAGCCGCACCGCACGCCTTATGAATCGGAAATTCCGAATACACTGGACGGGCAGCAGCGAGCAGTAGAGGGACTCATTCAATATCTTGAAAACGGCGACGGTACGGTTATCGTTATCAACGAGGAAAGCAAACTGAACGGCATGGAAGGAAACCGGCGAATAGAGGGTGATGTGCTTGTCGGTCCAATATTTGTTGCCGGAATAACTGAGGACAGCATTTGTTCCCTTACTGATGAACAAATGCAAAAATACGCACAAAAGTTTGCAGAACCCGAAGAAATACCGCCCGAAGAAATCGAACAGCATACCGGCATCTTTTTTCAGAGCTGGTATTAAAAAAGGAGGATAAAAACTATGACAACCAAAAAAACACCTGCGCCGAAAATGGCTCAGAGTCCAAAAACACCGTCTATCCATGCCCGCATTGACCGCATAAACAATTATGAGGGCAGCAATATCCGCGCTTTTGCCAGTGTGAACATCGGCGGTGCCTTCGCAATTCACGGAATTAAAATCGTGGACTCCCCACAAAAGGGACTTTTTGTTTCCATGCCTTCAAACAGTTATACAGACAAAAACGGAAACACAAAATACAATGATGTGTTTCACGCCATAACTGCTGAAGCGAGAACCGAGCTGAATGACAAAGTGTTGGAGGCTTATGAACAGGCGCTCGAAGAACAACAGGATGAATCCGAAAATGAAGAAGACAGTATGACGCAAACCATGTGACTTCTTTCTAAAATCTTCAAAAAAAGCTGGACTTTTGCGATGAAATCAGTATCCTTGTGTTTAGAGGATGGTGATTGCTTATGAAGAAAAAACTAATCGGTTTTATATTGTGCGGCCTCATTTTGGCGACGGCGGCAGGATGTTCTGACACTCCGACACAGGTTAGTCAAATTAGTGACAGCAGTCTGGAATCGGCAGATGTGACATCGGACAGAGAAGATAAAGATAATAGCGATGACATCACTGCCAAGAAGGATCAGCTGTCCCAAACAGCAGATTCAGCAAGCACAGAGAGTCAATTGGAAATACCGGCAGAAAAGAAAGAAGAATCTGCTGTACCGCCCGTCACCAATACTGACAAAACGGAAAAGGACAGCAGCAGCTCAAATAGCACTGCTGAGTCAAATCCCACAATATCTGAACAGACCAATTCAGAAACAAGCAATCCGCCGGAAACTTCGGTCACAGACAAGCCTGATAATTCATCAGGAGAATCACAGAGTCCGCCTAAAGAGCCGGAGCCGGAAGAATCACAGGAACCGCAGACGCCGTCCTATACACAGGCAGATTATGACCGAATTATAAGCGAAACAATCACCTACGCAGAAAGCTACAAAGCAAAAGGATTCACCTTTGAGTGGAAGGAGTCTATGCAGTTCGGATGGGATGTTGGATATATGGGAACGCCAAGAATTGAACGGGACGGAACAGACGGAGTGATTAAAACACTGAAACACCATATTGACCTGATCGTTCAAACATCAAGCGATCCCGCCAACGGGATCACAACGGACTGGATGACCTACAAAGTAGTGCAAATCACCATCGATGGAGACATCGCGTTCGCCGTCATATACGGCGGATAAAACAAAATATAAAACACAGTTAAAGCATCGTCTGATACAGACGGTGCTTTTTTGCTGTACTTGAAATGGAGGAAAAATAATGATCACCAAATCTAAAAGAATCCTGTCCTCTGTGCTTGCAATGATTTTGCTCATCACAGGGCTGCTGCCGATGAGCGTTTCAGCAGCGGATGTAACAATGGATCTGTCAAAAGCAGAGGTCAGTTGGGATTACACTTTGACCGATGAAGAAGGAAATGCGTTTGCGGCGGCCTACGGTTTAAAAGCAGAAGACAATCCCTTTGGCGGAGCTATTTCTCCCATGCTCCGCAGAATGCACGACTATACCGCAAAGCGGCCCGGACTCACATCAGACAAGTCTCAGTGGGTATACGGCGAAGACTATGTGTATTGCTTCTGCATTGAACATGGTGTGCCTCTGCCGGACTCAGGCAGCTACAGCGGTTCAAGCAATCTGACACATGGCAATAAATATGAAATGCTGTCAGAAAATCAGAAAACACTTCTGTCGCTTGCGCTTGCCTATGGATATCCAAACCGCACTGATTTGGAAACAAGTAAAGACGCCAACGCCTGCTACAGTGCAACACAGCTCATTGTGTGGCAGATTACACTCGGATTCAGGACATCAGCTACGGAACTAAATGATAAAACCTATCCTATGAGCGGATACACCGGCACAATGACTGAACAGTATTGTCGCAACAAATACTTTAAGTATTATTATGATTTGATCCTTTCTGATATGGCATCCCATTATAAGCGTCCGAGTTTTACAAGCAATGTTCCCGCATCAGCGAAAACCTATGAGATGGAGTATGCCAACGGAAGCTACAGCGTTTCACTGACAGATACCAATAATGTACTGAGCAAATACAAAGTATCCGTTACAGGCGGCGTGTCTGTAAAGATCAGCGGCAATGTGCTTACCATCACATCTTCTTCCCCGATAAACGATGCGGTAACAATCAAACTCAACCGTAAAATGCCGACTACCAATCAGACAACCGGATTTCTCATTTGGTCTGTCCCCGGCAAAGAGGAAAACAATCAGGATATGGTATCCGGTGTACCGGCAGATAATGATCCGGTACCGTCCTATCTTAAAGTGCAGACAGCTGCCGGAAATGTCAAAATTACAAAGGCATCTGAAGACGGTAAGGTTGAGGGTATCCGCTTCCACATTTCAGGAAACGGAGTGGACAAGGATGTTGTGTCAGGTAAAAACGGTGAAATTCTTGTAGAGAATCTCCGCCCCGGAATTTACACGGTAACCGAACAAGCCTACGACCAATATGAACCGCAGGAAACGCGGAGAGTCACTGTAGTCAGCGGACAGACCGCAGCCGTGACATTCAGCAATACTCTGAAGCGAGGCGATCTGACCGTAACAAAAACATCCGAGGACGGACTGACCGAAGGGGTGAAATTCCACCTGTCCGGCACATCTCTGTCGGGACTTCCGGTAGACGAATATGCGGTGACAGACAGTTCAGGCAAAGCGCATTTTGAAGATGTGCTGATCGGCTCCGGCTATGTGCTGTCTGAGGTAGACACCGGAATTCAATATGTCGTTCCCGATGATCAGACAGCGGCAGTTGAATGGAACAAAGTTACTGAAAAATCCTTCCGCAATATTTTGAAGAAATGGAACGCAGCAATTACCAAGTCTGACAGTGAAACCGGCACGGCACAGGGCGACGCAAGCCTTGCGGGTGCTGTTTACGGTGTCTATAAGGGCGATCAGCTCATCGACACCTACACGACAGACAGCTCCGGTCAGTTTGTTACTAAGTACTACACCTGCGGATCTGACTGGTCAATCCGTGAAATCCAGCCGAGCGAGGGCTACCTTTTAGATAAAACCGTCTACCATGTGGGCGCAGAACCTGAGCTGTATGAAGTCGAATATAACAGCACTGCACTGGATGTCTCGGAAACAATCAGAAAAGGAAAAATTGCAGTCATCAAACATCACGATGACGGATCGACACAGATTGAAACACCCGAAGAAGGTGCAGCATTTGAGGTGTTCCTGAAAAGCACCGGAAGCTATGAAAATGCAAAGGATTCTGAAAGAGATCTCCTTGTGTGCGATGAAAACGGCTTTGCCGAGACGAAGGAACTGCCATATGGCGTATATGTGGTAAAACAGACCAAAGGCTGGGAAGGCACAGAGCTGATGCCCGCATTCGATGTGTTCGTGAATGAGGACGGCGAGGTTTATCGTTATCTCATAAACAATGCCACTTTTGAAGCACTCATCGAGATCGTCAAGAAAGACGCTGAAACCGGTAAAGTCATCCCCGCTGCAGGAATCGGTTTCAAAGTGAGAAATGCTGATACCGGAGAATGGATCACCCAGCACATCAACTACCCCACACCGATGGATATCGATACTTTCTACACCGATACTACCGGAAAACTCATGCTGCCTCAAACCTTGCAGTACGGAAATTATGAACTGGTCGAACAATGCACCGCATACGGTTATGTGCTGAGTAAAGAACCGGTGCCTTTTAAAGTGGACGGAACGCAGACTGTTGTAACCGTAGAAAAGTACAATGTCGCTCAGAAAGGTACGATCACAGTATCGAAATCCGGCGAAATCTTCTCCTCTGTGACAGAATCGGATGGGATTTATCAGCCGGTATATGCAGTGAGCGGACTTGCCGGAGCTGTTTATGAAATCTATGCGGCTCAAGACATTGTAACGCTCGACGGTACAGTCAGAGACAAAAAGGGTGATCTCGTCAGCACGATTGAAACAGACTCGTCAGGTACAGCCGAAAGCGGACTGTTATACCTTGGAAAGTACCAAATCGTCGAAAAAACATCTCCCTACGGAATGACTTTAAATCCTGAGCCGCAGTTTGCGGAACTGTCTTATGGCGGACAGGAGGTTGAAGTAGCCGCCACCTCTGCTGCGTTCTATAACGAGCGCCAGCGTGTTCAGATCGAGCTGTCAAAGGTACTGGAACAGGATGAAACATTCGGCATTGGTATGAACGGTGAGATTTTATCGGTGCAGTTTGCGCTGTATGCGGCCGAAGATTTGACAGCAGCAGACGGCAGCGTGATCCCGAAAGACGGACTGATTGAAATCGTGTCCTGCGATGAAAACGGTAAAGCTGTCTTTACAACTGACATTCCCGTCGGATCATCGCTCTATGTAAAAGAATACAGCACCGATGAGCATTACCTCATCAGTGACAAAAGCTATCCCGTCCTGTTTGAATACGAAGGACAGGATATTGAAACGGTGTATATCAGTATAAACAACGGCGAAGCGATCAGCAACGACCTCATCAGAGGCTCGGTCATGGGGAAAAAGGTTGACGAGGACAGCTTCGCTGTCGGCGGCGCGGTCTTCGGTCTGTTCAAAGCAGGCGAAACTGAGTTCACGGATGAAACCGCACTGATGACAGCAGAATCCAATGAAATCGGGGTGTTTCTCTTTGAAGATGTCCCCTATGGGACTTGGCTGATTCGTGAGTTAAAGCCCGCGCCGGCATTTGTACTGAATGAAAATGTATATCCTGTTACCGTCAGCGAAAACGAAGAAACCGTAGAAATTACGGTTGAAAACCGCTTTATCACAGGTGCGGTACAGACCACAAAGGTAGATGCGGAATATCCCGACAACAAATTGGCCGGCGCTGTCTTTGAAGTCTATATAGATGCAGACGGAAATCAGGAATTTGATCCCGACATTGACAAGCTGGTTGGAGAGATGAACGAAACTGAAAACGGCGTATACCGAATGGAAGATCTTCGGTATAACGGATATTTCCTGTATGAAAAATCGAGTCCCGAAGGATTCCTCAAGGATGAGAATTATCACTATTTTGAGATCAGAAATGACGGCGAAACTGTAATTGTCGAAAATGAAGCAGGCGTTGGTTTTGTCAATCAGCCGATTACCGGCGAACTTGAAATCACCAAGAAGGATATCTCAGACGGAAAGCTCCTCCCCGGCGTTGGCTTCCGCATTAAAAATGAACAGGGTGAAATCGTTGCCGAGGGCTATACGGACGAAAACGGTATCGCTAAATTCACTCTGAGGTATGGAAAATACACCTATCAGGAATTCGATCCTTTGGACGGATACCAGCCGGACGAAACGGAATATCCGTTTGAGATCAAGGAAGACGGCGAGATTATCAAAGCTGAAATGACCAATGAGAGAATTCCGACGCCGGATATTCCGCAGACCGGCGACGATACCAACCTTGGCTTCTTTATCGGTCTCGGAGCAATTGCGCTGGGAGGTCTTGTTGCTTCGGTCATCATGTATATCAAACGCAAAAAGGATGATGACGACGAATGATGAAAAAGGTGTATATCTGTTCACCGCTCGGCGGGAATGTAAAGGAAAATCTCGAACAGGTTAAGAGATATACAAAGTACGCCCTGATGTGCGGCACGGCTCCGGTCGTGCCGCATTTCTATGCGGAATGTCTCAATGACGGTAATCCAAAAGAAAGAGAAATCGGACTGGCGGCAGGGCTTTCCCTGCTGTGGTTTTGTGATGAGATGTGGGTGTTCGGTGATGTCGTTACCGAAGGAATGAAAAGTGAAATCAATTTCTGTAAAAATCTGAATATCAGAACCCGATATGTGCGGGATACGGAAATAAAGAAAATGATTGGAGGAAAACGCTTATGAAAAAGAAAACAGTACGGCTTCTGCTCTGTGTCACACTTGTGGCAGTTATGGCAGCGATATCCTCTGTGACGGTATTTGCTGCCGGTGATGTGGCGGGAGCAATTGAAAACACCTGGACGCAGGCACAGACGCAGATAAAGACAGTGGTCAACAATGTTGTGTTTCCGGTCATTGATATGATCCTTGCGATCCTGTTCTTTATTAAGCTCGGTACAGCGTACTTCGATTACAGAAAGCACGGTCAATTCGAATTCACAGCACCGGCAATCCTTTTTGCCTGTCTGATTTTCACTCTGACCGCGCCGCTGTATATCTGGACAATATTGTAAGAAAACGCCTTAAAATCTCTGGACTTTTTCAGCTTCTGATGATAGTTTGTTGTATTTGGAAACGGAGGTGAGATCGTGGAGGACTTATTGAAAGATATGTATTATCAAAGAATCCGATTGAAAAATGACAGCATAAAGCGTCAAAAAGAGCTGTGTGAATTATCTGCACTGATTGAAAGAAATGAGCAAGCACTGAAAAATCAATTGAACAGCGAAGAACGAAAGCTCTTTGAAAAATATCTTGATGGTATTAATGAATTCAATTCGCTCGAATGCTGCAATGAATTTCTTGCCGGATTTCGTCTTGGCGGACGAATTGTCATGGAAATCATCTTTGGTGCGGATGATTCGGAACTTCAAGATTAACAACACAATTACAGAATTGACGGCGAAAGCCGTCTGTTCTGTTTGAAATATACGGAGGTGATGACCTATTTTTGACTGGTTAGGAGATATTTTTTCCGGAATCGGTGACGCCATAGGCGGAGTATTTGACTTTCTCGGACAGCAGATATCCAATGTGATCTGGAACACCATGCTCCAGTGGTTTTATGAGACAATCTACGGCGCAGTAGCAGACTTCTTCACCATGATGGGAAATATGGGCGCCGACATTTTCGACCTTGACTGGATAAAGGCAACTATACAGCTATTTACTCTGTTTGGCTGGGCGCTCTTCATTGCCGGAACGGTAGTCGCCGTATTTGATACGGCAATCGAATACCAAAACGGCAGAGCAACGATAAAGACAACGGCAATCAATGTCCTGAAAGGCTTTTTTGCCTGTTCCTTAATCGGAGTCTTGCCGGTAGAACTGTATAAATTCTGCATCAGCCTGCAAAACACCTTTTCCCATGACCTTGCCGCCATATTTGCAGGAGGAAGAACGCTTGATCTTGCGGGAGAAAGCACCAGTGTGCTGCAGGGCAGCTTTGCGGTGTCAAACAACATTCAGATCAACCTGTTCAACATCCTTGCTATGATTGCTTTTGCCTACTGTGTGATCAAGATATTCTTTGCAAATATTAAGCGCGGAGGAATTTTGCTTATTCAAATGGCAGTCGGTGCGCTGTATATGTTTTCTGTTCCGAGAGGATATACGGACGGATTCAATCAGTGGATGAAACAGGTGGCGGCTATTTGTCTGACCGCATTTATGCAGACCACTCTCCTCTTTTTGGGGCTGCTGACCTTCCCCGGCAATATGCTGCTTGGCCTTGGTATCATGCTGGCTGCCAATGAAGTACCGAGGATCGCACAGCAGTTTGGACTTGACAGCTCGGTCAGAGTCAACATGATGAGCGTTGTTCATGCAACCACGACGGCGGTCAACTTAAGCCGCACTGTGGCAAGAGCAGCGAAATAAAGGAAAAAGCAAACTTTTTGAAAAATCTTAACCTACCTCTTGATATTATTTCGGCATACCGATATAATAATATTAAGAGGTGATATAGATGATTATAGACAGTTTGCTTGAAAGAAAGCATATGACAAAATATCGACTTGCTGTCGAGGCGGGCATACCTCATGCAACGCTCAATGACATCTGCAATGGAAAAACGAAGCTGGAAAAATGCTCTGCTGAAACAGTATACAAAATAGCAAAAGCCCTGAATGTAACAATGGAAATGCTGACCGAAAACGGCATACGAGCAGCTGAGCGTGAACACTCTTTTGAACACGGACTGCCGGACTATCTCCAGCATGATCTGGATGCATACAAGGAAGGATTAAAAAACAAATCTTCTATTCTCGACTGCTTGTGGGGAGAGTTGTACGGCAGCATTAATATGGCAGAAATCAGTGAAGGTGCGATTACGCCGGAACATGCGGATTACCTCAGGCAAAAATATTTATGGAAAGGAGCTGGAGTATGACAAAAGGCATTGACTTTACGAATTGCCCCCGTGTATTTGACCGGGCATATAACGGGGCGAACGGCAAAAAGATTGCTGTGGAATATGACGGCAGACCGTATATGCTGAAGTTTCCTCCGTCCGGCGAAGGAAAGCCTACTGAGCTGTCCTATACCAACAGCTGTGTCAGCGAACACATTGCCAGCAGTATTTTTAATATGCTTGATGTAAAAGCACAGGAAACCATGCTGGGGACATTTACAGTAAACGGCAGAGAGAAAATTGTCTGTGCCTGTCTGGACTTTACCGGAGACGGAAAGAAACTTTATGATTTCTGTTCCATTAAGAATACGGTTTTGGATTCTGATTCTAATGGCAGCGGTACGGAACTCGAAGATATTTTGGAAACTATTGAAAAACAGCAGTATGTTGATCCTATCCTCCTGAAGAAGCATTTTTGGGAGATGTTTGCAGTAGATGCTCTGCTGGGAAACTTTGACCGCCATAACGGCAATTGGGGCTTCCTGTACGATCCGAAGGAAAAAAAGCGTGAAATTGCTCCGGTTTATGACTGCGGGAGCTGCCTGCTGCCGCAGGCCGATGACACCGTGATACATGCGGTATTGAACGACAAAGATGCGCTTAATCTGCGGATTTACCGGTTCCCGACTTCTGCAATCAAGCTGAACGGAAATAAAATCAATTACTATGATTTTCTCTCCGATGCAAAATATGAAGACTGTAATCAGGCAGTAAGGCATATTTATGAACGAACCGATATGGATAAGATCGGTGCATTTATTGATGGGGTGCCGTATATCTCTGATCTGCAAAAGGAATTTTATAAGCGGTATATTGAAGCACGACTGGATGTGCTTCTGCGCCCTGTCTTTGAAATGACAGAACTGACCGAAACGGAGCAGACAGGACCGACAATATCCCTGTAACAAAATACTCTGTACAGAGCCATCGCAAAACTGCGGTGGCTTTTTTTTATTTATCCTGAGAGGTGAAAAAATGAAAGAAAACAATGAATTGGAACGCAGGGATCTTGTCATTGATTCTGAAATGGAAGTGGACTGCGATATCGGGCAGGAAATCACGGTGTATATCGAGACATGGTTCGATGTTGACAAAAAATTCGGCACACAAATTGCCGATGAGGACGGCACATGGCTGAATCTGTACGGCAAATATAATCCGTTTGCAGATACACTCCGCCTTGAATGTGAAATCAGCCGTGATAACGGCAGTGAGTATTTTGACTATATGCCGACCGAATCAGAAGCAAAGCTCATAAAAGATATGATCACAGAAAAAATCAACGAAGTGTTCGGTCAAACGCCGAAGGAATTCTGTCAGACCTTTTATGAGACAGATGGCCTGTACGGCGAACATTCTAACGAGAAACCAACGATGGGAGGAATTATATGACGCAATACCTGTATCCGCAAAACCTTAAAGCGACGGCAAATCTGTGGCTTTGGGGACTGCGGGATTTTACAATTCTTTGTATTGCTGCGCTATTGTCGGTAGTGGCATTGGTACAGCTTCACTTTTTCATTCCGGCGGCGGTGACACTCTGCTACGGATTTTTAACAATTCGCATGGATGATACCACCGTTTTGGATTTTATCAAATATGCTGTTCGGTATTTTATATCAACCCAGCAATACTTTGAATGGAGGTGAGCAGCTTGGCAGCAAAAGAAAAACAGCAGAAAAAGAAAAAAGGACGCTCTACACAGGAGCTGGTGGGTATCAAAACTTTTACAAAATACGGTCTCGAAACAAATAAGAACGAGCTTCTTTTTTATCTCGTCGCGCCTACCAATATATCGGTGTTGTCCCATATGAGCGTAGAAATCAAAATCCGCCACTTGCTGATGGTACTGTCTGCGCTTCCAAACATTGAAATCACCTGTACAGACTCCTGCGAATGCTTTGATGACAACAAAAGTTATCTGCAGCAGAGACTTTCAGAGGAACAGAATCCGAAGGTGCGGAAAATTCTGAAAAAGGATGTAGATATGCTTGATCATGTGCAGGCTGAAATGGCAACCGCGAGACAATTCCTGTTCATCATGCGGTGCAAAGGCATGAAGCCGGAACAGGTCTTCCAAACTGCCAACCGCACGGAAAAGATCATTTCCGAACAGGGCTTCGAGGTACAGCGAATGAAAAAGGCTGACATCAAACGGTTTCTTGCCATATACTTTGAGGCCAGTATGAACGGAGATCAGATGCAGGACATTGACGGAGAGTCATTCTGTTACGATGAAGAAGAAACAGAACTGTCCGAATAATCTTTAAAAAACAGATCAGTCGTTTTGCAGACAGCAGAACGGCTGTTTTTATATGCTTCCTTCTGTCTGCAAAGCGGCAGTCAGGAGGTAATCTATGTTCAAAAGAAAACCGAAGGTGCTGACACCGGAGCAGATGGAGGAAATCCGCACAAAGGACTTTTTTGACTGCATCCTGCCCGGCACCATCAAGTTCCTCTCCGATCATTATATCGTCGGAGACAGTTACCGCTGTGTGTGGGCAATCAGAGAGTATCCGCCGTCTACCGAGGAACAGGCAATTCTAAGTCAGCTTGCCGACCGCAACGGTGTCACGCTCCGTATTTATCATAGGCTTGTGGAATCTATGGAGCAGAGAAAAATCATTCAGAACGCCACAAGGAAAAACAAGCTGATGTCGGGAGGAAACGATGTAAACGAAACCATTGAAGCAGAGGGAAACCTGCAGGATGTCATTGAATTGCTTGCCAATCTCAGAAAAAACAGAGAACCCCTTCTCCACTGCTCTGTGTTCATCGAGCTGAAAGCAAAAAGCATGGATGAGCTGAAGGAGTTGCAAAGCGAAATTGCGATGGAGCTGACGCGCTCCAAAATCTCAGTTGACAGACTGACGCTCAGACAGAAAGAAGGATTTCTCTCTGTTCTGCCGGTGGGCGCAAATCAGTTTGGCGCACAGTATGAGCGTGTTCTGCCTGCCAGTTCGGTGGCAAATCTATATCCGTTTAACTTTTCCGGCAAGACTGATCCACGTGGTATCTATATCGGCAGGGACAAGTTCGGTACGAACATCCTCGTAGATTTTGACCGCAGGAGTGAGGATAAGACCACAAGCAATATCCTGATTCTCGGAAACTCCGGTCAGGGCAAAAGTTATCTGTTAAAACTCATTCTGACCAATCTGCGCGAATCCGGTAAATCGGTCATTGTACTGGACGCCGAGGCAGAATACCAAGATTTGACTGAATCGCTCGGCGGTTGTTATATCGATTTCATGTCCGGTGAGTATATCGTAAACCCGTTAGAGCCGAAAGCGTGGAGCGACGGAAACGATAGCGACAGTGATCCGAACACGCCCGCTGCTTTCCGAAAGGTAACAAGACTCAGTCAGCACATCGCATACCTGAAAGACTTTTTCCGCAGTTACAAGGATTTTACCGATAGTCAGATTGACACGATTGAAATCTTGCTGGCTAAACTGTACGCCCGGTTCGGCATAACCGACTCGACAGACTACAGCAAAATGAAACCGACCGATTATCCGATCATGGAGGATTTGTATAAGCTGTGCGAAGAAGAATTTATGACCTACGACAAGCAGAGAAAATATCTCTATACCGAAGAAACACTGCAGGAAGTCTGCCTCGGCATTCATTCTATGTGTGTAGGGACAGAATCTAAGTATTTCAATGGGCACAGCAACATTACGGATGATGAATTTCTCTGTTTTGGCGTCAAAGGCTTAATGGATACCAACCGCAGACTGAAGGATGCTATGCTGTTCAACATTCTTTCTCATATGAGCAACCAGCTTCTCGGCAAAGGAAATACAGCTGCTGCGATTGACGAATTATATCTCTATCTGACCAACCGTACCGCTATCGAATATATCCGAAACGCAATGAAGCGTGTGCGAAAAAAAGACTCTGCCATTCTCATTGCCAGTCAGAATATCAACGATTTTCTGATGCCGGAGGTCTGTGAGCTGACAAAGCCGCTGTTTGCAATCCCCACTCATCAGTTTATGTTCAACCCCGGTTCCATTGACGCAAGGGCATTTATAGACACATTGCAGTTAGAGCCGAGCGAATATGAACTGATCAAATATCCTGAACGCGGAACCTGTCTGTACCGATGCGGAAATGAGAGGTATCTCCTGCAGGTGATCGCTCCTGAATTTAAATCCGCCCTATTCGGTAAAGCAGGAGGACGATAATGAGTGCAACAGTAGCGGCAGCCCTCAAAAAAATAGCTGTCGCTTTGCTTACAAATCCGAAGGTGGTAAAAACAATCGGCGGGGTTGTGCTTGGTATTATCATCATTATTATCATGCCGATAGTAGCGGTAGTTTCTATTTTCAACGGAGATATTGAAATTGACACCGACCGTCTGCAGACGATGGTGGTAGAGAACCTCTCTGCGGAGGAACAGGCAAAGCTGCAGCTTGTAGAGGATACCATGCTGTCGATTGAGAGTGAAATGCAGGCAGCCGGATTTGGCAGCAGAGTCAAAGAAGCACAGGTTCTATATGTGCTTGCTCTTTCTGATCACGCTTCCGAATCCGGCTTCGTCTCAAAACTGGTAGGATGTTTTACCGCAGACCAAACAGATGAGCAGCTCATTGAATCCGTCAACTCTGCTTTTGGCACACAGCTCACAGCCGAAGATTTTGGTAAGGTCATGGGTAATATCCGCGCAGTATATATCGACACTTCCGGCTACACTGATCCCACCACAAAAAACAACCTTGATTTAGTACAGTGGGCAATTGAAGCTGAAAAGTCCGGATGGGGTTATGTATGGGGAACTTACGGCGATGTGTTTAATCAGGAAATGTTTGATTTTAAGCTAAACCAATACCCGGATGAGGTCGGTGGCTATGAAGAATTCATCCGGCAGAATTGGCTGGGAGGACGAACAGCTGACTGTGTCGGCCTTATTAAAGGCTACGGCTGGTTAAATGCCGACAGCCATGAGGTGGAATACGGTACAAACGGAATGCCTGACATCGGCGCCGATACCATGTACGAGAACGCAACTGAGAAAGGAACGATCGATACGATTCCCGAAATTCCCGGACTTGCCGTATGGCACGAAGGTCACATTGGAATTTATATCGGAAACGGCGAAGTGGTTCAGGCGGCAAACACTAAAGCTGGCGTTATCCGAAACAAATTAGAGGATACCGCTTGGACGCATTGGCTCAAGATACCTTATATCAACTATGTAGAAAAACAGGAGGAATCACAATGATTATTAATGTATGCTGGCGGCGAAAGGATAAAGAAATTGAAGCTGAACCATGCGTGATACAGGATGTTATAGAATTGTCCGAAAGCGAATACTCTCGTTTTTATCAAAACCTTTTAGATGATTATGATTTTATTGCAGAACATCAGGACGCTATGTTCCATGAAAAAGGTCAGGATCATGCCCTGTTAGTGCTCGGAGAAAGTCAGACAGACGGAATCCTTATCAGATCGGAAGGAACAAATTATGCTCGTTATTCCGCTTTTATCCCTAATGCTCGCGAACTGATACAAAGCGATATTAAGCAACTTGCAGATTACTGTATCCGTGAAGGTACAGAAAATTCTGAGAACGGAAAATGGGCGGTTACCTATGAAGAATTATCCTATCACTTTGATCAAGCGGCAATCAGCAATGAAAATGGATTTGGAAAATTACTCCGTGAAGAATTACAGCAGAGAAAAGAAATCAATGAACTCATTATGACTGAGGACTGCATCGAGATGACCTATCATATGGAATACTGTCAGCAATGTCAGGAAGGCGGTCTTGCCGGAGCAATGAGTCTGCTCTCTCTTATGGGTTGTAACCTTTGCGATGTGCATTTTGAATGTGAATCAGATGATTCAGATATTCCCGTTGTGTCCGAATTAAGGAAAGACACTCTTACCGCAGAAGGAAAAAAAGACTGGTCGGATGTCCTCAATTCAACCGTTGAAAGTCTGCGCCACGGGTACAATTGCTTTATCTGCAAGCTGAGTAATTGTGATCCGCATCGTGTTCGAGCCTTTTCCGAAATGCTGAACGGACAGTGTGAAGCAGAAGACTATGAAAGATGGGTGCAAATGAATCGTTTTCAACATGATGTAGCAGATAAAATTTCAGCCGATAATTTTAATGACCGATACAGCGCCGACCTTGTTGCTACCTATGAGGAACTAATGAATATTCCTCACGAACAAAAAGTGACCGCCTACTTCGGAGATTACAGCCTGCATTATTTTAAATATGGAATGCCCGAATCTCAGATCCGCCCGGCTTACGAGAACGCACTGAAAGCAATGGAAATGTCCGAACAAGAATTTCAAAAGGCACACTTCCTCTGCAGAGGTGAAATGATCGGACGAATGCGGGACTGCCTGTTGAGCCACGAACTGCATAATGGTGAAAGAGTGCTGTTTGTAGCAACGGAACCTTATGCATCCGCAGATGACTTTGCGCTTCGGGGAGGTATCATACTCGGTATAAACCGGGATGAAAAAACCTGCCGGATACACGGTGAATTTTTTACTATGGAAGATGTTCCGCTGCATTATGTGCTGGGCAGACACGATCCCAATACCCATGAGAAACATTATGGGTTTAAAAATGTACAGCCTCTATTTGGCGAGTATCCGGCTTTGGCTCAGCAATACCTTGCAGAAGTCAAATCTGCCTATAAAAACATGACCGAAGCTGAAGAAGAACCCAATGAGGGATTCGTGCAGAATTGTTCTATATAAAAAATGACAGCAACACAGAAAGGAGATTAAATATGAAAAAATCCGCAATTACTATTTCGTTCGATGAAGAAAAACTCTCTGCACTGAAGATGTATCTCAGTCAAAAGAATGCGATGGTTGAAAGCGAACTGGAAAGGATGCTGGACTCCTTGTATTCAAAAACCGTTCCTGCCGGAGTCCGAGATTTTATTGAAATGAAATCCGGCAACGCACCGCAGGCTCCTGTCCCGCGCCCTAAGAAGACAAAACCTTCTCTTCCTTCTGCTGTGGGCACTGATACAAAACCGGAGGTGAACACCAATGAATGATGTTGATATTACGCTTTATCTGAATAAATATCGTGTCAAAGCGTTAGAAGAAGCACTTGGAAAACGGACTGCCGAAACAATTGAAGATAAATTGAGTGAAGCATTCGATGTACTTTATCAGGGATATGTAGATGACGAGCAGAGAGCTTCTATTGAAGCAAAGATTGAATGCGAAGAAGCTGCCGAACAGGCAAGAATAGAAGCCAAACGGCGCTTTGCTGTTTATCATGTTCGTGAGGAAGGAGAGGATTATCATTTTACAAGCGATCACTTTCGTTCACCAATGCAGGCAGCCTATCGTTACCGGCTTTATGATCGAAACGAGTTGTCAGCCAATCCACAAACACTTGCTGACGCTTTTATCGAAACGAATCCAATCAGTTTCAAAAAATTCAATGAAGCCTGCATGGATATCAATTCAGATAAACGCATTACCGCACTTGTTGAGTTTGATTTAGATGAAGGCCGCGTCAGTGTATGTGATAACAGCGATAATGAATGGCAGACATTCACACTGTATGACTTCTCAGTTGCAGCATACAAGGCATATCGTTCCGACTACCGCGGTGAAGATTGCCGCCGTGAAATTTTTAATAACAGTCTTGCCGGAAAAGAAATCGACTTGGATAAAACCGAGAATGAGGTTTCCGATGAGGATGATAGCGAAGACGAAAATGCAACTATGAGCATGTAAAGCATTGCGAAGGTTTATTTTGCTCGCAGTTGCCCCCTGTGTGCCGATTTGTGCCGCTTTGCAGAGCAGGATGGACAAGTTACCCGTCCGGACATATACGGAGCAATTTGGGGCAAATTTTGCCGATGAAAAACAGACGGCTTTTGCAAGAACCGCAGGGTCGAAAAGCAAGCAGGTGAAAGGAACGGGGTTGCTGAGGCTTCCCCGTTCCGGTTCACAGCGGACGGCAATGCCGACCGCATCAGGGTTTTACGGCTCTTTCGACTGCGACAAACCTTAGGGGTTGTAAAACCGCCCGAATGCCTGCTGTCGGGGTTGTAGACGACCGTAATCACCGACTGTGCAAGGAAATAACGAGGGGTTGTGACAGGCGTTGTAAAAAAAATAAGGAGATGGATTATGTTTGAGAACAAGAAGAAATTTGCTCTGTGGATGTATCCTGATACCCTTCAAAAGGTGGGAGAAATCTACCGGGGAGACAACTGCGAAAGCAAATCTGAATTTATAGAAAAGGCAGTTAACTTCTATATCGGGTATCTGACATCGGAAGACAACAAAAGTTTTCTGCCGAGTATCGTAACCTCTACACTCAAAAGTATAGTAGCCGAGAGCGATAACCGCACAAGCAGAATCCTTTTCAAAATAGCGGTAGAGCTTGCCATACTTCAAAATATTGTGGCAGCCACTAATGAAATAGATGATGTCTCGCTGAAACGCTTGCGCGGAGAATGCGTCAAAGAAGTAACGCGCCTGAAAGGATCACTTGATTTTGACGATGCTCTGGATTGGCAGAAGGGATAATCAATGGCAAAGCTGATCACCAAGTTTAAATATCTCAAACCGGATGCACGGCAGAGCGTCGGCGGCTATGCGAAATATATCGCTACCCGTGAAGGTGTAGAAAAAATCGATGAGTCATACCAGCTGGCGCCGTCTTCCGTAAAACAACAGCAACTCATTGAAAAAATCCTCGAAGATTTTCCCGACTCAAAAGAAATGCTGGAATATGAAGACTATCTGAAAGAGCCGACTGTCGGAAACGCTTCGGAATTCATCACCCGTGCGTTGGAAGACAATGCCTATGAAGTGATGCAGACAAAAACCTACGCAGACTATATCGCTACCCGACCGAGAGCGCAGCGGTTTGGATCGCACGGATTGTTCACTGATGACGGTGTACAGATTAAGCTGAATGAAGTGTCGGATGAGCTGAATGTTTATGAAGGCAATGTGTGGACGGTCATCATATCGCTTCGCCGTGAAGATGCACAGCGGCTTGGATATAACACCGGTGAACGGTGGCGGGATATGCTCCGCACACAGACTCAGGCGCTCGCTGAAAATTTTAAGATACCGATGGAACATCTGAAATGGTACGGCGCCTTTCATAACGAATCCCACCATCCCCATGTGCATCTCATGGTATATGCGGATGAAGGAATCAAGCCGTATCTTTCAAAACAAGGCGTGATGAATCTGCGTTCTTCCCTTGCAAAAGATATTTTTGCTCAAGACCTCTACTTTGTGTATGAAAAACAAACTGAGCAACGGAACGCACTTCGTCAACAGAGCCGGGAATTGATTGCTGAGATTGTTTCAAAAATCAATGCCTGCAGTTATGAAAACCCAAAGCTCGAAGAAATGCTTCTGCAGCTTGCAGATCGTCTTTCAAAAACAGGCGGTAAAAAACAGTACGGGTATCTAAAGTCAGATGTCAAGGCAATGGTCAACCGAATCGTAGATGAACTTTCTTCTGATGAGCGCATCTCTTCCCTATACAATATGTGGTACGAACAAAGAGAAGAAGTGATCCGCACCTATACGGAAACTATGCCGGAGCGTGTTCCGCTGTCCCAAAACAAAGAATTCAGATCCATACGCAATGCAGTGGTACAGGAAGCAATGAATATTGCGGCTGAGCATAATCCGATTGTTCTGCCCGATGAAGATGCGTTTACTGTTGAGGAACCGGATATGGATGAGCCAGAAAAAGATGAAACATTGAAGCTGTCTGAAAAAGAAAAAACTTCTGTCATGTGGAAACTTTACAGGAAGGCAAAAGAACTGCTCGACAAAGACAGCGCTGAATACAATCCGTCTCAAGCCGTGAAACTGCTTATGGAATCGGCAGCGCTTGGCTGCGGAGTAGCCAAATACCGACTCGGAAAAATGTTTCTCAAAGGTGAAGATGTTCCGAAAAATGTAGACTACGCACTGCTCTGGCTGGAAGAATCCGCAGATGAGGATAATCCATATGCAGAATATCTGCTTGGCAAAACCTTATTAAAGGGCGAAGATACAAAACAGGATTTGATTCGTGCAGAAAGCCTGCTCCGCCGTTCTTCCGAACAGCATAACAAATATGCCTCATATATTCTCGGAAAAGCACTCTTGGACGGCAATATGCTGATACAGGATATTCCCGAAGCCACCCGTTTACTGACCGAATCGGCTGACAGCGGTTTCCTTCCTGCAGAATATCTGCTCGGAAAGCTTTTATACCACGGAGAAGTTGTGGGACGGGATATCGACAAGGCACTTTTGTATCTGGAACGAGCAGCAGAAAAGGAAAATGCCTGTGCTGCCTGTCTTGCGGGGAAAATCCGATTGATCGAAGATAGGTATATGGATATTCAGAAAGCGGTCAGGTTGTTTCAGATCGCCGCTGCACAGGGTAATCATTATGCCGAATATCAGCTCGGCAAACTGTATCTTTACGGTCAGAATCTGAAACAAGATTATGATTTGGCTCTGCGGTGGCTGACTGCTTCTGCGGAACACGGCAATCAATATGCCGCACAGCTTCTGCACAGCATCAAAAATAATCGAAACTGGTTTGCAGCAATGAGCACGCTCAGACTGCTGCATCATATGAGCCAAATGATTCGGAATCGTTTAGAAGACGAGCGTAAAGGAAAAAGCGGAGCAATAATTGACCGAAAACTGCGACGAAAAATTCAGGAAAAAAACGAAGCGCTCGGTATTAAGCAAGGATAGGAGGATAGAAAGTGGCAACAAAATATATTCATTTTACAGAACAGCAAAAAGAACAGGCACGGCAGACAGACATTGCAGAAATGCTTCGCAGTCAGGGCGAAACACTCCGGCGATCCGGTTCGGAGTATGAATGGCGCGACGGTTCTGAAAAGGTTACTGTCAGAGGAAATTTGTGGTTTCATCAATATGAAGAAGTCGGCGGGGATGCAATTGATTTTGTCAGACGGTTCTACAACAAAGATTATCCCGAAGCAATGGAATACCTTCTTGGCGGCTGTGTAGGAACGCTGATGGTATCACCGCCTATCCAGCGACACCCGAAAGTACCATTTGAATTGCCGGAGAAGAACGATAATATGCGCAGAGTATTCGCCTATCTTTTAAACCGTAGAGGGATTGACCGAAATGTTCTTTATGCCTTTGCCCACAAAGGAATGATTTATGAATCAGCAGATTATCACAATGTGGTATTTGTGGGAAAAGATAAAGACGGCGTATCGGTTCATGCCCATAAGCGGGGCAGCGGTTCGGAAAGCTCATACAAAGGTAATGTCACCGGCAGTAATCCGAAATACAGTTTCCACTGGAACGGCGGTAATGATAGGCTGTTTGTTTTCGAAGCACCCATAGATATGCTTTCCTTCATTTCAATGCATAAGGAAGGCTGGCAGAAAAACAATTATGCCGCCTGCTGCGGTGTATCTGATCAGGTGCTGTGGCAGATGATGAAAGACAATCCTAATATCAGCAAGGTATACCTCTGCCTTGATAATGACGAAGCAGGACAGTCTGCAGCGAAACGAATATCCGATAAATTATTTATAAAAGGTATCCAACATGAAATCCTCGTACCGATCCACAAGGACTGGAACGAGGATTTATTATATCCTGTTGAAGAAAGTGAGGCGGAAGAACCATGTCAAATGTTACAACTCTGATTGTTGTGGGTGCGGTAATGTTCGCTGTACTCGGCGGGGTGACGCTGCTGTCCCACATCTACAGTCTGAACAGTATCAAAAGCCGAACGGTTGGTGACGGTCAGCACGGCACAGCGCGTTGGGCAACCAAACGAGAGATTCGGAAAACTTATAAACACATTTCTTTTACACCTGATAAGTGGAGAACACAAGCAAAGAACGGTCAGGAGCCAACCGTATCTGTTGTACACTTCCGTCCGCCGTTTTCAAAGAAGGACAAGACAGAGGAAGTCTCTCTTCCGCAAGGAATCGTGGTCGGCTGTACCGGGAACACCACTGCCATGATTGACACCGGCGATGTTCATGCGCTGATGATCGGTGCGGCAGGTGTCGGCAAAACTGCTTATTGGCTTTATCCCTGTATCGAGTATGCCTGTGCTTCCGGCATGAGCTGGCTTTCTACTGACACCAAAGGTGACATCATGAGGAACTACGGTCAGATTGCAAAGGACTATGGCTATCATGTTTCAGTGATCGACCTTAGAAATCCTACTAAGAGCAATGGCAATAATCTTTTGCACCTCGTCAACAAGTATATGGATTTATACAAAAAGCATCCTGACAAGCTGGTGTATAAGGCGCGGTGTGAAAAGTACGCCAAGATCATCTCAAAGACCATTATCCTGTCGGGAATGGATGCGGCATCGTTTGGACAAAACGCTTATTTTTATGACGCAGCAGAAGGTTTGCTCACAGCGACGATTCTGCTTGTTGCAGAGTTCTGCAAGCCGGAACAGCGCCACATTGTATCGGTTTTTAAAATCATTCAGGAGCTGCTGGCGCCTTCGGGCAAGAAAGGAAAAAATCAGTTTCAGCAGCTCATGGAACTGCTCCCAAACGATCACAAAGCGAAATGGTTTGCAGGTGCGGCCTTAAATACTGCGGAGCAGTCGATGGCTTCGGTTATGTCCACTGCTCTCTCAAGGCTGAATGCTTTTCTGGATTCGGAATTAGAGCAAATTCTCTGCTTTGATACCGAAATTGACGCGGAAAAATTCTGCAATGAAAAGTCTGCGCTGTTTATTATTATGCCGGAGGAAAATCCGGCAACCTTCTTCATGATCTCTCTGATCATCCAACAGCTGTACCGGGAAATTCTTGCCGTAGCAGATGAGAACGGCGGTAAGCTCAAAAACCGGTGTGTATTCTTTTGTGATGAGTACGGAACTCTTCCTAAAATTGAATCAGCGGAAATGATGTTCTCAGCTTCCCGTTCAAGGCGGCTACAGATCGTTCCGATTATTCAGTCGTTTAGCCAGCTTGAAAAGAACTACGGCAAGGAAGGTGCAGAGATTATCGTAGACAATACTCAGCTAACTATCTTCGGTGGATTTGCACCGCAAAGCACTTCTGCAGAAACCTTGTCTAAAGCGCTCGGCAGCCGTACTGTTATGTCCGGATCAGTGTCGAGAAGCAAAAATGATCCGTCAGAATCTCTGCAGATGATTGAACGGCCGCTGATGACGCCAGACGAGTTAAAGAGTATGCCGAAAGGTCAGTTCGTGGTGATGAAAACAGGTTTCTATCCAATGAAGGTAAAGCTAAAACTGTTTTTTAAATGGGGAATCCACTTTGATGAGGAACATCCTTATACTGTTTCCGATCAGGGAAACCGAGAGGTAAAATATGCATCCAAGAAGGATATCACAGACGGCATTATTAAAAAATACCATCCTGAATTACTGGAACCGGCTGCGCCGCAAAACGATGAATCTTCCTCCGGTGGTCAGAATCAGCAGATGACAGAGCATCACCAGCCAGCATCGATGGAAAAGAATGATGAAAAGGACAAAAACGGAGGTGCAGCTCTGCAGACCGTCCCCAAAAACCGCAGGACACCGCTTTCGCAGCCGCCAAAAAATACGGAGGTAACCTCAGATGGGCAGACTTAATTTTTTATATAAAATGGATCTGCCGCACCGTGCTAAGCTCGTCTATATTTATTTGCACGACCGGATGGACAAGGAGAAAAAGGCATGGCCGGGACTTAACAGCATTGCAAAAGATCTGTCGCTCTCCCGCAGCACTGTAAAACGAGCAGTCAAAGACTTAGAAAAAGCCGGTCTGATACGAAAAGAGCCGCACTTCCGTGAAAACGGAAGCGCGACCTCGAACCGGTATTATTTGCTTTAAAAAATCTATTTTTACTCACAAGGGAGCAGTCTGCCTTTTTTGTGGACTGAGGGGCGGTTCATCGTGAGCCGCCTTGAAGTACCCACTTTAAGAGAGATTACAGCAGAAAGAAGAAACAGACACTGAAGTAGTTATTTTTCATGATTAAAAAGTGAATTACACTCATCAACAATATTTTCTATCAATCGAAGCTGAGATGGTGTTAATTTTCGCATTTTATCAGACAACAACAGATAATCCTTATCAACTATTTCACCAGTTAGAATGTAGTCAGCACTTACTCCTAATGCGGAGGAAATTTTTAATAAATTTTCAGGTCGCATTGCTCGTTTACCTGATTCGGCATAAGATACAAACTGTGTTGTCATATCGCCCTTTTCCGCAAGTGCTTCTTGTGTTAATCCGAGCTTTTTGCGGCGTTCAATGATTCTTTTCCCAATTTGTTGTAAAAGCAATTCATTTTCTGACATCATCTCACCTCTTTTGTTACAATATATTTGCCGGGTAAAGCACACCAGCCAGGTGTGCTTTATTCGTTCTCATTCCTAAGCTACAATAAGAGGAGTAATTGGTCTGACAGCACCTCCTTTGGACTAATAACGTCCGGAAAAGAAACAGTCAGCCATCCTCTTGTTGCAGCGTTCGGTTTAGGCAGATTGAACTACTCATAATCCTTTGTGAAACGTTCGGGTCACTCAACAAACAGAATCGGCAATGAGTAAAAGATGTATACCAATTACAAATACTATTTGGAGGTTACATATGAACGCTGTTGGAATTGATGTTTCCAAAGGAAAGAGCATGATTGCAATCATGCGACCGCTCGGTGAAGTGGTCGCTACGCCCTTTGAAGTGGGTCACACCGCCGCAGAACTGAATGAGTTGGCAAAATTCATTCTAAAGATCAGCGGTGAAACCCGTGTAGTTATGGAGTATACAGGCGTTTACTTCGAACCCATTGCTATGGCACTTTACGATGCCGGTCTTTGTGTTTGTGTTGTGCATGCACAACTCATTCACAATTATGGTAACAACACCATAAGAAAGGTTAAAACCGACAAAGCCGATGCAATTAAAATTGCAAATTATGCATTAGACAATTGGGACAAGTTAAAGCCATATACCCCTATTGATGAAATACGGCGTCAACTGAAAGCTTACTCCCGTCAATACCGTAAATTCAACAAACTGAAAACTATGCTGAAAAACAACCTCATTGCATTGACCGATTCTACGTTTCCCGGTGTTAACGAGCTGTTTTCGTCTCCCCCGAGGAAGTCTGACGGTCACGAAAAATGGTTAGATTTCGCAATGAAGTTTTGGCACGCAGAATGTGTTTGCTCTTTATCTCAAAAAGCTTTTACCGAGCGTTACAGGAAATGGTGTCATAAAGCAGGATACTATTTCCTTGAAAGCAAAGCAGAAGATATTTATGCCGCCGCTTGCGGTCACATCGGCTTGCTTCCAAAAGACGAGAATACAAAACAACTTGTGCAGCAAACCATAATTCAACTGACAAGTATTTGTTCATCGCTTTCAGTAATTGAGTACAGGATGACCGAGCTTGCAGGCTTACTTCCGGAATATCCTGTTGTTATGGAATTTCGCGGTGTGGGCAGAATACTCGGTCCGCAAATTATGGCTGAGGTCGGAGATGTTTTACGCTTTGAAAAGAAAGAATCTCTTGTTTGCTTTGCCGGTCTTGAGGCGCCGCCGTATGAATCCGGTAAATTTGAATCTCATAACAGAACTATTTCCAAAAAAGGTTCACCTCATCTAAGAGCCGCTTTATTTCAAGTGATGGATTGCTTGTTAAAAACTCAACCCGCTAATGACCCTGTTTTTCAATTCATCGACCGCAAGCGGTCTGAGGGAAAGCATTATTACTCTTACATGTGCGCCGGTTCTGCTAAATTTCTTCGCATTTACTATGCTCGTGTTAAAGAATATCTTTCAGCTCTTGAATAAAACACATATTTTTATTGTCTTACTCTCCGCCTGACATGGCGAGGAGCATTGCGACGAGACTTTCAGGCGGAGAGTTTCAAAAAAACTCTCACTCTCCGCTTTTTCGTCATGCCTAAATTTCTCTACCAACAAAAAATTTTTTTGCTCGAAATTTACTCTTGACTTTTATTGGCAGGTTTCTTCTTGTTAAATTATATCCACAACAGATGATAAAAATAAGCGTGTAGTGTTGACTTTTATCCACAATACGATATATAATAGATATGTATAAATATTTTTTTGGAGCAAATAGAATTTTAGCATTGGAGTTCGATACTATATTTCATTTCTTATTTCGAACTTTTATAAATAAATCGGATGAAGCAATTGAAGAAACCACCATCTTATGATATAATAAAGTGCTAAACAGAATTATTTCTACAAAGATGTTATTGATAAAGAAAGGAAACTCTGATGTAAAATTTTGGAGTTTGTTTGTAATAACTATGGCCCCAAAACCACGCCTACATATACCAATTATTTTTATATACATATTTGCATACTTTAGGAATCACATAAGAATATGTGATTCCTTATCTCCATGCAATTTCAACGCCTTGCGTCAGCCTGTCTACCATGCGGGATGTCGCAGGGCGTTTTTGGTACAAGATGAAAGAAGGGGAAATTTATGAGTTTGAAATATACTTGTCCTGGCTGTGGGACAGCCTTGGGTTATGAGGGATTATGCTGGAAATGCAAGTGCGAGCAGGAGCGAAATGCTGCACTGGCCTGGACGCCGGAACAAATCATAGAGAAGCAGAGAAACCTGATTCAGAACATCCAGCGGCTGGCGGAGATGGAGGATCCGGAATTCACAGACTTCTGGCAGCTGCTCAGTTACCGGGATGCCATCACCCCGGAGATTCAGCGGGCGGCACTGGCCGCAGAGGTGTTCTGGCCCTGTGAGATCTATTATCATGCTCCCGCCGATGTGCGGGATGGTCTGATCCATGCGCTGTTGTCCGCAGAATATTCCAGCGCGGCCTCCAACCTGATGAGTTGCCTTGCTATGCAAGGAGATGACAAGGCAATGGAGACTCTGCTGGAGCTGGAGCGAAATCCCCGGCCCTGGCGTAAGGGTCTCTATGTAGATCCATCCAGCTATGCGCAGATCGGAGGCTGGACCTTCGACAAGGAGGGCCAGAGAATCCGACTGGGCTTCGATACCTGCTATCCTATGGTCAAGGGAACCACTGGCGAGAAATCTCCCGTCCGCATTGGCCGAGCACGGGAGGACACCTGTCCCCACTGCGGCGGGCGGATGGTGGATATTTTGGTGCTGGATGGCCGGGATGAGCGGCTCCGGTTCCTGGGGCTGGATGGTATCCTGACTGCCACCTGCTGCCCCAGCTGCGTGGGATTCCTCAAAGGCCCCGCCTTCAACCGGTTCGCTCTGGATGGCGGCGTGGAGGTCTTTCCCTCCGAACTCTTTGACGGAGCGGAGAAGACGGATTGCTATGTCAGTCCCGAGGACTACAAGGCCCTCACGGAAAATCCCTTTGTGCTGGGCGAAGCGCCTGTGCCCCTGTTTTACGGCGCGGCCTGTCAGGATGTGAACACCATCGGCGGCTTTGCCAACTGGGTACAGGACGCGGAATATACCATCTGTCCCCACTGCGGGAAACCTATGAAGTATCTGGCGCAGATCCAGTGGGATACGGTGTTTGACTGTGCGGAGGGCACGCTCTATGTGGAATTCTGTCCAGACTGCCAAATCGTATCCATGCAGCATCAGCAAACCTGAGAGGAGACCTTGCCATGAGTTTGCCAAAGCGTGATGGCGTACATGACCGCTACTATCTGATCCACAAGCCGGACACTTCCCCGGAGGTGCTGGCGGAGGCGGATCTCTGCATTCAGGATGTGCTGAACGGAACCGCTCGTGAAAATCACTCCGCCTACCCGACCGTGGTGCGAAATCACAACGGGACGCCATTTCTCCCTGATCAGCTGCTGGAGCGGTATCTGACCGGATTGCCGCTGAAGGGATTTCCCTGCGAGGATGCTGTTTCCCTCTGCGATGCCATCGGCGGCTGGTGCGCTGGCAGGAGATCCGCTATACATTGGAGAAGTACATAGAAAAGCAGGTGCAGGAGCGGTTCTTCCTTGTGGGAGAGCGGGATGATGGCTTTACCGTCTTTCCACCCTGCACCGTGTGGCCGGAATTGCGCCCCGAGGATGTGGATGAAGGCCTGCTGCGCTTTGCCTGCTATGTGGCGGTCTGCCATACGGTGTACGGGCAGAGTTTTGAATCCCTCACCACCGAACACATCCTCGGCCTGGTTTCCCAGATTCGTCCTGACATGGTAAAGGAACTGAAAGCCAATGGCAGCGGCAAATTGCCGCCTAATATCCAAAAGCGGAAAACAAAGCACCTGACCGCCTCGGCCAACGACGCTTTCGCCACCATCCGTATCACCGCGAGGGACTGCACCGAGGGGTGCTGTGATGAGGCGCTGAGCTACCTGGTGGAGGTGCTGGAGCAGCCGGAGTTCCCCCGCAGCTACTCCATCGAGTTTCGCGGACCGGAGAAGATCTACCTGCCCATCCCAGGGCTGCCAAAGAAGGGCGTCCATCAGCTCTTTGCCTGTGCTGTGCAATACCCAAATCTGCATCCAGCTATAGAACGATACGCTCGTTTGGCTATGCGGGAGTATGAGTGGTACCAAAACCTCGCGGATGAAGTCTGCGCGATGCCCGGCTCTTTCGCTGTGTTCGCTCTGGGGCTGGAGGGAGAACAATGGGCACCATTGGTGACGGAGTATCTGGATCTCTGCGACGACGAGCACTCCTCACTGCAAGAGAAATTCCTTCATGCCTTTATTCGGAAATTTGGATTCCAAACATGGACACTGAGAGTATTGGTACGGGGCGCATTGTCTATGCAGTGGCTGAAGCCTGCCAAGGAATTCCATAGCCTGATTGCCAATGCGGAAAGCCTGGATGCACTGCTGACAGTCAAGCGCAACTTTTCCGCTTATCTCCTGCCGGAAGAGGACAAGGACCCGAAAGTCCGGGCCATCGCTTGGCAGAGCCTAATCTGGGCAATTTGGGGCAAAGATTCCGAAAATGGTGGACGCAAAGTCATCAAGGCGGCTCCTGTACAGCTGCGGGAGCTGTATGAACAGATCTTTCACTGAGGAGGAACACTATGAAAAAAAGAACAGTTAAGGACTTTATTGCCCTTTATAACTCAGATGATGAGGAAAAATTGGCGCTGATCCAAAGCGGCACCAGTGCGGATAAAACATTTCTGGATAACTTCTGGTCAGCTCATACCTGTGCCCTTGCTATGGCAGATGTACAGACTGGACAAGTGATCTCTGACCGCTGTTACCTGAACTGGCCATTGACAGATAAAGAAAGAGAAGCCGGTGAATATTCCAATCGATTTGCTAAAGGAAAGGTCTATCGTATCAAGGTTCGAGGCTGGAAAGGTACTGCACTCAACGAACCCCAGTGGTATGTTACCGAAGTGCTGGAGGAAGATGTTCCCTGCCCGGCTCTGGACGACATCTGGGCGGAGTACATAAAGCCTATTGTTATTGAAGATGAGGTGCTGGGGACTCTGACGCTGGATCGGGAAATGAGCTTTTTCAATGGAACCTGCCAATGGATGGAAAAAGAAGTCCAGATTTCTCTGGATGTGGATATTGAAAACAAATCCTCCTGGACCCGTGTCAGAAATGTGATGAAGAAACTGATAGATGATCAGGAAACATGGGATAAAGCCTTGCGGGGTTTTGCCGCCAAAAAGCTTACCAGTCTGGCCAACGAGTGGCTGACGGATAACGATCAAACGGATCGGAATCCTGAAAAAGACCCCATAACTGAAGATGAGTTTGGACATCGTATTATTTTAACTGAGTTTTCTGTTTCTCCGGGCGGACGTTTTACCGCTTGGTATGAAGACGATGATATGTTCTGGGGCCATGTAGTTATTGTAGAAGCTACGCTGAAAAAAGGCCCTATATCTGCTGATATGCAGGGATAAGGAGAGGAGGAAACCTAAATGAACAGCGAGCAAATCACGGCTTTTTTACAGGAACATTGGAACTGGGTAACCCTGATTATTGGTGTTGTCCTGCTGATCGGGGCGATCATGAACTGGAACTGGCTCTGCGACCCCACCGGCAAACCGGACTCTCACCGCTATGGTCGTGGTTCTCGGCGGGTGATCTTCTTTCTACTGGGGATTGTGCTGATTGTAACCAGTATCATGGCCTGGGTGTTATAAGGAGGCAACAAAATGTCATTCAAATTTACATTCCGAGAGATCACCTCGGAAGATACGGAAATTTTGCGTATGCTCAAACTACGGAACGCAAGGCCGGAGGATCATATTTGCTGCGAGATCCTAAGAGGCGACGGTATCACCATGAAGACTTGGTACAGCAAGGCAGATATTGCTCTATTGGGAGAGGACTACATCAAGGCCAATTCCAAAATGAAATATATTGACGGCGACTGGACGGTCAGCTTAGACATGGAGCCGTGGAACCGCACACACGGTGTATCTCCAAAGGAAGTCATACTCACATCCTCGCCCCGATATCCTTCCTGGTTGGAAGGCCATGTGAAAGAGTGGGCGCAGAAACGCCTGCCCACCGTGACACTTTCTTCTACCACTGGCAATGAACTGCTGGAGGTTTGGTATTACGGAGATTTGCTCACGGTGAAAGGAGAGCCCCAATTCTATATTATAGATAGCGATGAAGCCCCCGGACTGGTGGCAGCTCGCGACCCAGAGAGCGGCGAGGAGTTTGTCATCTTTGATGGTGGACGGCATGGCTACGACAATATGTTCTGCGATGAACATGATCCAGCCGAACTGAAGAATCGTCCTCTCAAGAGGTATGAGATTCCCGCCTCCAAGCTGGTGTTGGAGCTGGGGTACAGCGTAGACTACGAGGACGAAAAAGAGGACTTCGAACCGGATGAAGCGGATACCGTGGAACTGATCAACGGCGAGCGTATGCCCTGGGATCAGGTCAAGCGGGATGGTATTGACTATATCGCCCTTTACTATGTGAACGAGAAAGGAAAGCAGGTTCAGATTTTGAACGCAGAGTTGGCATGAGTATGCCATTTCATCTTTCGACAATCCGAGGAGGTACCCCATGACTCAAGAACAACAGCTCCGTCTCTACCGGCTCATGGAAAAGCTCAACTGGTTTTTCCATCAGGAGATGCACTATTTGGATAAAGAGATTGCGGAACAGACTGCACGGGAGTGCTATCCGGAGATTCGGGAGTTTACATATGATATTTTATGGAATGACCTGCCCAAAGAGGTACAGGAGCAGATCATGGACGAGGAGGAATCCCTGTGAGTACGCTGATTTGCTCTTTTGATGGCCTGCACGACAACAGAGTCCTGCGCTACTGCGCTGACTTTGAAGCCCATACCCTGCACATGGAGACCCAGACCGAGGCCGGAGAGAAAGTATCCGTTCGCTTCACCGGTCTGCTGGCCCACTGGTTTGAAAATGTGATCCAGGACAACATCCTCTTCGGCATGGATGAGATCACTGTGGACGGTTTTTTTGAACAGTACAAATACCTGCTGGGCGGGACCATCTCTTACGGCTTTCCCGCCTGTTGCAGCATCGAGGAGCTGCGGGAGCGCATGGACCGGGAGCACATCCGGGTATTTGTCATCGACTCTTCCCTTGGGCTGTGCGGATTTGTACTGGCTCAGGAGGTGAAACTGCAATGTCTATAACTGCCTATAAAGTAGAAGCCGTCGGTTATGACCGAACTGGCGAAGACTATGGCTATGTGAATATCATGTACCGCTATGGCAATAAGCAGTCCTGTCCTCAGCCAGATCAATGTGAAAAGATAGAGGTCATGTGGGCGGATGAGAGCGTCTACGGACCGCCTGCTCCTGGCAGCAAGGTGGGCGACTTTATAAAGACATGGCTGATGGGCTCCTGGGACTGCGGAGTATTTACCCACCGGGAAATTGCCCAGCGGCTCATGGATACCTTCACCGGTTTGAAGCTCAAGGAACTGGCGTGGTTTGAGAACCCCAGAGAAAAGACTCTGAAAAACGGCAAACCGCGTGCGCGTCGAGCTAAATGGCTGCCAGATTGCGAAGTGGATCTGGTGTACCTCTATTCTGACCATTATATTGACGCAAGAAAACCGATTACCACTGAAACTGACTTTTTCACGGTCACAAGGATGGACTCTTGGGGAATGAGCACCTGGTTCATGTGTACCTCGGAGGCCGCCGAGAAGCTGATCGCCATGGATTATGACAATCTGGCCGTCAAGGAAACCACCATCGTGGGATAGGAGGAATGTGATATGAAAAAGCTATTACTAATACTATCCGTCATTCTAACGATTCTTACATTCGCAGGTGCAATCTATGTCTTAACATCAAACGGTACAGCAAATGCAGGATACGCAGCAGTACCATTGTTATTTGATATTGTGTGCATTGGCGGTTACAAAGCATACAAAAACAAAGAGTAATTGATATACAAGATAATCAGAAAAAAGGAAGGGGTTAAATAGAGATGATGAGGTTAGAACAACTACCCCCTAAGGGCGTAAAGCGAGAACAGACCATTTTGGAGCTGGGCAAGGATGAAGCAAACGGCGAACTGCTGTTCCAGCTTGTGAATACAGAAAAGGGCAAATGCAAAACGGCTGCTCAAAAGGCTTTGGCGCAGCTGGAGTATGCCCCTGCTGCCCCACTGTGGGCCAAGCTGGTCAAGGGCAAATGGATGGGCAGCAATATCATGTCGGATGCCTGTTCCGACTGTGTATCGGAGCAGATTGCCCCAGTTATTCTGAAGACTCTCTCCCAGCTGCTGGACGAGGGGGACACAAAGCCACTGGATATAGAACAACTGAACTTCTGTTTCCATTTGATGTTGGGGAAAGCCTCGCCTAAAATGCTGGAGGTCTACCGCTTCCTGGCGGAAAACACCCAGCGGATCGCCCAGCTGAAACGCACGCCTGTTTATTCTGATGATGATTGTACCTCCTGGTGGATTACGGACGGGCTTCGCATTTGGGATGCCACACCCAAGGAAAAAGAGAAAATTCCCGCTGTGGTGCTGACCGCCTCCCTGATCCGCAACCCGGATGAGCGACTGCAAGCATTGGCTGATGAGCTGAATGAACGCTACGGCGGCAGCTGGCTGATGCCGGTCTTTATGAAGGCGATCATCACCCAGCCCAAGGAGCAGGTGTATGAGACCTATTCGCCTCTTCTGGATACGCCGCATAAAGGCTATTTGTTCCATGCACTGGGAATGCTCCATTACCGCTGTTATCCGGAAGACTGGACCTTTGAACGCCTGGGTCCGGATGGAATGATTGCTCTGATTTTCTGGGGCGATTATAGCTATGGAACCTATGACACAAGGTTCATGTTTGAACGGTATGTGGATCTGGATGAGCGGTGGCTCTTTGATCTGGCTAAAGACCCAGAAGGACGCAAACCTACGGTGACATGGCAGACTTACAACCGAGGCGGTGTTCTGTATGGAAGCTACGACGAAATGTTCATCAGTCTGCTGCCCCGCAAGGTGGAAAACCCGGAACTGAAGCGCGTTCTGCGGGAATACTTCCGTATTCGCAGCGAAAAAGTGAAAGTGGAAGAAAGTATTACTGTTTACAAAGATGCTGCTGAGCGGTTCGGGGATGAATGAGTACAAGACGAGAAAGTAGGTGCCTTATGTACCAAATTGCATATATTGGCCGCTGGGAGACAATCCCGGAAACGGCTGCCGCCATCTGTGACCATGACACTCCCAAGCTGGAGGCGCTGCTTCAAGGCGGTCTGGATTTAGATGTTCCCATCCAGCTCAGCGAATACATCAAGCTGATGCCATTGGAGATCGCGGTTTTTCGGAATGATGTGCCCATGATCCACTTCCTGCTGGAGCATGGAGCTGATCCCGGTCTGGCAGAGGAACAGCCCCTGCTGCTCACCGCTGCCCGCTGTTGTGGGCCGGAGGTGGTGGCGCTCTTTGCTGGACAGGCCGCAAAACTCAGCCCGAAGCAGAAAGAGCGGGCCTTCCAGGAAGTGCGCTGGGGCAAGCGCCCGGAGAATATCCCGGTGCTGGAGCAAGCCGGGATCACAGTGGACAAGTTTGGCGGCGAGGCATTCCGGGCCGCTGTGTCCGAGGGCAATACCAAACTTGCCCGGCTGCTTCTGGAAAAAGGGGCAGACATCAATTACCACAAGCCGGACATGGTGTTCCCTTACGCCTCCACCCCTGTCACAGAGGCCGCCCGCTCCAACAATTTCTCCATGGTGCGCTGGCTCATTGAGCAAGGAGCCGACATCACCATTGCTGACAAATACGGCGACCGGCCTTACACCGTGGCGGTGCAGAACAAAAATCAGGAGCTGGCCGACTACTTAAAAGCCCTGGAACCGGAGGACTGGCACAATGAGCAGGAAAAGATCCGGCAGCTCATGCCCTACAAGCTGCCCGCCAAGCTGGTGGAATACTTGAAGACCGGCCCCCTGCGGCTGGAGTTCCCGGAGCAGGAATGGGTGAAGTGGGCGGAGCTGTACGCCTACATGGATGTGCAGGAGATGACCTGGAAACGGAAGAAGCTGCTCTCCCTCATGGCGGCCATGGACAATTACAGCGACTACCTGCTGCTGTGGAGCCCCAGGGACAAAAAGCTGTGGTATCTGGACATCGAGCATGAGGAATTCCACCCTCTGGCCAAATGGGATGACTTCATCGCAGATCCCGGCCGGTATCTGAACGGGATGATCGAGGGTGAGTTTGAGGAGTAAAGCCATGACATCAATAGACTTTCTGAACAAGGTACATAAAAGCCTGGACTCCCAGGAATACAACCTCTCTTATTCTCCGGCCAAGTCCAAGAACTATATGCTGTACTGCAATGGCAACTTCATCGGCGGCCTGTTCGATGAGGAACTGTGCTTCGTCTATGCCGACAGTGTGAGCGAACTGCTGGGACACCCGGAACCCGTCTACCGCGGCTACTCCAGCACCGCCCAGCACAGGATGCTGGTGA